>ENA-OUQF01000038-OUQF01000038.1-human-gut-metagenome-genome-assembly--contig:-NODE-38-length-151182-cov-16.875608_pt1 | contig 151182 bp, 115 predicted proteins | sample MGYA00237947_ERZ548826 | MGnify/ENA primary metagenome ERZ548826 (study PRJEB26490, sample SAMN05194701) | human gut metagenome | biome: terrestrial biome; feature: human-associated habitat... | reverse complement strand
CCGGAGACCCGAAGGACAACGCCCAGGCGGAACGCATCAACAACACGATGAAGAATGAGCTGCTCAAGGACAAGGTGTTCAGGAACATCAACGAGGTCGTGGCCGCGGTCGCCCTGGCCGTTGACTTCTACAACAACCGGAGGCCGCACATGAGCATCGGTATGAAGACCCCGTCCGAAGCGGCGGAGCTGACGGGAGACAGGGACATGCGGTGGACCAGTTACAGGCATCAGGCCATAAAATCCGGGGGCGACTTGGAAATCCCTGAAAAACCTTTACCTTTGGAGAGCTGTCAGGGGTCTCCTTCCGGCCTACGGCCTCCAGTCAACCCCTGACAGGGATAACGGCTGAAAGTCAACTAAAATCAGGTATAAAAAACAAAACCGAGTCAACCTAAATCAGGACTAGACATTTGTCCGTGGAAAGGCCGTTCTGCCGGAGAAAGCTCGTTTGAGGGTGATTTGTTCGGCCAAAGTCGGTTTTCGGCGGACGAGAGCCGCACCATGGTGGGGACGGACGGGGCTAGCCTTATGTTGAGCCCCCGCCATGGCGCTTTTCGGGACCGGGATGCTGGCCGTTGCGGAGTGGGCTTCCCGCGCGAGATTCTTCGGATGTCAGATCCGGTGCTCGGGAAGGGGAGGCGGCTCTTTCTTTTTCGCATCCGAATCATTATCTTTGCCGAATCTGCGGCAACTTATTTTTTGCCGCTTACTAAACGGATTTGAATGGACGAGAGCCAAAACATTGAGTTCAAAGAGAGTTGGCGGGACGAGTATCTCAAATGGGTATGTGGCTTCGCGAACGCCAACGGTGGCAAGATTTACATTGGAGTAGAGAACGACGCTCCGCATAATGTGGTGGACCTTCCGGATGCCGATAAATTAATGGAAGACATCCCCAATAAGGTACGCGATGTTCTCGGCATTATGGTCGATGTAAACTTGCTCCATGACGGTGACAAGCGCTATATCGAAATCGTGGTCGAACCCTATCCGTATCCGGTTACATACAAGGGACAGTATCATTACCGTTCCGGCAGCACCAAACAGGAGCTGAAGGGTGCGGCTCTCAACAAGTTCCTTCTCGACAGAATTGGCGTGCGCTGGTGCAATGTTCCCGCTCCGTCTGTGAAACTGGAAGAACTCAGTTCTGAGTCTATCCAAGATTTCAAGGAAAGCGGTATTAAGAGGAAGAGGATGGATGCCGATGTTTTAGCAGACAGCACGACCGACTTTCTCTCTTCTCTTGACATGTTGGTGGACGGTCAGATTACCCGGGCCGGCGTTCTGATGTTCCATCCGAAGCCGGAGAAGCTTTTCCCCGGTGCTTTCATCAAGATTGGCTTCTTCCGTTCCGGCTCAGACCTGGCTTTCCAAGATGAGATTCATGGCAGTCTTGTGCGGCAAGTAGACCGGACTTTCGATCTCCTTACTACTAAGTATATGAATTATCTGATTTCATTTGAGGGACTGCAACGCATTGAGAATCCGCCTTATCCTGAAGGACCTCTAAGGGAATGTATCCTGAATAGTGTCTCGCACAAGGATTATGCGGAGCAAGTCCCCATTCAGATAAGCGTTTATCCAGACCGCATCGTTTTTTGGAATCCAGGCTCGCTCCCGGAATCCTGGACAGTCGAGAATCTGCTTAAGAAGCACCCGTCCCGCGCCTTCAATCCTGCGATAGCCAATGCTTTTTTTCGCTGCGGAGAGGTTGATGCATGGGGGCGTGGTATAGGGAAAATTGTTGACGGTGCTATCTCAGAAAAACTACTCCCTCCGATTTTCGACACCTCTTTCGGTGGCCTGATGGTCACTTTTTATAGCAGTCCGACTGCGCAGCTCAAAGAAGCTGGAATAAGCGAGCGAGGCATCCAGGCCGTGGAATTCGCCTTGAGGAATGGGCGTATAACAAATACTGATGTACAGGAGATGACCAAAGTCAGCAAACCGACAGCCACTCGGATATTGGCATCTTTGTCCGAATATCTTGAGGTGAAGGGCACTACGGGAAAGGGAACATATTACATCGTCAAAGGGCTCACAAAGGGCTCAGTTTTCAATGGTTAGAACGAGTGCGGAATCTGGTTGCTGCATCATAAGTAGCTCAAATCCTGGACATTATATTTCTTTTGTCGATGATTCCATAGGGCTCACAAAGGGCTCACAATTGATTCGCACCAGCAATATACTGTAAGATTGTTTTCACCAAATCGCATTGAAAAACCTCCTTCTCATAGCAGGACTCGTAGTCCTCGGCGCATTCGTTTGCTATCTGATAGTCAAATCTATCATAGAGAGCATAAAGCGCGAACAGTTCCGCAAGAAGAATCGCGGGACACAGTTCTCAGGCAGCGCTGTTAAGTAAGCGGCAGAAAATAAGTTGCCGCAGATTTGGCAAAGATTTTTGAGGATAGATTTCTTTTTGAAGAAGGAGTGTGCCGGTGGCACATGACTGATGAAAAAAGGAATATTGACCAAAAAGATTGCCTAAGGTGATGCAACTTATTTTTTAACGATTACTAAGGAGGAAAAAGGTTTCTGGGCATCGTTGTTTTCGCCCAAATACAGCAGCCGGGCGGAAGCCATCGGCGATTACGGCGAGAAGAGGGTTTCTTCTTTTCTGGAGGATTTGGATTGCGGAGACTACAGGGTTTACAATGACCTTCTGGTTCGTAACGGGAATTATACTACACAGGTGGACCATATTATTATCTCCCGCTACGGTGTATTTGTGCTGGAGACCAAGAATGTTCATGGAAAGGTCTATGGCGGCGGTAATGCCGAGTTTTGGAAGCAGTATTTGCCGGACATCGGATACAGGCGTTACGGCTTTACACAGGAGCATCAGTTGCGGAATCCCATCTGGCAGAATGACGGGCATATCAAGACTCTGCGGAGGCTTGTATTTGGAAATGATGTCCCCGTATATGGGATTGTCGTTTTTCCGAGCGATACCGACATCAATGTGACTGCGGAGCAGCCGGTCTTGAATATGTACAATGTGGTGCCATACATCAAGCAGTACCGGGATGTAGTTCTATCTTCAGATCAGATGGGCTTCTATCGAAGACGGCTTCTTGAGGTAATCTCCATTTCGGAATCCGACCGTAAAGAGCACCTCTGTAATGTGTATCGTAACAAAGAACGCCGTGATGAAGCAGTTGCAAGTGGCAGGTGTCCTCGCTGCGGCGGCAGATTGGTCCTCAGGAACGGCAGATATGGCCAGTTCTACGGCTGCTCCAATTATCCCAAATGCAACTATATCCTCAACAGATAGAATCGCCCGTGCGCACCAGGCCCCTTTCTGCGCACGCGGGCTTCTGAAAATCATCGCGGTGAGTGAAAAGGGGGCTGGTGCGCACGGCAATGTTCCACGCGCCGGGCCGTGGTTCGGAGAGAGTTGGGGAGGGCTTTAGCGATCAGGCACACCTGAGATGTTCTGGTGGGCGGCGCACCGGGAGCGGGCGGCCTCCTGCTCAACACAAAAGCATCGCAGGAGGCTGCCTGTTCCGGGCGCCCGCTGCCATAGTGTCGGGTCAGGGCCTGAGTCACGCGACGCAGGTGTGAGCCGATTCGCCTAAAACGGCTCACACCTGGCAGGGGCGGGAGCCGCAGAGAGCCATGCCGGGCATGCGGACGGTCCAGGTAGCAGCGGAAACGCCGGAAACGGCTCACACCTGGCAGCAACGGGCTTCAGCAATGGGCAAGAGGCGGTCCTGTGACGGCAGGCCCCACCGCGCCGTACAGAATCAGGCCTTCTGTTGTACGGGACGGCCTCGCCGGACAGTGCGGTGCAGAAAATGGCCCTGTGGTGTACGCGAGGCTCGTCTTAGCATCGGGGGCTGCGCGCGACGGTGGCAGCAAGAGCAGGTGCGGCGGAAAGTCCGGCACACGAGCGGTGGCGGATAACACGTTGATAATCAAGCAAAAGAGCATTTTGCCTGTCGGCGAAACCCGACAGGACAAATCATTATTTCGCTTATTATCAGATACTTATCTGCCACCGCTACGATGTGTCGTGTGTCGTCCTGAAAAAAGTTTACCCAAAAAAGTAAACTTTTATGGAAGCGAAGTGCTATCGGGCGATGCGGTGCGCCCAGGGAAAAATGCTGCGCGCGACGGTGGCAGCAAGAGCAGGACGACACAGAGTGTCGAATCGGGCCACTGAGCCCTCTCACCATCTGTCTCTTGTCCGGATGGTGTCGCCCCAGCGGTGGTCTTTCGGGAACGGCTGCCCTCCCCAGGCCTTCACCTGTGTCCATGGCTGCGGCTCGTCCGACCAGAAAGGATGGCCAGCCGGCAGCCCAAGCGGCATGAAGACGAGTGAAGTCATGTACAGAGAGCCGTTGTTGGTATACCAGTCGGCCGTCCCGGGCTGGTGTCCGCAGAAGCCTATGGTCAGGTATCCGGCCGAGTTGAAATTGTCCTGCTCATCGAACATGCGCCGCAGAGTTTTCGTCAGCGCGGCACGCACCTGTCCGTTGCTCAGCTCGCGTGGCAGAGTCTGATACCAGGCCATCAGGGCCAGAGGCTGCATAGCCGCCATCCGGTAAGGGATGCTCCGTCCGAAGACAGGGAAAGTCCCTTCAGGCGAGATGAACCGCTCAAGGATGATTGCGAACTTCTGTGCGCGGCGGAGAGCCCGCTCATGGTATCTCTTATAGTCCAGGCGGGTATTCGCCTTGGCGTCCACCATCGCCTGCAGCGTCTCCAGATACATGGCATGGAAGACATAACTTGAATAGTAGTCGAAGGCGAACTCGGGCCCGTCGGCATACCATCCGTCTCCCGCATACCATTCCTCCACCTTGCGGCAGGCGGTGTTCACGCGGAACTCGTCGAACTCCTTGCGGTCAGTGGCCTTTGCCATGAAACTCTCGATGACGCTGGAGAAGAGAAACCAGTTCGTGTATGGGGGGTCTATCTTGCGGAGGCCTTGGAACTCCTTGATGTACCGTTCCTTGGTCAAGTCGTCGAGCGGCGTCCACAGCGTGTTGTAGGCGCGCAGGAAGGACTCGGCGATATATGCGGCATCCACGAGGTTCTGCCCCGATACGCCCCAGCAGAGGTAGTCGGGAGACTGCGGGTCTACGGCGTTCTTGTATGAGGCCAATGCCCACTCTCGCAGCTGCCTGCGCTGCTGCCCCTCGGCAGTGTCGTCATCGGTCAGCGTGAGCCACGGGGCTATACCGGCCATCAGGCGTCCGAAGGTCTCCATGTATACCACCTTGCGGTTGCGGTTGTCAAATGTCGGAGAGAATTCCGTCTCCATGTTCTTCTGAAGCTCACCCCTGGCCATGTTCTCCAGCACGGGCTGCGCCATCTTCCACGCAAGGGAAGTCCAGTACTTGCGGTCTTCTGATGAACTTATGTAACGCGCATATTCGCAGGCGGCCAGCAGGAAGGCGCCCACACCGAAATTGGCCTCACTGCCGGCGTCAATCTTCTGTCCGGGTATGGCCCGGTCTCCGACGGGCTGCACATAGCCTACCTTGCCGCTCTTCTGCAGGGCGGTTCCGGCGAGGTATTTCCAGGCCTTTTCTATCACGGGACCATACTCCTTTGAGGAGAGGTATCCGTTGTTCACCCCCCAGAGAAGTCCATAACAGAAGAACGCCGTACCGGAAGTCTCCGGGCCGGGAGCATGGTCGGGATCCATCAGCGAGCGGGTCCAGTAGCCCCCCGGCTGCTGCAGTCCTGCCACCGTGTGGGCCATTTTGCGGTATTTCTCCACGAAGAAGGCATGGTGACGGTAGCTCCCCGGCATATCCTGCAGCACCTTGGCCAGTCCGGCCAGGACCCATCCGTCTCCTCTTGCCCAGAAGTCTTTCCGCCCGTTGGCGCTCTTGTGCTCCGGCCAGACATATCTGCCGTCCCGGAAGTAGAGACCGGTCTCGGGGTCAAGCATGACGCTGTCACTGTACCGCAGGTTCTCATATAGTTTGTCAAGATACTTCTCCTCGCCAGTGAGCTTATACATCTTGGTCATGACAGGCATGACCATGTAGAGCGCGTCGGCCCACCACCAGTAGTCATCTGCCTTGGAGTCTGCCATGTAGCCCATCACCTCTCTGGCTCTGGCCACCTTCCTCTCGTCCGGGGCGATGTTGTAGAGGTCGATATATGTCTGGAAGCAAGTCTGCCAGTCACCGAAGAGCACGAAATCCGGCCCCTCGCCGTAGGTCTTGTATTTCCAGCCGGACGGGTCGGCACCGGTGGCTCCCATCCACCGGTTGTGCTCGGCCCATCGGATGCTGTAATCGAGCATCCGCTCATCGTGCAGCAGTTTGTACACCTCGATGTTGCCGGTATGATAGGCGGCATTGTCCCAGAAAGACCGCACTTCAGCGGGGTTGTTGGTCTGCCAGAAGGTGTTCACCCTGCGGATGATGTCTTTCACTTCGTCTGCCGTCCGGTCCTTGGCATGCGCGCTCAGTGTCATGATGAGCGCGGCTGCAAACAGTAGCCTTTTCATCTTCCGACAATGTCTTCATCGGCTACCGCTTCCTGCCAGCTGTCCCACACCGGTGTCTGCTCATCGTAACCGTCATAGCCGTAGTTCTGCCACAGGCGGCCGTCCTTGTTGGCGGTGATGGCTCCGTTCGGGATAGGCCAGAACAAGTTTTTCTTGTTGATCGTGTAGTTCAGGGCTGCGGCGGTGCCGGATTTTATGGTGTAGCCGCGGTTGTAGTAGGAGTAGTGCATGATGCGCTGATACCAGTAACTTCCGCCGGTCCTGTCGACGCCTTCCTGCCTGTCCCAGTTGCCCGGGCTGTAGGTGTTGCCCCACTCGTCCGGGATTCCGCTCTTGGCCAGGTCGTAGCTGATGCGGGTCAGTTCGACATTGCGCCATTCCTCCAGATACAGTTCGCGGGCGCGTTCGTTGGCGATGTCGCCGATATTCACGGCGGAGTAGAACTGCGAGCACCTGGCCCGCTCGCGCAGAGCGTTCACATCTTCGGTCGCGCCGGAGACATCGTTCTGGTACAGACGGGCTTCGGCACGCACAAGATAGGCTTCGGCGAGGCGATACAGATACCAGTTGGCATTGGAACCCTTGGTGGCTCCGTTGAACTGTGTGGCCCCCTGGTTGGCTTCTGCGGTCATGTCTTTCAGGTAGATTTTGTAGAGAGGGAAGTCGAACCAGTCGCGGATTGTGTCGTTGCAGAGCAGGGCTCCGGACTCCGGGTCGTGCAGCATGATGTTCTGGCCGAAGTACTTCGAATCCGGGTTGTTGCATTTGATGTCGGTCATGTGCACCCAGTTGCCTATGGTCGAGTTGTGCCGCAAGTCGTCGTTGTCCTCCACGCCGTTGACCACCCATAGGCCGCGCTGGGCGAAGTGGGTCAGGCGCACGGTGGCGATGCCTCGGCCAAGAACGCGCAGATAGTCGGCGTCCTGCTTGTATTTGCGGTTGTTGCGGGCGTAGTTCATGACGGCCTGCTTGCCGTCCGGCATTTTCAGGTTGCCGTCGTTCCAGAACGGACCGAGAATGCGCATCGTGAGGAAGTCCGTGTGGGTCTGGTCGCTTGAGTTGGGCAGACCCATGATGGTATCCTTGTTGTCTTTGATGAGCTTGTTCTCCGGGCGGTGCAGATCCCAGATGACATTACGTGTGATGTTCCATGTCTGCGGCTCGCCGCTGTTGACCACCGAGGCGTTGCCGAAAGGGGTCTTCATCAGGCTCAGGCCCGACGAGTTGATGAGTTCGTCGCACTGTTGCTCGGCTTTCTTCCATTCCCCGATGGAGAGGTAGAGTTTTGCCAGCAGCATACGGCACGCTTCCTTGTTCACCATGCCGTACCAGGTCATCTCTTTCTGCGAAGGGACCCATTCTACGGCCTTCTCCATGTCTTCGACGCACATCTGCAAGATTGCCTCGCGCCTTGTGGAGCGGTAGTTCTGCTTCGGGACTTCCAGAATCTTGGTGATAAGCGGCACATCGCCCCACTGCCAGCAGAGGTTGTAGTAGCGGAAGGCGCGGTGGAAGTAGGCGCGGCCCTTGTATTCATTCACGACCTTCTCGCTGAGACCGCTGACCCCGTCAATGTAGGTGAGCACTGTATTGGCATACTTGATTCCGGTGTAGGTCTGGTTCCAGAAATAAGACATGTGGTTGCTGTCGTTGTCGCTCATGCCCCCCGTCGGGGTGAGTTTGTAGTCGATGTTGTCCCAGATGCCGCCGCCGGCGTCGGTCTTGCCGTAGACGGACAGCTCGGAGAACAGGTACTCCGTGGTGATGGGCACATTGATGTTGTTTCTCTCGAAGTGTGTCCAATACAGCCTCAGGTGGCGGTCAGCCATGGCCATGGACGCCTGCAACCCCGATTCTGTGCTGTAGGTCGTCTTGGGCTCAAAGAACGACAGCGGATCCGGATCCAGAAAATCACGGCTGCAGCCGCCGGAGAGGGCTATGCCTGCCAGACAGAGTGACAACTGGAATATCTTGTTCAGTATATCTGTAGTTTTCATAATATTCAATGGTCTTACAATGTTATGTTTACGCCGAAAGTGAAGGTGCGCGTGGCCAGGCCGCCCGTCTCAGGGTCGCCATACTCCCAGTCGGCCGCCCAAGCCCCCACATTCTTGATGTTGAAATATGCCTTCAGGTTCTGTATGCCTGTGCGGCCGAGCCACTTCTTCGGGAAGGTGTAGGCCACGGCGAAGTCATTGAGCCGCACGAAAGAACGGTTGTAGAGCTTCCGGGCGCCGGTAGCGCCGGCAGGGCCGATGGCATCCAGGCGGGCGTAGTCGTCCGTCGGGTTCTCAGGTGTCCAGTAGCCCTTCACCCATGTGTTGTAGCAGTAGGTGATGAGGCTGCCCGCATTGTCTCCGTTCAGATACCAGCCGGAGAGGCTCTTGTGGCCCAAATAGCTATACAGGCTGAATGATACGGAGAGATTCTTCATGATGTCGAACTCATTGCGCAGCGACAGGCGCACCTTCGGCGTGTTCTGGCCGAGGAATACTTTGTCGTCATCGTTGTATACGATTTTCTTGACCGTCCCGTCCTCGTTGTACTCATCGTTGGCCGGATTGTTCCACACCTTAGGGTCTCCAGGGCGCTGTCCGTATCGGGCGGCCTCCTCGTATTCGTCGAGCTGCCATATGCCCTCCACCTTGTAGTCCCAGATCGCGCCGATAGGCTTGTCTATGAACCAGCCGTTGCTCTTGTCGTCCTGCTCGCGGCCATTCTCGTCGTAGTTGTAATAGAGATGCTTGATGGTGTTCTTGTTGTGTGACAGCCCCAGGTCGGTGCGCCATTCGAAATTCTTGTTGCGGATGTTCACCGAGCTGAGGGACAGCTCGAATCCGTCGTTGTTCACCTGTCCGAGGTTGGTGGTGATGCTCCCGAATCCGGTGAATCCAGGCAGGCGCTGCGACATGATCATGTCGTGAGTCTCCATGTGATAGTAGTCGAACGTGCCTGAGATGCGGTCGTTGAGGAAGCCGAAATCGAGGCCGAAGTTCGTGGCGGTGGTCTTCTCCCACTGCAGGTTAGGATTGGCCATGCGGTCTACCCCGAGATACTTCATGTCGAGTACGGACCCGTCACTCTTGATATAACCCATTGTGGCGCCGGTGCCGGAACTCAGGTTGGCCAGAGACACATAAGGGTCGCTCAGCGAGCGGTTGCCGTTCTTTCCCCAGGAGAGGCGGACTTTAAGGGTGTTCACTATGTCGTGCCATTTCCAGAAGTCCTCGTTGACCACATTCCAGGCCACGGCCACGGATGGGAAAGTGGCGTATGGATTGCTGGAACCGAAGGCGGAGTAGCCGTCGCGACGGATGGAGGCGGTGAAGAGGTAGCGGTCATCGTAACTGTAGAACAGCCTGGCCAGCAGCGCGTCGGCGGTCTGGTGGGAATCGCTTGTCGAGAACGAGCTCTTTTCCTTGGTGGCGTTCTGGGTGTTGTGGAATCCCAGGGCATCGGAAGGGAGAATCTCGCGGGCGTAGATGTTGTCGCTCCAGTAGCGGCGCTCTTCCGCTTCCTGCACCAGGGTGAGAATCACATGGTGCTTCCTGGCGAAGATGTAGTCCCAGGTGATGGTGTTGTTGAGGGACCAGTCGAAGCGCTTGCTCCATCCGCGGTCTACGCCACGGTCAGAAGGCGCTGAATCCGGTCTGGCGGCGGAGGTGAAGTAGCGGTTGTAGTGGTACTGGTAGCGCGGCGCGGCGTTGAACGACCAGGTGATGTTGAAAGGCAGCGTCACCTTGGCGTTGAAGATGGTGTTCAGCACCTGATAGCCTTTCTCCAGATCCATATACTGACGCTCGAAGTCGAAATTGTATCCCCACTTCTGCGCGACGCTCATCGGATACTGCTCCAGTTCGCCGTCGGCTTTGCGGTAGTTGGAGTATGGGGAGTTGCGGAGCTGATTGGCATCCCAGTAGTTTGTTCCCAAGCCGACGGAGATGTCTCCGTCGCTGCGGTCCTGGAAGTTCACATTGGCTCCGACTTCCAGCCAGTCCGTCACTTTGCCGCTCAGTTTCATGTTGGCCCTGACGGCGCGGTACTCGTTCCCCTTGACTGCGCCCTCGTTGTGCAGGTAACCTCCTGACAGGTAGTAGTTCATGTTGTCGCTGGCCCCGCTGATGCTGGCGTTGTAGTCCTGGTTGAAGCCGGTGCGGAAGGTGTGCCCCCACCAGTCGAAGGTCTTGCCGGCGAGGTAGTTTTCCAGCACTTCGTCGCGCATACCGAGGCGTTTGCCGTATATGCTCATGGCTGACTCTCCGGCCTCGTTGGTCGTGTATCCTTCCCAAACGGAGGCATCGACGCCATAGAGGGCCCGGGCCTGTTCCCTGGTGTGGAAGTAGCCCTGTTTATCCTTGTAGGCCTTGGCGCCATAGGCACGGTATGCGCCGCTCTCGTCCATGCCATAGGTGTCTTTGAGGTACCAGTCCTGCCTATATCTGACATAGCCTTCAGCGTCATAGACATCCATCAGGTAGTCGCTCTTGGTGTTGGCGGCGGTGTTGATGCTTACATTGATTGTCGGTTTGCCCTTCTTGCCTCTCTTGGTGCTGATGATAATCACACCGTTGGCGGCTTTCGCACCATAGACTGCGGCTGCCGAGGCATCTTTCAGGATGTCGATCTGACCGATGTCGTCCGGGTTGATTTCCGAAATCTCGCCGTAGAAGGCCATCCCGTCCAATATTATCAGAGGAGCGTTGTGGTTGCCGCCGGTGTACACCGAGCGCTGGCCGCGAATCTGAAGCGAGCCGCCACCCTTGGCGTCGGCGCTGTAGCCGACATTCAGGCCCGGCGTGCCTCGAAGCAGATCCTGGACTGTGCCCGGGTTCTCATTCGCCATCTTGTCCGGTTTGATCTGGACTACGCTGCCGGTCAAGTCCTTCTTGCGGGCGGTGCCATAGCCGATCACGACCACCTCTTCAAGGAGAGCCTCATCATCCTGCATGGTAAGATTGATTGTCGACCGGTTGCCGGTCCTGATGGTCTCGGTCTTGTAACCGATTGAGGAGAAAACCAGTTCCGGAGAGGAAGTGGTCAATTTGATGGTGTACTTGCCGTCCGGATCCGTCATGGTTCCGTTTGTCGTGCCGCTCTCGAGCACATTGACGCCGATAAGCGGCTCTCCGTTCTGGTCCTTGACCGTTCCGGAGACCACCTTGGCGCTCTGCGCATGTGCAGCGGCGCAGAACGCCAGGGTCAAAACGAGACAGGCTGTCAGTCTCGTCCTGGTTTTAAACATAGGAATAAATGTGAACATAAATGATAATGATTGGTTTGTAGTATCAGTGTCGGTCGTGTGCCGGAAAGCAGCCCTCGCGGCACGGTGCTAAAGTAGTCTATCCGGGCGGAAGTGCCGGGGCACGGATTGGGAAACATGGGGGCATGAATCGTTATTTCTTGATAATCTGCGAAAAATGAGTAAATTGTGCGCAAATCTATGATGGTGATGGCAGTAGGATTACCGGTCGCGATATTCTTGGCGGCGTTTGCGATGCCGCTTGTGTCGGCGCAGCCGCCGCGATACCGGATGCTGAGTACCATCGAGACCTCGGATGCGGAGGATTTGAACTGCATCTACTTCGACCGCGACGGGTTGCTGTGGATGGGGACCGGACAGGGGTTGAAATCATACGACGGATACCGGACCAGAACTTATCGCACCGACCTCCAGTCTCCCGGCATATTGCCCGACAATACAGTGCTTTGCCTGACAGAAGACCACGAAGACGGTTTGTGGGCGGGCACTCGTGACGGTCTGGTGAGAATGGACAGACGGACAGGTGCGATAAGCACTTATCGCCTGCCGTCGGCCGGGCAACGCATCATCTATACGCTCTATACAGACAGGCTGGGCACAGTCTGGATCGGCACCGACGGCGGCTTGACGCGCTATGTCAGGGAGCGTGACGCGTTCTTTACTTATCATGCCGACAGTATTGTCGTGAGGGACCTGAGCGGGCGGTCTGTGCCGATAGGCGGCTACAGCGTCAAATCCATCGTGGAGGACAAGCGCGGCAATCTCTATATCGGCACATGGTCCAGTGGCGTGATGCGCTTCAATCCGGATGACGGACATTTCACGGTCTATCCGGAGCTCAATACCATGAACTCGGCCTATGCCCTCTTCTTCGACAGCCGGGACCGGCTATGGATAGGCACGTGGGGTTTCGGGCTGGCGCGCATCGACAGACCTCTGGATGCGGAAGATCCGGGTGTGGTGTGCTATAGGCCCGGCAGAAAAGGATTTGACACCCATTATCGTTTTATCGAAGATCCCATCACCGCTACGATATGGGCCTGCAGCCGGGGCGGTGTGAGCGTGATTTCGCCTGACGGCGGCAGTGTCTGGAATTATGCTGCGCTGGCCGGACAGTCGGTGAGTTTTTGCAAGGACATCCTTACCGACGGCCATGGCAACATCTATCTGGCCACGATACGGGAAGGCATCAGGCATGTCAGCACCAGGCAGGAAATGTTCCGCTTCCATGAGATGGACACGGATGAGGTGTTCGCCAAAAGCAGGGTCAACGCCGTGTTCACTGCTGACGGACGCCGCTTCTGGTCCGGCCTGTCCCCTTACGGGGTGGCCCTTTACGACAGGGAGAGCGGCACGACGCTCATGAGCGGCGCCATAGCTCAGCTGGAGGGATTGGCGGAGAAATCTTTCCAGACGGAGTTCACATCCATCATCAGTTATTCCGACAACGAGATATGGGCGGGAAGCAACAGTACTGGCATAGTCATGATTCCGGCGACTGGGCCGGGCAGGATAGCTGATGCCGGGAACAGCCGCTTTGTATTTGACAATGTGGTGAATGCGCTCTTCAAGGATGACTGGGGGCGCGTGTGGATCGGGGCGCGCAGCTGTCTGAGCGTCGCCAACCCTGACGGCAGCGGGAAGAGGCTGACACTTACGGAGAATGGTGAGGATTTCTCTGACTGTGATGTGCGCGGCATCATGGCCGACCATGAGGGAAACATCTGGGTGTCCACGAAGAACGAGGGCATCATACGGATATCACCGGCACTTGTCTGTCATCGCTACGGCGCCGGCGGCGGGAGTCTCCAAGTCAACGATGTCACCGCCTGCTTCGAGGACTCGCGCCACAGGCTTTGGGCAATCTCGGCCAGCGGCGGCCTGTTCCGGTATGACAGGGGGAGAGATCTGTTCGTGCCTGTCAACCGTGAATACGGCATCGGCGCGAGCAGCGCGTTTGCCATAAATGAAGACCGCTTCCGGCGGCTGTGGCTCAGCACTGAGCAGGGGATGTACTGTCTGGCCTGGAACGATGGGGATGACGCCTTGCCCGCCATATACTTCTATTCCCGGGATGACGGACTGGAGCATGCCGTCTGCCAGCCTAACTCCACATTCCGCCATGGAGAAGAACTGTATTTCGGCACTGAACGCGGTTTCTATTCCTTCGCGCCCGCAGAGAACCTGATGACTGACAATCTTCAGTACCGGCTTCTTGTGACCGACCTTTATGTCGACGGACGGCCTTTTGACCGGCTCGATGCGGAACTGCGTCAGAAATGCTCGGCCGAGATGCCGCAGATGACACGGCACATAACGCTGCCTTCTTCCGTGGGCAGAATCGATGTGGAGTTCGCCCTTCTGACTTATTCCGGCCAGGAGAAGAACCAATACGCCTACCGTCTGGAGGGGTACGATGATGACTGGAGCTTCCGCGACGCCTCCTCGCGCCGGGCCACATACGAGAACCTGCCTGCCGGCACATACACCCTGCATTTGAAGGCTTCCGACAGCAGGAGGCTCTGGACGGAACTCCCATACGCCATACAATTGCATGTCCTCCCGCCGTGGTATCTGTCCTGGTGGATGTGGCTGGTCTATGTGCTGATGTCTTCCGCTGCCGTCTATGGCGCGGCGCGCCTGTATATGAATTATCACAACGCGGCGGTGCGCCTCAGGCTTAAAGAGGCTGAAGAAGGCGACCCGGCTCTTTCCGGCCTGGACGCCGGGGAGGAGCAGCTCTCTGCTGATGAACTGTTCCTGGAGAGAGCTGTCCGATGCGTGAGTGACCACCTCGAAGAGTATGACCGCGAACAATTCGCCCGGGACATGTGCGTCTCGTCCTCAACGCTCTACAATAAACTGCGCGCATTGACGGGGCAGGGCATCTCGGCTTTCATCCTTTCCGTCCGCATGAAGGAGGCGTGCCGCATCGCCCGTCAGAATCCCGACATACGCGTGAACGAACTTGGGATGGCCGTAGGCATCAACACGCCCAAGTATTTCACCCGGTGCTTCAAGGAAGAGATCGGCATGCTGCCAAGCGAGTATATCGAGAAGGTGAAGCGACGCGAAGTCTAGTCATCCCATGCTGATGAGAGCCCAGGGCGCTTGGCGCGCCAGCTCTCCACGGCCTGGGATATGTTTATGATGAAGTCGCCCATGTCCTCGAGCTTCTCGATGAGGTTGAGGTAGAGCACGCTCTCGAAGTAGGCGTCCCCGTTGCTTTCCACCCTCTGGATTTCCTTGTCACGCAGGAGGTTGCGCTTGTTGTTGATATCGACTTCCGCCTCGATGGCGTTGTCGATGTCATTGATTGTCGAGGCGTTCTCGAGATTGTATACCATGGCGTCGTATGCCCTGGCGACCAGTTCTGTCATCTCGTCCAGGCTCTGCCTGTGCTCGGCGGAGAGCTTCTGCTCGTGTACGATGGCCCTGTCGATCAGGCGGCTTATGGCCTCGCCGCTGTCTCCCAGGGACTCGAGTTCCCCGACTATGCGGTAAATCGCCTTGATGCGGAGTTCCGAGTTGTCGCTCAGGCCCTCGCGGTTGACTTTGTTGAGGAAACTGATCACCTCGTACTCGATGCGGTCCGAGATTTCCTCATACTTGACGAGTTTGTCCCTGTACGGTCCGAAGGCGGATTCCGCATCGGAATTGTCGATGGCGTCCTTCACATAGCCCAGGCCCTTGCGCATGATGCGCCCGAAGTGGCACACTTCCTTCTCGGCTTCGGTGAGCGCGAGTTCCGGGGTGGAGATGAGTCCCGCGTTGATATACACCAGCTTGCCCGTGACCTCGTTGCTCGGCTTCTCCTTGATGACCTTGCAGACGAGCTTCTCTATCAGCGGGATGAACCAGATGAGTATGCCGGTGTTGATGAGATTGAAGACGGTGTGCAGCATGGAGATGCTGTAGAGCGGGGTCTGCTCGCTGCCTCCAAGCCCGATGCCGTTTATTATCAGGCTGATGAGTTTAAGGAAGTACGGGAACAGAGCCACGGCCCAGATGACGCCGAACACATTGAACACGGTGTGGGCGAGGGCGGCCCGCTTGGCGTTGACATTGCCGACGGCGGCGGCGATGTTGGCCGTGATGGTGGTGCCGATGTTCTCGCCGAGGACCATCGCCGCCGCCATGTCAAACTTGATCCAGCCCATGTTGAGCACTATCAATGTGAGGGCTACGGTGGCGCTGGAGGACTGGAGCACCAGGGTGAGCACCGTGCCGACGGCCACGAAAAGCAGGATTGACCACAGGCCGTGGCCGGACCACGACTGGATGAAGGACAGGGCTTCCGGGGTGGACTGGAGGTCCGGGACGGAGTTTTTCATGAAGGACAGGCCGAGGAACAGGAGGCTGAATCCGACCACTATTTCACCTATGTCCTTGATTTTTCCCTTCTTGGAGATGCTCATTATGAATCCTGCGGCCATGAGCGGCACGGCGAGGATGGATATGTCCGCCTTGAACCCGAAGAGGGCTATGATCCAGGCGGTGAAGGTGGTGCCGATGTTGGCGCCCATTATCACTCCGATGGCCTGGGTGAGGGTCAGTATGCCGGCGTTGACGAAACTGACCACCATCACGGTGGTGGCGCTGGAGGACTGGATGACCGCCGTGACGCCGAGACCCGTGGCGACGCCCTTTAACGGATTGGATGTGATTGAGGAGACGAAACGGCGGAGACCGCTTCCGGCCGCTTTCTGGAGACCGGAACTCATCAGGTTCATTCCGTAGAGGAACATTCCCAAGGCTCCGATAAGGGTAAGGATGCTTAAAATCATCTTGCTTCAGAATATTTGTCGCAAAAATGGTGAAAATCATCCGGAATATGACGGCCCCGGAGCAGATGTAACCAAAATTTAACAATATGGCATCCGACTTACCGGGCGAATCGATAACTTTGCAGGCGGTATGACAGAGATACTTATAATAGAAGACGAGGCCGATATCCGCGAAATCCTGACATTCAATCTGGAAAATGCCGGCTACAAGGTCCTCTCGGCTGGCTCCGCCGAGGAGGGGGCTGGACTTGTCGGCGCCGACACGGCTCTGATCCTGCTTGACGTGATGCTCCCGGGGATGTCGGGATTCCAGTTCGCCGCGCAGCTGCGCAAGACTTCCGGCAGCAGGATACCTGTCATATTCCTCACCGCCCGCACCACGGAGAACGATGTCCTGACCGGCTTCTCCGCTGGTGGAGACGACTATATCTCCAAACCATTCTCCGTCAACGAGGTGCTTGCCCGCGTGAAGGCTGTGCTTCGCCGCGCCGGCTCCACCGGTTCTGATGAGGGGAGGATCTGTTTCGGAGGGTTGGTGATAGACACGGTTTCCGAGACTGCGGAACTTGACGGGGAGCAGCTCTCCCTGTCCCGCAAGGAGTTCGACCTGCTCGCCCTGCTGGCCCGCCACCCGGACACCTACTTCTCCCGCGCGGCTCTGATCTCCGATCTCTGGAAAGACGCCCCGTATGTGCTTGACCGCACGGTGGACGTGCATATCGCGAGGATACGCGGCAAACTGGGCCGCTATCACGACATCATCCGCAACAAGACAGGCTTCGGATATTATCTTGACTCCCGCTATGAGCTACCGGAATAAACTCATACTCACCATCTCTTCCGTGTTCCTTGTATTTGCCGCCGGGGCCGTGTGCCTCGGACTGGTGAGTGAGGACAGCTATCGGCGCGCCATCATCAAGTCGCGTCTCGAAGGCTATGCGGACATGATTGCGCGGGAGGGTGACAGGGTGCTGGAGTACATGCCTGATGACCTGAGGGTGACGGAGATTGATTCCTCGGGCCGGGTCATCTATGATTCTTCCGTCTCCGCCGGGGTCCTGGAGAACCATCTCGGCCGCCCCGAGATCAAGGAGTGCCTCCGGAGCGGCATGGGCAGTTCCATCCGCAGGTCCGAGTCGTCGGACAAGAAGTATTTCTATCTCGCCAAGTCCTATGACGGGCGGATCATAAGGGTTGCCCAGGTGTTCGATGTGGAGCTGGGCAAGTTTTTCCGGACGGACTGGATGCTCGTGCTTAGCGTATCCATCCTGCTGGTGCTCGCGCTCGTGGTCCTGGTCTGGCTGTCAGACCGCTTCCAGCGCAGCGAGGACGAACGTGCCGCGAAGCAGACGCGCCTTCTCAAGCACGAGATGACGGGCAACATCTCCCACGAGCTCAAGACCCCGGTCAGCAGCATCCAGGGCTATCTTGAGACTATAGTCAATCATCCCGAACTCAGCGAGGAGAAGCGCAGCCTCTTCATAGAGCGCTCATACCTGCAGGCCCTCCGTCTCTCGGACATGATCACGGACATCTCCCTGATCACGAAACTGGAGGAGGTCCCGGAGCAGTTCAAGCTCAAGCCTGTCAATGTCAGGACGGTGATGATAGAAGTGGGCGAGGAGATGTCGGGCCAGCTCGCCGCGCACAAGGTGACAATCGACAATCAGCTCCCTCCGGTGTGCATCAACGCCAACTACCAGCTCATATATTCTATTTTCCGCAATCTTGTCGAGAACACCCTGAAGTATGCCGGTGACGGCTGCGGGATCAGCGTCTCCGGCGTCATGTCCAGGGAAGGGGAGTGCAGCATAGACTACCACGATACCGGCCGCGGGGTCGAGCTGGACGAGCTGGAGAAGATATTTGACCGCTTCTACCGCATCGACGCCGACCGGGCCAAGCCTGTGGGCGGTTCCGGGCTGGGGCTGTCGATTGTGCGCAACGCGGTCCGCTTCCACAAGGGCAGTATCAGCGCCTATCGCGTGGGCGGGGGCGGACTGGGTTTCCGTTTCACCTTGCGCAGCATCTGATTATTCCGTAATTTTGCGCAAAATTACGGATATGGCAGACGAAAAGATTATATTCTCAATGAACGGCGTGGGCAAAGTCCTGCCGCACAACAACAAGACGATTCTCAAAGACATCTACCTCTCATTCTTCTATGGCGCCAAGATCGGCATCATAGGTCTCAACGGCTCCGGCAAGTCCACGCTCCTCAAGATCATAGCGGGTGTGGAGAAGTCCTACCGCGGCGAGGTGGTCTGGGCTCCGGGCTACTCCGTGGGCTATCTCGAGCAGGAGCCTCAGATGGATCCGGACAAGACCGTCCTCGAGGTCGTGGAGGAAGGAGTGCAGGAGGTCAAGGATGTGCTTGACGAGTACAACGAGATATCGCTCAAGTTCATGGAGCCGATGGACGATGACCAGATGGCCGCCCTCATCGAGAGGCAGGGTGAACTCTCCGAGCAGATCGAGCACCTCGGCGGCTGGGAGATCGAGTCCAAGCTGGAGAGGGCGATGGACGCGCTCAACTGTCCGCCTGCCGACGCGAAGATCGCGACCCTCTCCGGGGGAGAACGTCGCCGGGTGGCCCTGTGCCGCCTTCTGCTGCGCGAACCGGACGTGCTGCTGCTCGACGAGCCTACCAACCACCTCGACACCGAGAGCATCCAGTGGCTTGAAGCCCATCTGAAGCAATACAAGGGCACGGTGATAGCCGTCACCCACGACCGTTACTTCCTTGACAATGTGGCCGGCTGGATCCTTGAGCTTGACCGTGGCGAGGGCATCCCGTGGAAGGGCAACTACAGCTCATGGCTGGAGCAGAAGACCAAGCGGCTTGAACTTGAGGAGAAGCAGGAAAGCCGTCGCCGCAAGACTCTCCAGCACGAGCTGGAATGGGTGCGGATGGCTCCGAAAGCCCGGCAGGCCAAGCAGAAAGCCCGTCTGGGCGCATATGAGAAGCTCGCTGCGGCGGACGCCCGCGAGAAAGAGGCCAATCTTGAGATTTACATCCCGAACGGACCGCGCCTCGGCGACAAGGTCATCGAGTTCCACGACGTCTCCAAGGCCTACGGTGACAAGGTGCTCTTCGAGCATCTCTCCTTCTCCCTCCCGCCTGCAGGCATCGTGGGCGTGATAGGCCCCAACGGAGCCGGAAAGACCACGCTCTTCCGTATGATAATGGGCATCGAGACTCCGGACGCGGGTTCTGTGGAGATCGGTGACACGGTGAAGATATCCTATGTGGACCAGCAGCACAAGAGCATAGATCCGGACAAGACCGTGTATGAGACGATAGCCGGGGATTCGGAGTGGGTACGTCTCGGCAACAGGGACATCAACGCCCGTGCATGGGTGTCCCGTTTCAACCTCAGCGGCGCCGACCAGGAGAAACTCTGCGGTGTGCTCTCGGGCGGCGAGCGCAACCGTCTGCACCTTGCGCTGACACTCAAGGACGAAGGCAATGTACTGCTTCTCGACGAACCGACCAACGATGTGGATGTCAACACTATACGTGCTCTTGAGGACGGTCTTGAGAACTTCGCCGGCTGCGCCGTGGTGATCAGCCACGACCGCTGGTTCCTCGACAGGATCGCCACCCACATCCTCGCATACGAGGGGGATTCGCAGGTGGTGTTCTTCGAGGGCAACTACGCCGAATACGAGGAGAACCGCAAGGCGCGCCTGGGCAATGTCGAGCCTAAACGCTTCCGTTACAAGAAACTGATGGAGTAGTTCCTGTGTTTAATCGGTTTTTTCTCTTATCTTAGAGCAAATTTTAATGACACTATGACTGCTCGACATTTCAGGTTCATCCTGGTGGCCGCCCTTGTTTTCAAGTGCGTCTCAGGATTCTCACAGGTTCCGTTCTATGCTCCTGCACCGGGAGACGGCAAGCTTTTCGGCTACCATTCCCTCAAGTTCCGCCCGTCGGTCAACTTCCAGGAGTCTTTCACGACATTCCAATACGGTATCGGCAAGACGGCCGTCGGACTTGAATTGTATACCTGCCCGACGGGCGTGTATTCCGGATACACCTTCAGGGCCGGCCTCTACGAGAGCAACTATTTCAATGTGGGCGTACAGACCAGCCCCAACTTCTCCCTGACCGACTCGCACAAGTTCTCCTACATCACCAGCGGGCTGTATCTGCACGGGGCTTTCGAACCGTCGGGGAAGTATTACTGGCTCTCCAATACGCTCTGGACTGTCCATACTGACAAAATGGCGGACATCGAGCATTGGCTCTATCTGGGCGCGAGATTCCCGCTCCCGGGCGGCTCGACGCTGATTCCTATGGCGGGTACGATTCACTCGTGGCGTTTCGACTCCGTGCCGGATATCTCTATCGGATGTTCTTGGGCTATAGGGCATTATGAATTTCTTGTCTGGACCAACAACTACACCAGAGACAATTTCAGGATAGTGTTCGGCATAGCCTTTGTATATTGATGCGCGGCCCCGGAGGGGCTTGATAATGTACAATCATAACTGAATAGCATATTATGATCTGGCTTATTTTCATAGCAGTGATGCTGCTGTCCTGGCTCATTCAGACGACACTGCAGAGCCGCTTCAACAAATACTCCCGTGTGCCGTCGCCCCATGGGCTGACGGGTGCGGACATCGCGCGTCTCATGCTCAGGCAGAACGGCATCAATGATGTGACGGTGCAGTCCGTGCGCGGCCGTCTGACCGACCACTTCAACCCGCAGGACAAGACCATCAACCTCAGTGAGTCCGTCTATGGCAGCGCGTCCATAGCCGCCTGCGCCGTGGCCGCCCACGAGACAGGACATGCCATACAGCACGCCCAGGGCTATGCGCCTCTCAGGCTGCGCTCCGCCCTTGTGCCTGTCGTGACGTTCGCCAACAACACCGTGCAGTGGGTTCTCCTGCTCGGCATCATCCTGCTCGACAGGTTCCCGGAGCTTCTCTGGTGCGGTATCGCGCTCTTCGCGATGACGACCCTTTTCAGTTTCATCACGCTGCCGGTGGAGATCAATGCCAGCCAGCGTGCCGTCCAGTGGCTTGACGGTGCGGGCATCGTGGACGAGAGGACGCGCCCTATGGCTGCCGACGCCCTCAAGTGGGCTGCATATACCTATGTCGTCGCCGCCCTCGGTTCTCTTGCGACTCTTTTCTATTATATCTCTATAGCGAACGACCGCAGATAGCCTTCTGCCGACAACTTCTTAAGACCGCAAGTTGTGAAATTTTCTTTCCGACTTGCGGTTCTTTTGGTAACTTTGCAGAATAGAAATCAAATATTTTACAATGATATGAAGAATTTTATCGAAGAGCTCAGATGGAGGGGTATGATTCACGACATTATGCCCGGCACAGAGGAAGAACTTATGAAAGGCCCGGCATCAGCTTATGTCGGGATTGACCCTACCGGAGACTCCCTGCATATAGGACATCTGGTAAGCATCATGATACTCAAGCACTTCCAGGCATGCGGACACAAGCCGTTCGCACTGGTCGGTGGAGCCACCGGAATGATCGGCGACCCTTCGATGAAGAGCCAGGAGCGCAATCTGCTGGATGAACAGACACTCGCCCATAACGTGAAGTGCATCAAGGCGCAGCTCGCGCGCTTCCTGGACTTTGAGTCCGATGCGCCCAACAAGGCCGAGCTTGTCAACAACTACGACTGGATGAAGGACTACACTTTCATCAATTTTACCCGTGACATCGGCAAGCTCATCACCGTCAACTACATGATGAGCAAGGATTCCGTCAAGAAGCGTCTGAGCCGGGACTCTTCCGAGGGAATGTCATTCACGGAGTTCACCTACCAGCTTCTGCAAGGCTACGACTTCCTCTACCTCTACCAGCACAGGGACGTGAAGCTCCAGCTCGGAGGCGCGGACCAGTGGGGCAACATCACCACCGGCACCGAGCTTATCCGCCGCAGCTGCGGCGGTGAGGCTTACGCCCTGACCTGCCCGCTGATCACCAAGGCCGACGGCGGCAAGTTCGGCAAGACGGAGAAGGGCAACATCTGGCTCGACGCGGAGAGGACATCCCCGTACCAGTTCTACCAGTTCTGGCTCAATGTCAGTGATGATGATGCCGAGCGCTACATCAAGATATTCACCATGCTGGACCGCGAGACCATCGAGGCCGCAGTCGCCGCGCATCGCGAGTGCCCGGAGAAGCGCGAGCTCCAGAAGCTCCTTGCCCGCGAGGTCACGGTCATGGTGCATGGCGAGAAGGAATATGAGACGGCCATAGTAGCCTCCGGCATGCTCTTCGGCAAGGCTACGACGGAGGATCTCAAGTCTCTGGACGAGAAGACATTCCTCGCCGTGTTCGACGGCGTGCCGACGTTCGGTATCGATCGCGCGAAACTGCCTCTCGGCATACTTGACGCCCTCGCTGTGGAGACATCCGTATTCCCGTCCAAGGGAGAGGCCCGCAAGATGATACAGCAGAACGGTTTCAGCCTCAACAAGGCCAAGATGAACGATGTCGCCCGCAGCCTCACCGAGGACGATATCATCGACGGCAAATACATACTTGTCCAGAAGGGCAAGAAAGACTACTATATCATCATCGTCAATGGATAAGCCAGAAAGCAAGAGACAGCTCCAGGTCGCGCGCGAACTGCAGCGCGACCTCTCCGAGATTATCCGGAGCCGCGGAATGGCGGCTTTCGCCGGAACCATGGTGACGGTGAGCGAGGTGCGGATCAGTCCGGACCTGAGCGTCGCCAAAGTATATGTCAGCATATTCCCTTCGGACAAGGCGGCGGAAGCGCTTGCGCGTCTGGAGGAGGAGAAACGCTCCCTGCGCGGGGCTTTGGGGCGCGCCGTGGCTTCACAGCTGCGCATCGTCCCGGAGATCAACTTCTATCAGGACACGACGCTCGATTATGCCGAGCATATTGATGAACTGTTGAAGAAATAGCTTTTGGATGCGGGACTGTTCATAGCTATCCGCTACCTGTTCGCGAAGAAGTCGCATAATGTGATCAATGTGATTTCCGCGATCAGCGCGGTCGGCATTGCCATAGGCACGGCCGCGCTCATACTGATACTCTCCGTCTACAACGGTTTCGACGGCATTATCCGCGCCAATCTTTCTGACCTTTCCCCGGATCTGCTTGTCACTTCCGCGGACGGCGGGCTCTTCGCCCCTGAAGGGGCCGGGTTTGACAGGTTCAGGGAAGACGGCCGCATCGTGAGTTTCGCCTGCGTGCTGGAGAAGAATGTCTTCGTCACTTACGGGGACAAGCAGGGTATAGCCCGGGCAAAAGGCGTGGACCGCTCATATGAGGAGTCCACGCCGCTCGCTTCCCATGTGACCGCCGGCACATTCTCCCTGCACCGCGGGGAGTTGGCCCAGGTGTCCGTCGGGGCGGGGATGGCTTATGACATGGGCATAAACCCGCGTTTTCTCGAGCATCTTGTCCTCCATTACCCCAAGGACGGGACGGTGAATCCGCTTCTCGGCCCCTCTTCCGCCCTCGGGAGCGAGAGTCTGGTCGTCGGGAGCCTGTTCAGCGTCAGTTCCGAGACGGACGCGGGCCTGATAATCGTGCCTATAGAGGTCATGCGCAGGCTGGTCGGTAGAGGTGACGGCGGGGTGGTGTCCGGAGTTGAGCTGCGGGTGGCCGGAGGCGTCGATGCAGTCCGCCTGAGGGATGAGGTCTCCGCCGCCCTGGGCCCCGGCTTCAATGTGGAGGACAGGTATATGCAGAACAGTTCCCTCTACAAGATGATGAGATACGAGAAGCTGGCTATATTCACCATCCTGCTCTTTGTCGTCATTATCGTGGCTTTCAATATCTTCGGCTCGCTCTCTATGCTTGTGGTGGAGAAGGAGGATGATATCGCGATGTTGCGTGCGATGGGGGCGCGTCCGTCGTTTGTCAGGCGAGTCTTCCGGCTTGAGGGATGGATGGTCTCTCTCTGCGGGCTTGTCTGCGGGCTTGTCTGCGGGGTGGTGCTTGCCTTGCTCCAGCAGCACTTCGGCTTCATCAAGATGCCGGGCGGTTTTTTCATCCAGGCCTATCCTGTCCGGCTGCAGCTGTCTGATGTGGTGCTGACCGCCGCCGGTGTCGCTCTCATCGGCTTCGTCATCGCATTTCTCTCATCCTCAAGACCGGGCAGGAGTTCACAGTAAGCGGAAAAATCATTATATTTGTGTTTTGTCCGGAAATGGAAGAGAAGAAGTTATATCCTTTGAAGTTCTGCGTCCTGCAGGACGATTATGTCTGGGGGACGGAAGAGTTCCTTATGGCGGATCTCGGCTATCGTGATTCCCTGGTGCGCAGCGGCTGGCTGGCCGGCAACAGCATCGGAGAATTGATGGACACCTATTTCGACCGCATCCCGGGCGAGAGGGCGTATGATTTCTATGGCCGGCAGTTCCCGCTGTCGGTGCGCAGGTTGAAAGTCAGGGGCAGGATGCCGTTGCGGGTGAGTCCGGGAGATGAAATAGCCGGACAGAGGTACGATCTTCTCGGCAAGGAGAAACTGTGGTATGTCCTCCGTGCCGGAAAGGATGCCAGGATTGCCGCCGGTTTCCGCAGGGACTGCGACGCCTCGGAGTTCTATGCGGCCTGCGAAGACGGGAGCGTGGAGAATCTCCTCAACCTTGTGGCTCCATATGCCGGACAGAGCCTTCTGATACCTTCAGGCACTCCGCACGCCGCCTTCGGCGATCTGGAAATCCTTGAGATAGGGGAGTCGTCTCCTCTGGATTTCTGCCTCTGCGGCTGGGGAGAAGAGGTTTCCGACGAGGAGTTCGACCCGGCCTTGAGTGTCGTGGACGCCCTTGATTTCATCAATTACGCGCGTTTCTCCACCATCCACACTTCCGGCGACAGGCTCGCCGCCCTTCCTCAGTTCATCGTGGACAAGATGTCTCTCCCGGAGGCGGTGCGTGTCCGTTGTGGGGAGGACAACCCGTTCACCATCTGCTGCTGCGTGAGCGGGGCTTTCTCTGTACAGACTCTTGACGGCGCCGCTCCGGCGGACTTCCCGGTGGAGAAGGGGGAGGTCATATTGGTGCCGGCGGAATGTGAAGATTTCGCCCTTGTCCCGAAGGACAGGGACACGCTGCTCCTGTGCGCCACCGTAGACCGTGTGGAACCGGACAAATATATCAACCCGGACGCGGAAGCGACGCTTCCGGAAGAAGAATAGAAGAAAATGAAAGGTGTAAGAATATTCCTTGCTGACGGTTTTGAGGATGTTGAGGCCCTTGCCGTCTGTGACATACTCCGCCGTGGCGGGGTGGATGTCAAGTTGACCGCAATCACTGATGCTCCATCGGTCAAGTCTTCTCATGGTGTGTGCGTGGTGCCGGATGAACATCTGTCCGGGCTGGACCGCTCCGAGGCAGGCACTTGCGCCGAGGATGTGATGATTTTCCCCGGCGGTATGCCAGGCTCGTCGAGCCTCGCTTCATGCGGGGAGCTGATCTCGATGATGAGGTTCCACTACATGGCTGGCGGCACGGTGGCCGCCATCTGTGCGGCTCCGGGGCTGGTGCTCAGCCAGCTTGACGGGCTGGAAGGGGTGGAATTCACCTGTTTCGACGGTTTTGAGGCTCATCTCCAGGCGAAAGGGGCTGTTTTCGCGCCGAAGCCTGCCGTGGTCTGCGGGCGGATCATCACCGGCCGTTCCGCGGGGCACGCTCCGGCATTCGGGCTTGCGATACTTGATCGTCTGCGCGGTGCGGAAGTCGCTTCCGAGGTGCGTCACGCGCTTTACCTTGACTGAGGATGGACAGCGTAAGACTTGACAAATATCTCTGGGCCATCCGCGTCTTCAAGACGAGGAGCGATGCCACGGATGCCTGCAACGGCAACAAGGTGCGCCTGTCCGGCGTGACGGCCAAGCCCTCCAAGGCGGTCAAACCCGGGGACACGATCGAAGTCCGCAAGGCCTCGGCCCTGTTCACCTACAAGGTCCTGCAGCTTACGGAATCCCGTATGGGCGCCGCGCTCGTCCCGCAATATGCGGAGAACCTCACTCCTGACTCCGAACTTGAGAAACTTCACGCCCCGAGGGAGACGATAGTGCTCCAGAGGGACAGAGGGGCGGGGCGTCCCACCAAGAAGGACCGCCGCCAGCTGGATGAACTTATGGATAATTTGGACTATTAAGCATACACGGAAACTATGTGTGGAATTGTAGGATACGTCGGGGGCAGACAGGCTTACCCGATACTCATAAAGGGATTGACAAGACTCGAATACAGGGGTTACGACAGCGCCGGCGCCGCACTCATCAACGATGACGGGCAGCTGGTGATATACAAGACCAAAGGCAAGGTCAAGGACCTCGAGAAAGTCGCGGAAGGCAAGGATGTCAGCGGTACCGCAGGTATCGCACACACCCGTTGGGCCACTCACGGTGAGCCGAGCGATGTCAACGCGCACCCGCATTATTCGGAGAGTCACAATCTCGCCATCGTCCACAATGGCATCATCGAAAACTACCTGTCGCTCAGGACGGAACTTGAGAGGCACGGTTATCATTTCGCCAGCCAGACCGACACGGAGGTGCTGATCCAGCTCGTGCAGTATATGATGGACTCTCACGGCATAAGTGTCGAGGAGGCTGTCCCGCTCGCCCTGCGCAATGTCATAGGCGCATATGCCATCGTCATCATCAACAAGAATGAGCCGGGCAGGATGATTGCCGCCCGCAAGGGCAGCCCGCTCGTGATCGGCGTGGGGGATGACGAGTATTTCGTCGGCTCCGACGCGACGCCTATCATAGAGTTCACCAACAAGGTCGTCTATCTGGAGGAAGAGCAGATCGCCTATATAGAGCGTGGCAGTGACCTTCGCATCACGGATTTGAGGAGCGTCGAGCAGACTCCGGTCGTGCGGGAGCTCCGGATGAGTCTGAGTGAGATAGAGAAGGGCGGTTTCCCTCATTTCATGCTCAAGGAGATATTCGAGCAGCCGCGGACGCTGCGAGCCTCTATGCAGGGCCGGCTTCATCCGGACCTGGGCACCGTCAAGCTGTCCGGCATCATAGACAACCGTGAGCGTATCCTGGGCGCCAAGCGCTTCGTGATCTGCGCCTGTGGCACATCCTGGCATGCGGGCCTGATCGGCAAATACATCATCGAGGAGTTGACCCGCATCCCGGTGGATGTGGAGTATGCCTCAGAGTTCCGCTACCGCAAGCCGGTGATTTTCCCTACGGATGTGGTCATAGCGATATCGCAGTCAGGAGAGACTGCGGACACCCTCGCCGCCATCAAGCTCGCGAAGGAGTCCGGAGCCTTCCTTTTCGGAATCTGCAATGTCGTGGGCTCCTCGATCGCCCGCGAGACCAACACCGGCTGTTACACCCATATCGGTCCGGAGATCGGCGTGGCTTCCACCAAGGCTTTCACGGCTCAGGTGACGACGCTTTTCCTTATCGCTCTCAGCATAGCCGAGCAGCTCGGTACTGTCTCTGATGAGAGGCGCGCCCATCTGGTGAGCGAGCTCCAGACAATCCCGGACAAGATTTCCAAGATTCTGGAGCACGACTCGGAGATAGCGGAGCTGGCCAAGGTGTTCATCTATGTGCGCAATTTCCTGTACCTCGGACGCGGGTACAACTATCCTGTGGCGCTGGAGGGCGCCCTTAAGCTCAAGGAGATATCCTATATACATGCCGAAGGTTATCCTGCCGCGGAGATGAAGCACGGACCTATCGCCCTCATCGACGATGAGATGCCGGTGGTGGTGATAGCGCCGAAGAGAGGACATTATGACAAGATACTCAGCAATATACAGGAGATAAAGGCCCGTAAGGGCAAGATTATCAGCATCGTGACGGAAGGCGACACGGATGTGCGGAACATTTCGGACTGGTGTTTCGAGATTCCGGACACGGAGGAGTGCTTCGTGCCTATCCTCTCTGTAGTGCCTCTGCAGCTGCTGGCCTATCATGTCGCAATCGCCAAGGGCCGTGATGTGGACCAGCCGCGCAACCTGGCCAAATCCGTGACCGTAGAATAAAAAGACAGATTCAGTTTAAAATTTATATTCATCATGAGAAAGAAGATTGTAGCAGGCAACTGGAAGATGAACACCATCAAGCCTGAAGGAGTTGAACTTGCGAAGGCCGTGGCAGAGAAGTCTGCCGCCGTGCCTGAGGGCGTGGGACTTATTGTGGCTCCTCCTTTCACGCATCTCTGCGCTGTCGGCAAGGCTCTCGCCGGTTCCCGCGTGGAGCTTTCCGCCCAGAACTGCGCCGACCATGTCAAGGGTGCGTACACCGGTGAGGTTTCCGCCGAGATGGTCAAGGCCGTAGGCTGCCAGTGGACGATTCTCGGACACTCCGAGCGCCGTCAGTACTATGGGGAGACGGATGAGAAGCTCGTCGAGAAGGTGAAGCTTGCCCTTGAGGCCGGACTTGGGGTCATCCTCTGCGTAGGCGAGAACCTTGAAGAGAGAGAGGCCGGCAAGCATTTCGACGTATGCTCAGCCCAGATAGAGAATGTACTCTACAAATTCTCCGCCGAGGATATGAAGAAGGTCATCGTCGCTTACGAGCCTGTATGGGCCATCGGTACCGGCAAGACCGCCACTGCCGAGCAGGCGGAGGAGATCCACGCCCATATCCGCAAGGTGCTTGCCGACAAATTCGGTGAGGCTGTGGCAGAGGACACCACCATACTCTATGGCGGGTCATGCAAGCCTTCAAACGCTAAAGAGCTTTTCGCTCAGAAAGATATCGACGGCGGACTTATCGGAGGAGCGGCCCTCAAGGCTGACGACTTCATCCAGATAGCCATGTCATTCTAAGACGGAGACGCTCACGCCTATACGGCTTGAGTCGCTCCATAGCCAGAACTTCTCACCCTCGGTCCTTATGACCTTGAGGGTGAGATTTTTTCTTGTGAGGATGTCAGTTTCGGTGGTCCATACGAGATCGGCCTTGAGCGTCTCGCCCTCGGAGGACGGAGTGCTGTCCATCTTGACGATGTAGAAGTCTGACATGTTGTCCGTGAAGGCCCGGAATTCCCTGTTGGCCCTGTTGTATGACATCTGGCAGCTGAGCGGGTCATATTTGAACGGGATGTCCCGTCCCACCTGTATCCGCAGGTCTTCGGTCTGTGAGAAGGCGCGCATAAACTTGTCCGGCGAGCAGCCCTGCGCCCCGGCGAGCAGCGCGGCCGCCATGGTGGCCGCAAGAATCTTCGTTTTCATAGCCTGACCTCCTTTATCAATATGTCGGTGCTCCCGTCTTCCAGCAGCATCTCCGCCTTCAGCGTCCCCTCCTCGCTGATGCTGTAGTAGCCGTCCGGTCCTGTCTGGATGCTCTTCCCGTTGAAGTACCACTTGACTTCTGCCGCCTTTGGCGCGTTGAACACCCTGAGCGGGATCCTGGCGCCTTTCTCGAACCTCCCGTCCGCTTTCCTGTCGCTTCCCTTGAGATAGATGTACGGATAGCTGTCGTTGCGGTAGACCTTGGTGAGAAAAGATGAACTTATCGAGGCGGAGCTGCCGTCGCTGTATTTTGCCCTGACTGTGTATTTGTAATGCGTGTGCGGTGAGAGCCCTGTCAGGGTGCAGCTTAGCGCGTCTGCGGGCGCGCTTGCGCTGAAACTGCCTGACTGGCTGCGGTATTCGATATCATAGCCCTCTATGGTTCCCATGCCCTTGTCCACCGTCCAGCTGATGATGGCCGCGTCCTGGAATATGGCCGTGCCCGTTATCGAGAGCGGTTCCGTGACCTCGAACGACACGCTGCCGTCCCTGTTGACCCTGATGTCTTTCAGCGCGAGGGTCGAGGTGCTGTCGTTCCAGAACCTGAATGCCGGAGAACTGTCCGAGCTGAAACTGTCGCGCCCCTCACTGGAGAAAAACAGTTTCCCATTATCGGGGTCGGCTGCCAGCAGGGCGGCGCATTGCCTGTCCGGGCGGCAGTTGACCTGAGAGTGCTTCCACCTCTCGGCGGCGGTGAGGTCTTTCTTGTAGTAGTCCGACCAGCCGGCATTGAGCCCCGACTTGTCGACATGGTAGATTGCGAGCCCTTGTCCCTCTTTGCATTCGAACAGGAAATACTCGTCCCGGCCTTCGGCGGCTGCTTTGAGGTACTGCCCTGCCCGGCTGAACGGCTGGAGGGTGTGGCTGCCCTTGCGCAATGTGCCTGGCAGTCCGGTCCCGAGGATGTCCAGGTCCACTGCGCAGAATCCCGGGACGATGGCGTTCTTGCAGCCGTTGTCCATTATCCCTGTGTCCCACAGACCTTTGGCAAGTCCGCCGCTGCCCTCTCCGTCGGTGTCATACAGGTCGCTTAGCCCGAGGAAATGGCCGAATTCGTGGCAGAAAACCCCTATTCCAGCCTTTGTGGGCGTTTCCCCGCCGGTTGAGGAGAGCTCCGTGCTGACGCAGAAGCTGTTGATCGTCCTGCCGCCGGCTTCTATGGTGCCGCCGCGGTCTTTGAGGAACCCGTGCTGCGGCCAGATCCAATCTTCTCCCGCACCGTCGGCTTCGCTGAATCCGGCGGTTATGATGAACACGTTGTCCACGCTTCCGTCGGAGTTGTTGTCATAGAGGGAGAAATCTATCCCGCTTCTGGTGCAGGCATATCTGACCGCTTCGTGAAGCAGGACATCCTTGCGGTCGGAGTAGTTGGCCCCATAATAGGAGACCGGTTTGGGCAGGGTGATTGCGGTGGCGAGGTCAAACCTGTATTCGTCGTTGAGCCCCGGCTGGCTGTTGAAGTAGTCTTCCGCCTGCTGCACGGAGGCTTTGAGTTCCTCTGCCGTACATGTCAACGCCCTGTCCTCGAACTGGACAGGGATTACCACCATCCTGAAGACGGCGAGGATGATTGCGATGCATAAATCCATCCGGTAAAGGTTTCAGTATGCATAGTTAGTGAGAATTTCTGAAAAAAGCAAAGGGCCGGTCACCCTCACGGCTCCCGACCCTTAGACGTGTACTAAAACCTAAACCTGCAACATAGATGCGGAAGGTTTTGGTAACGTTGCATTATGACGAAAAAAATTGCTTATTTCTTTGTCTCAGCAACTGAAACTTTGCGGAACTCCTTGAGATCCTTCATGAGATCGAGCGCAGCCTTGCGTGCGCGTGCTCCTGCGGCCTTGTTGCCCTTGGCAACCTGTGCTTCTGCGTTGGCTACGAAGAGATCGATGTTCTCTTTGATTTTGTTGACGAGTGTTTCCATTTTTAATAATATTTTAGAATGTTGATAATGGTCAATGCCGCAACGGGTTGCAATATAAAAAAAGATTTTTTTAATTCCTAAACTTCGAAAGAATTATTCGTGATTTTCTTCTTTTTGCGGCTTTGTTTCTGCTTTTTCCTTGCTGTTGAGGGCCGTCATGGCCTTTTCGATGCCTGCCAGAGCCCAGGTGCGGACGCCTTCGATGACCCTCTTCTCTATGGCCGGCAGTTCAGCCATCTGCTCTTCGCTGAAACTTCCGAGCACGAAATTCACCTGTCCGCCCTGCGCGAAGTCGTGGCCGACTCCGATACGGGTGCGGGCGAAGTCCTTGGTCCCGAGCAGTTCCTGGATGTTCTTCAGGCCGTTGTGGCCTCCGTCGCTGCCGGACTTGCGCATCCTCGCCGTGCCGAACGGGAGGTTGAGGTCGTCGCAGATTATCATTATGTGGTCCGTCGGGATGTCAAGTCGTCCCTGCCAGTACCGTACGGCGTTGCCGCTGAGGTTCATGTATGTGGACGGCTTGAGGAGGCGGAATTCCCGGCCCTTGTCCTTGACGGTGGCGATGTCTCCGTAGCGTTCAGTAGAAAAAACGACATTGGACGCCTGAGCCCAGGCATCCAATGTCATGAATCCTATATTGTGTCGCGTTGAAGAGTATTCGGCACCGATGTTGCCGAGACCTGCTATCAGATAAGTCTTCTCGGACACGATATTTCAACTTTAGGCTGCTGCGGCAGCTGAGTTGCGGGTAGCCTTGACGCCGCAGATGATGGTGTCCTTGTCGCTTACGATGGTCACATCCTTGAGGCTGATGTCGCTGGCCCTGAGCTTCTTCTCGAGTCCGAGGCTGGAGATGTCCACGCTCACCTTGTCAGGGAGGTTGGCCATGAGGGCGCTGATGCGCAGCTCGCGTGCCGGCTGGAAGAACTTACCGCCCTGCTGTACACCGATGGCGTGTCCGGTGATCTCGATAGGGACGTTGATGCAGATAGGCTTGGTCTCGTTGACAGCGAGGAAGTCCACGTGCAGGCACTCGTCTGAGACTGGATGCCACTGGAGTTCGTGGAGGATTGCGGTCTGCTTGCAGCCGTTGTCGAGGACGAGGTCCACGATGTATGATGCCGGAGTGTTGGTCAGGGCGCTGAGCTCCTTGGCGTCAACGGTGAAAAGTACATTTTCCATACCGCAGCCGTAGAGGTTGCATGGTACGAGGCCCTGCTTGCGGAGAGCCTTCAGAGCGGCCTTGCCGTCCGCTTTGCGGACCTGGCCTTTGAGTTCGAAATGCTGCATTTCTTGAAATGTTAAAATGTGTTACTCAATCTGATTTCTCAGATCCCATTGCACCAAAACCGCCGCGCGGTTTTAAAATGCGCGCAAAGATAGTGAAAATCGGGAGTTTGTACAAATTTTATTCGGCGACGAGTCCGACGGCCCTGTTCCAGCTCAGGCCTTTATAATATGCCGTGAGTCTTGGTCTTGACGGTGAGGGCAGATAGGAACTCAGCCCGCAGCATCTTTCCAGCGGAGTCTTGAAGAAAGATTCTGTTTCCGCGTGGTATTCTATGCACCCGGCGAGCGCCTTGTCGAGCATTGAGAGTTCGCCGCTGTCCGCTCCTGCCTCCCTGGCCGCGTCACGGATGTCATAGAACCAGTCTTTCGTGCTGCTGCCGGCACCGTAGAAATACGGTTGCACCTTGCCGCGGTCGATGTTGTCGAATCCTTCCCTGTGGGACGCCACTATGCCGGAGAAGACTTCGGCGAGCCTGTCCAGCCCCCTGCAGTCCAGCAGGGTCACGGTGGCGGACCTGCTGTTGCCGCTCTGCGAGTCGTAGTAGTTGAAAAAGTCCTCGCAGATGGATTTGAGGTCCGGGTTGCGCCCGGCGAGCAGATGCCATGGCATAGGCTTGTAGATGAAGCCTTCCGCTATCACTTCTGTCGGGGAGAACACTATCCTGTCGCAGACATTCTTGAGTTCCCATGCCACTTCCACTCCTCCCATCAGGCAGGAGTCGAAGATGATGTACTCGAGTTTCATCGGTATGGCGGCTGCGAAGTCCGTGAGGTCTATTTCCATGTTGCGCTCGTAGCTGCCGACGAACTGGCTCCCCAAGGCTTTAGTGAGGGGAAACTCTTCCGCTTCCCGCTCCTGTGTCGTGCTGAACGCAAATTCTCCTTCTTCTGCGGCTTTATACCCGCATGGGGCCCATCCGGTGGAGTGGGAGGAGAAGATCATGCCGTATCTTTTGGCCGGGAAGAGTCCCCTGATGTCGAACAGCGCGGCGGTGAGGGACTCGGCGGTGGCGCTCTTGGTGTCTGCCGGGTAGATTCTGAGGGTGTCGATCACATTCTGTCCGCCGCGGTTGCAGAACTGCAGCAGTACTGGGGGATTGTCGGTTGTGTACCCCCCGCCCGGGGCGGTGTTGTGACAGAAGGCTACGATGGCCTTGTCGGCCGTGTCATAAGGGAGGTTGCCTTCCTTGAGCTGCTCGAGGTTGCTTCGGATGTTGGCGCTGAGGTTGTTGTATCCCATCCCGCAATATATGATCACCTCCCTGTATTCTCTGGTGGTGACCGGGTTTTCCCGCTCGCAGGCGGCCAGACTCAGCAGCATCAATGCTGCGGCCAGCGTCTCTTTGAATCTGAATCTTCTCATCCCGACAAAGTTAAGAAAAAAATTATTTTCTCGGATGGTGCTGCAGGACGGCGGCCTGCCAGGTACGGGAGTCGATGTGCGTGTAGATCTCCGTGGTGAGTATGGACTCGTGCCCCAGCATCTCCTGAACCACCCTGAGGTCGGCTCCGTTCTCGACGAGGTGGGTGGCGAAGGAGTGGCGGAAGGTGTGGGGGGAGATGGTCTTGCTGATGCCGGCGAGCATAGCCTGCCGCCGCACTATGTTGAATATGGCGACGCGGCTCATCTTCTCCCCGAAACGGTTGAGAAAGACGATGTCGCCGTCTTTCGGAGTGGCCGGCTGCGGCCTGACTGACAGGTAGTCCGAGAACGCGTCCTTCGCCATGTCGCCCATGGGCACGAGCCGCTGTTTGTCACCCTTCCCGGTCACGCGCAGGAAGCCTTCTTCGAGGAACACGTCCGGTATGCGGAGGGCGCAGGCTTCGGAGACCCGCAGCCCGCAGCCGTACAGGATTTCGAGTATGGCCCTGTCCCGCGGGCCTCCGGGGGCGGACAGGTCTACGGACTTCATGATGGCGTCCACTTCCTCTACGGACAGCACGTCTGGCAGGTGCCGGCCGATCTTGGGGGAGTCGATTCCCTCGCACGGGTTGTCCTGCCTGTCACCTTCCAGTATGAGCCAGTCGAAAAAGGAACGCAGGGAACTCATGAGCCTTGCCTGCGAGCGGGCTGACAGGGAGTCTGCCCGGGAGGAGAGATACTCTGCGACGCTCTCCGTGCCGGTGTTGACCGGGTCTTCTCCGCTTTCTTCAAGGAAGGCTTTTACGTCACGGCAATAGGAACTGACGGTGTTGGGCGACATGCTCCGCTCCACCTTCAGATAATATCGATAGTCCTTGAGTATTGTCTTCGTATTATTGTCCACGATGCAAAAATACACAAAATCGGAATCACTCCAGGCTGCCCGCTACTAAACTCTCGGCAGGTCAGGCGCCGTGGCGGCCACCCGTCACGGCTTGCTTCGGATTCTGGCCCGCCGTGTCCGGATGCGTCTCCGCGCCATGCCGCGAGGGCGGTGAATGGAACCGCGACTATTGCGGCGGGGCTATAAGGCAGTGGGCGAGCCTCTCCGCCCTGTCTGCCGGCAGGACGCCGGCGCGGCCCAGAGCCTCCGCGCTCAGGCTGTCGGGCGGGCTGTTCTCCCGGAAGCGGACTATGCCCCGCGCTTCCGCCCACCCTCCTATATAAGGATGGAGCCGCAGGCTGTCCGCCGGCAGGGACCACAGCGGATAGGGGCGCGGGGGAGAGCAGCGGACGAGGTCTTTGAGCTTGCTGTACCTGTCCTCCCCGAAGTTGTAGATGTCCAGCAACTGCTCCGGGTTGGAGTATCCGCAGAGCCGTCTGCGCTGCTCGACCATCTTGGCGGCGAAGTATGGCCCTATGCCCGGAAGGGCGTCGAAGGCGGCAGAGTCCGCGCGGTTGATGTCGGTGAGCGGGATGTCGATGAAACTTTCGAGCCGCCGGTAAATCTTGTCCGAAACCACGAAGGACTTGGCGAAGTCTTCCTTGCGCCGGAACCGGCCTCCCTTTTTGCGGTAATTGTCTATGGACGCGGCCTGTTTGTCGCTGAAGCCCAGGCGGACAAGCTCTTCCACCGTGGCAGTGTTGGGGTTGAACCTGAAGCTCTCAGCCTTCCGGCTGCGTTCACGCACCCTGTTGACCACTGGACTGTGGGCGGCGGCACGGCGGACGGTGTCGGCATACTTCCTGAGACCGGATGCCGGGGAGCCCACCATGCCCGCTCCTGCCACTATGCCCGCGCCTGCCACGATGTCCTCTCCTGCCGCGATGTCCGGATTCCGGGGCTTCCCGGATGTGGACGTCTCCGGCTTGCGGGGTGCGACGGTGATGTATACCGTATCCGGGCTGTCACGCAGCGACTCGATGCGCAGAATCGCCGTCCTGTGGATGAAAACGGCTGCCTGATAACCTATTATGAGGAATGTGAGGGCGATGGCCCCTATCTTGAAAGTGGTGCCGCTAACTTTCTTCTCCGGACTCTTCTTCTCCATATCCTTCCCCCTCTGTCCTGTATTTGTTGCGGTGTTCGCGATGCTCGTCCTGCGGGAGACCGGCCACGCAGATCACTATCTCGCCTTTCGGCTCCTGGCTGCGGAAATGCTCCGCCACTTCGTCAATGCTGCCCCTGACATGCTCTTCGTGCAGCTTGGAAATCTCGCGCGAGACGCAGCATCCGCGCTCCCCTCCGAAGGTCTGGGCGAGCTGCTCCAGCGTCTTGACGAGGCGTCTTGGTGATTCGTAGAATATCATAGTTCTCGTTTCGTATGTGAGGTTGTCAAGTCTTGTCTTGCGGCCCTTTTTCTGCGGCAGGAACCCCTCGAAGCAGAAGCGGTCGCAGGGGAGTCCCGAAGAGACGATGGCCGGGATGCAGGCTGTGGCGCCGGGCAGAGTGATGACTTCAATCCCTTCCCTGGCGCAGCTGCGCGAGAGCAGGAAACCGGGGTCGGAGATGCCTGGAGTGCCGGCGTCGCTTATCAGGGCCACATTCTCTCCGGCGAGTATCCTGTCACGGATCATCTCCGATGTCTGGTGCTCGTTGAATTTGTGGTGGGAGAGCAGCCGGCCGTGGATTTCATAGTGGGCGAGCAGCACCGAACTTGTGCGGGTGTCTTCCGCCAGGATCAGATCCGCTTCCTTCAACACCTTTATGGCCCTGAATGTCATGTCTTCCAGATTGCCTACCGGTGTCGGCACTATGTAAAGTCTTCCTTTCACTGCTTCAATGCCGGGCAAATTTGTTATATTTGTCACCCTAACTGCAAATCTAAGCAATGTTTTCTGAAAATCACAAAAAAACGGGCTGCATAGAAGTCGTCTGCGGCTCCATGTTCTCCGGCAAGACGGAGGAACTCATCCGCCGTCTGCGCCGCGCACAATTCGCCAACCAGAAGATAGCCATATTCAAGCCTGCCATCGACAAGCGCTATTCTGACGTGGAGGTCGTGTCGCACGATTTCCACAAGATCAGTTCCGTCCCTGTCCGCAAGGCTTCCGAGATGCTTTCCGTGGGAGACGACGTGCAGGTCGTGGGGGTGGACGAGGCCCAGTTCTTCGACGAGAGTCTTGTCGATGTGTGTCAGGAACTTGCTGACAGGGGAGTGCGCGTCATCGTGGCCGGGCTTGACACCGACTATATGGGAGTGCCTTTCGGGCCTATCCCGAGATTGATGGCCGTGGCCGAGGATGTGCAGAAGGTGCACGCCATCTGTGTCAGGTGCGGCAACCTGGCCAATCATTCGCACCGTCTCAGCAAGAGCCGCGATCTCGTCCTGCTCGGAGAGAAGGATGTCTACGAGCCGCTCTGCCGCAAGTGCTTCAACGAGGCCCTCGCAGAAGAGGGCCGGTAATATGGGACCGTCCCCCGGAATATACGCCCGCAACTGCTCTGTCCGCCGTATCGACAAGTCTGTCGCGGCGGCTTTCCTCGATGCCAACCATCGCCTCGGGGATACCGGGAGCCGTTATCGCTACGGGCTCTTTGTGGAGCGCAGTACGGGGAAGGGGGAGGCTGAGATTCCCGGCGGCACGCTGGTGGCCGTGGCGACCTTTTCCAACGCCCGCCGCTGGCTCAAGGACGGGGTTAAGATAAGCTCTTATGAATGGGTGCGTTATGCTTCGCTTCCGGAGCTCCGGGTCATCGGGGGGATGGGCAAGCTGCTCAATGCGTTCATCGATGATGTCGGCCCGGATGACATCATGAGCTACGCCGATGCGGCGCAGCAGGATGGCGGTGAGGCCTATCGCAGGCTCGGCTTTGTCGAGGAATGCACAGTGGAGGGTGAGGGCTACCGCAACATCAAATTCCGTCTGCGTCCTGCCCGGAAGTGAGCCGTTCCGCCACTGGCCGGACTTCATCGTAGCCGTAGCCCCTCGACAGGGCATATCTCAGCAGCTTGAGTTTGGCCTGCGGATCTCCCTGGAGGGAGCGCCATTTGCCCGCCATCAGTTTTTCGAGCTTCGCGTCAGCCTTGTTCCGGTCAGTGCCGGCCAGGGCCGTGTCAATCACGTCGGACGGTACACCTTTGGCCATCAAGGCCCTGCGTATCTTTATCGGGCCCCATCCTGTGAGGGCGGACTTTTCGGATGCGAACGCCGAGGCGTAGCGCGACTCGTCGACAAAGCCGTCCTTCAGCAGCTCTGACACGACTTCTTCCGCCGCCTCCTGGTCCCCGTCAAGCCTCTCTGCGGCCTTCCTGCGTATGTCGCTCAGGCAGTATTCCCTCCTGGCGCAGAGGGCCTGCAGGCTGCCGAGCGCTCTTTTGGCCTTTTCGTCCATGACATCAGAAATCGAATCCCAGCGAGGCGTATGCGCCCCAGCCGAAAGCCTTGGACCAGTGGAGGTTGAACTTGACAGGACCTCCGATGAAATTGTATGCCGCTTCGAGTCCGAACGCGAGGCAGTCCGGATTGTATTCGGTGATGAGCTTGGTGAAGTTGTCATTGCTCTCCTCCACTCCGGCCATAGCGGAGAGGTAGAGTTTCTTGTACGGATTCACCCTGCACTCCAGCACCGCCGTGGCGATGTGGTCCGATGCGAACGCGACGCTGTTGACGGCGAAGAACGGCACCTGGAACTCGGTGAATCTCCCCTTTATGAAGCCTCCGAAAATGTTGCTGTGCATGAGAGACATCTGGGACGAGTAGTGGTCCTGGTCGGTCGCCCCGCTGTTGATGATGCTGCGTGAGTGGAGATCTGCGATTATCGCCACCTTGTCCCCTGTCGGGAAGACTTTCCTGTAGTCCGCGCCCATCATCAGGATAGGCGTGAAATCCTTGTCCCCGAGCCGGATGAAGTCATAGTTGGCGGCAAGCGCGAGGCTCGATCCCCTTGACGGGTAATAGTAGTTGTCGAAGGAATACCAGTTGCCTTTGGCGAAAGCTCCGATGAAGTCTCCTCTGAGCGCGCTGTCGCCGAGGTAGGACGTGATCGCGTTGCCGAGCACGGTGTTCTCGTTGAACGAGTAGAAATCGTTCTTGAAGCCTATCTTGAAGTTGGCCTTGGTCCATCGCACATCGGTCAGGTAGAACTGCTCCCTGTGTCCCCAGAACGACGCGTCCATGTTTATCGCGTCGACTCTTTCCGAGATGGTGCCCTTGTACCTGAAGGCGGTGGCTTCGAGGTTCAGGGTCGGCATTCCGGCCTGGTTGTAGGCATAGTGGGCCGTGGCCTTGAGATTCTGTCCGATCTTGGTGTTGAAGTTGAAGCGCGAGCCGGTCAGGCGGTTGGTGTTGAGCCCGACATTGAAGAGCAGCGACACCCATTCGACCGTGTCCATCCTTATCCCTATCCCGATGCTGTTGGTAGGGGAGGTGACGCACTCGAACACGAGCTTGTACGGCTCCTCGCTGCCGAGCAGGGAATACTTCACGGAGGCGAAGGCTCCGGTCGCCTGGAGCTTGCACATCGCGTCGTCTATCCTGGCCTTGTCCAGGCTGTCGCCAGGCATGATGTCCACAAGGCTGGCGAGCAGCTGCTTCTCGTGCCCGTTCACGCCGGAGAACTCGATCTGGTCCACCTTGACGGGGGTGAGGGCCAGGTTGACGGCCTTCCTTCCCCTGTTCTTCTCTTTGGCTTTACCTACCTCGTCCCTCAAGCTGAGCAGTTCATCCTTCTTGCCGAGTGCGGCGGCGTACCCCCTCGCCATCATGGTGTCTACCGCTGCCCTGTTGAAACTCAGCATGTTGTATTCTGAGATGGCCGGCTTGATGAGGATGTCGGGAATGGGCACGTTCTTGTCGAATGCGTCCTTGCCGAGCATGCTGATGAACTGGTTGACGATGTCGCCGAGGTTGTTGATCTGCTCATAGCCGGGCCTGAGGTCGGAGAGTTCCACGCCTATTATGTAGTCCGCCCCCATCGCCCTCGCGATGTCGGCCGGGAAGTTGTTGCGGGTGCCGCCGTCCACCAGGATCATCCCGCCTGTGCGCACAGGCGCGAAGAGCCCCGGGATTGACATGGTCGAGCGCATGGCGGTGTTGAGGGAGCCTGAGCCCCAGTTTTTCGCCTTGTTTGAGACCACGTCCGTGGCCACGCAGACGAACGGTGTCGGGAGGTCGCGGAATGCGATGCTGTCCTGATAGCCCACGGTGAGGCTGGAGAGGAGGTTGTTGACGTTGAAGCCGTATGCGTATCCGGAAGGCAGGGAGCTGATCAGGGACTGTCTCTCGTCGAGCATCCTGTCGGTCTCCCGCTCATGCGTGCGCTTCTCGTCGAGTACATCGGACGCGTTGTGGAACGGTATGGTTATCACATATTTGGCGTTGTACATCTTGGTGGCGTAAGGGATGTACTTCTGCGGGATCGCGTCTGTGAGCATCACGCTCCAGTCCTGTGTGGTGAACAGCTCAGTGAACTCCTCTGTCCTGTAGCCTACCGAGTACAGCCCGCCGATGAGCCCGCCGATGCTGGTGCCGAGCACCATGTCGACCGGCATCCCGATCTCCTCCAGATAGCGTATCACCCCGACTTCGGCGGCTCCCTTGGCGCCTCCTCCCGAGAGGAGCAGGGCCACCGTCGGACGGTGCTCGCGTGCGCGGATGTAGTTCATCTTGCTGCGTATCTGGCGTATGAAGACGGCGTCGCCTTTCGGGTCGACGCTGTCCATTGACAGTCCGTTGGGGTATTGCTGGGCGGCTGCGCCCAGGCAGAAGAACACTGTCAGTGCCGCTGTGAGTGCTGACCGGCAAGCAGTCCGCAAGCGGCGAGGATGTCCTCCCCTCTTGAAGCTCTTATCGTACATAGTATTCCGTTGTTGTTGAGTCTGTCCCTGAAGTCTTCCATCTTCCTCTCCGAGGTGGTCTCATACGGGAAATCAGGGATCTTGTGGAAGCGTATGAGGTTGACGCGGCACTCCAGGCCGCGGAGCAGTCGTATCAGGGCGTCGGCGTGACGCTTGTCGTCGTTGAATCCGGAGAACATCGTGTATTCGAAGCTCACCCTCCTCTGCCCGCTGAAGTCGTAGCCCCTCAGCAGGTCCACGACATCGGCTATCGGCCAGGCTTTCTCCGCCGGCATCATCTCGAGGCGCTCGTCATGGAAGGGGTTGTGGAGGCTGACCGCTATGTGGCAGCGCTCTCCGTCAAGATATCTCCGCAGCTCCGGAATCACCCCTACTGTGCTGACGGTAACTCTCTTGGGGCTCCAGGCGAAGCCCCATGGGGCTGTGAGGACTTTTATGGCGGCGCTGACCTCGCTGTAGTTGTCCATCGGTTCGCCCATGCCCATGAACACCGCGTTGGACAGGTCCATGGCCTCGTCGATGCTGATGAACTGGTTGAGGATGTCGGCCCGGCTGAGGTTGCCGTGGAAACCCTGCCTCCCGGTCATGCAGAAGCGGCAGCCCATGCGGCAGCCTGCCTGCGAGCTGACGCATACCGTCTTGCGCTCATCGTCCGGAATCATCACGGCCTCCACCATCGACTCTTCAATGCCGTCCGGCCGCCGGCAGGCGACCGGGAAGAGGTATTTAGCCGTGCCGTCAGAGGAGAGGGCCCTTCCCGCAGGAGCCGCGGTCCCGAGGTCGAAACTCTCGGCGAGCCTTTCCCTGGCCGCCTTGGAGATGTTCACCATCCTGTCCCAGGAGCGCACTCTCTTTACATACAGCCAGTCTGCGAGCTGCTTGCCCACAAAAGGCTTCAGGCCGCAGCCTGCAGCCGCTTCCCGGAGCTCTTCGAGGCTTTTTCCCAAGAGTTTTTCTTTCATTCGACACCGCTTTATATATACTGAAGACAAAATTAGGAACTGTTTTGAAATTCTCCAAACTGTTCCTATCTTTGTCTTGATTTGGCGCGCTGCGCCGCGAACTATAGAAAAACTTATAATTTATTAAAAACAAAGACTTTATGGCTAAAGAAGTTGAAGCACAGGGGCAGGATGTGAACGCCGCGAAACTGAAGGCGCTGCAGGCCACTATCGACAAGATTGAAAAAGACTACGGAAAGGGTACTATAATGACGCTTGGGGATCAGCCCAAGTGGGATGTCCAGGTCATACCGTCGGGCTCCATAGCCCTTGACCATGCGCTCGGTATCGGCGGATATCCGAGGGGACGTATCGTTGAGATCTACGGACCGGAGTCCAGCGGCAAGACGACTCTTGCCATCCACGCCATAGCAGAGGCTCAGAAGGCCGGCGGCATAGCCGCGATGATCGATGCCGAGCATGCTTTCGACAGGACTTATGCGCAGGCTCTCGGGGTCAATCTGGAGACCCTTCTCATCTCCCAGCCGGACAACGGCGAGCAGGCCCTCGAGATAGCCGACAACCTGATAAGGAGCGGCGCCATTGACATCATCGTCATCGACTCAGTGGCTGCGCTTACCCCTAAGGCCGAGATAGAAGGGGAGATGGGAGACAACAAAGTCGGCCTTCAGGCCCGCCTGATGAGCCAGGCTCTCCGCAAGCTCACCGCCAATATCGCCAAGACCAACACCTGCTGCATATTCATCAACCAGCTTCGCGAGAAAATAGGCGTGATGTTCGGCAACCCGGAGACGACCACCGGCGGCAACGCTTTGAAGTTCTATGCTTCCGTCCGTCTGGATGTGCGCCGCACCACCCAGCTCAAGGACGGTGACGAGGCCCTCGGCAACCGCACCAAGGTGAAGGTCGTCAAGAACAAGATGGCTCCGCCGTTCAAGAAGGCCGAGTTCGACATAGTATATGGCGAGGGTATATCGCATGTCGCCGAGATCGTGGACCTGGCCGTGTCTTTCGACATCATCCACAAGAGCGGCAGCTGGTTCAGCTACAATGACCAGAAGCTGGCCCAGGGCATGGCTGCGGTCAAGCAGCTGCTCAAGGACAACGAGGAGCTCTGCCAGGAGATTGAGGGCAAGGTAAGGGAAATGTTGAACACTGTCAAGGACTGATATGGGCAAGATCATTCTCACCGGCGACCGTCCTACCGGCCGCCTTCACATAGGCCATTATGTGGGTTCCCTGCGCCGCAGGGTGGAGCTGCAGAACAGCGGGCTTTATGACAAGATATTCATAATGATCGCCGATGCGCAGGCCTTGACCGACAATGCCGACAATCCTGACAAGGTGCGTGACAACATCATAGAGGTCGCCCTTGACTACATGTCGGCGGGCCTTGACCCGGAGAAGTCCACCCTGTTCATCCAGTCGCAGGTGAGCGAGCTCACCGAGCTGACATTCTTCTATATGAATCTTGTGACGGTACAGCGTCTCCAGCGCAATCCGACCGTCAAGCAGGAGATGCTGTTCCGCGGTTTTTCCGACAGTACGGACGGCTCGGACAACAAGGCCGGCACCCCGGTGGGCTTCTTCTGCTATCCGATCAGCCAGGCTGCCGACATAACGGCCTTCAAGGCCGACACAGTGCCGGTAGGGGAGGATCAGGAGCCGATGATAGAGCAGACGAGGGAGATAGTCCGCAAGTTCAATTCCACCTATGCGCCTGTGCTTGTGGAGCCGGAGATCCTGCTTCCGGAGCAGTGCGTGTGCCGCCGCCTTCCGGGTACGGACGGCAGGGCCAAGATGAGCAAGTCGCTGGGCAACTGCATCTACCTCTCCGATTCGGCGGAGCAGGTGTGGGCCAAGGTCAAGAGCATGTACACCGACCCGGGACACCTGCAGATCAGTGATCCCGGCAAGGTCGAGGGCAACACCGTCTTCACCTATCTCGACGCTTTCTGCAAGCCGGAGCATTTCTCGAAGTTCGGAGACTGTTTCCACGGCAAGAAGCAGAGCTTCGATTTCGCCTCGCTCGACGAGGTCAAGGCGCAGTACAGGGCCGGCGGTCTCGGGGACATGATGATCAAAAACTTCCTCAATGCCGTGCTTGACGACACCCTCGCCCCGATCCGGGCGCGCAGGGCCGAGTTGGAGAAGGACATCCCTTATGTATATGAGGTGCTCCGCAAGGGGTCCGAGGTGGCCAGGGCCGCCGCGGCGCAGACCCTCTCCGAGGTCAAGCGCGCGATGAAGATCGATTACTTCGACCCTGATGTCCTGGAGTCGCTGACCAAGGCGCAGTCGGAGCGTTATGCGAAATAAGTAGCAGTTAAAAAATAAGTTGCATCACCTTGGGCAATCTTTTTGGTCAATATTCCTTTTTTCATCAGTCATGTGCCACCGGCACACTCCTTCTTCAAAAAGAAATCTATCCACAAAAGTCTTTGCAAAATCTGCGACAACTTGTCTTTTAACGATTACTAAGCGCCAAAAGATATGGCGAAAAGCGAAACGGGGCCGACCAAAAAGAGATTTTTGGTCGGTTTCTTTGTTTTTTTATAAGCGGCAGGACTTCGCCAGTGTTGGCATAGCCACCGTCGGGACTCCGCTCATTTCATTCGCTCCGGCCCCTCCCAAGCAAGCTTGGGCCCCTCCCCTTGCTTCTGTCCGGGGGTGGACTGGCCCTCAGTTTGGCTATGCCAACACTATTTGCCGCGCCGCACCTTTTACTGCGATTAGTTTTCTGATGTTATGTGCGACCGCTACCAGGCCGAACTCGACCTTCACCTTGACGTTTGACTTGAGACGGAATAGACCTTGCCGGACATCCCTGCCGTGTTACCTGTCTCACCTGTCTCCACCCGCATTGTTCCACGCGCCGGCTGATGTTCCACGGCTAGGGGCGCCGGCGGCAGCACGCGCAAGGGGGCGCGCACGGAGAATTCCGTCGGCCTCGGTCATGACGGGAGGCCCTGCAGGGCCCTCTACGCAGTGTGCTCATGACCGACCCTCCCTGCCAGACCCCGTCGGTCATGCCGGCCACGGCCAGAACGCTGTCCGGCGGTGGTGTCCTTGACCGAGCTTGACGGAATTCGCGGCGGCAGTCCCGGCCCGGCCAGAGGTCACCGGGCCGTGGTTCGGTGAGAGTTGGAGGGGGCTTTAGCGATAAGGCACAGCGGAGATGTCCTGCTGGGCGGCGCACCGGGAGCGGGCAGCCTCCTGCTCAACACAAAAGCATCGCAGGAGGCTGCCTGTTCCTGTGCGCCCGCTGCCATAGTGCCGGGCCAGGAGCCAGAGCCACGCGACGCAGGTGTGAGCCGATTCGCCGGAATCGGCTCACACCCGGCGGAGACGGATACCGCAGAGGACCATGCAGGGCAGGTGGACGGTCCAGGTAGCAGCGGAAACACCGGAACAGGCTCACACCCGGCAGGGGCGGGTGCCGCGGAGGGCCTGGCAGGAGGCGTTCCACCGGGAGCGAATGAGAACGGGCAGGTCGGACGCTGGGATGTCGGGGAGGGCAAGGCACACGCGGCACTTTCCGCCAGACTCGGCCGAGGGTAGTCATCTCTGACCGCATTCCAACTGCGTCGGGCGTGACCGACACCCTCTGTGGACCCCCGTCGGTTATGTCCGCCTGCCATAGCGGCCCATGCGGGCCATGATGTCATGACCGAGATTGGCGAAAATGCCGGCAACGATACATGGCAATATGTCCTGTAAAACAGCATTTCTACGGACAAAACTGTGTTCTTGAGTTTTTTGGTCCGGCGAAACGCGCCTTTGCCCGGACAAAAGTCCGATGCTCCCTCTGCTGCCGTGGCACACAGCGGGTCTGGTTTGCGGTGGCGAATAAGTGTCTGATAATGAGCGAAATAATGATTTGTCCTGTCTGGTTTTGCCGACAGGTAAAGTGCTCTTTTGCTTGATTGTCAGTGTGTTATCTGCCACCGTCGGGCCGCCACCGCCGGGCCACCGCCGGGCCGCCAGCCCGTACCGCCGGACTCGCCCCCGCCAGACCGCCGTCCGCGTATCATTGTAACATGGCCGTAGATTCGTGTATCATTTGACAATATGTCGTAACCTTCCAAAAACTACTTTTGCAATGTCTGACCACAGGCACGAAAAACAGTTATGTAATCATAATTTTAACCAAAGATTAGTTTTTATGAGTTTTAAAACTTTAGCGACCACGCTTCTGTTCGGCTGTCTCTCGCTGGCAGCGTATGCGCAGAGCGTAACGGTGAAAGGCGTCGTGAAGGACGAAGGCGGCGAGACCGTCATCGGTGCCGCCGTCTTGGAAAAGGGTGTGCCGCAGAACGGCGTCACAACCGGAGCGGACGGCATGTTCTCAATCGATGTGAGGAGCAAGAACGCCACTCTTGTAGTCTCCTGCATAGGTTATGTGGAGAAGGAGATCAGACTGGATGGAAAAAACCACCAGATCATCGTCCTCAAAGAGGATGCGCAGCTCCTTGAGGAGGCCGTGGCCATCGGCTACGGTACCCAGCGCCGATCCGATGTGACGGGTTCTATAGCCTCTGTGGGCGGGGATGTACTCAGGGAAGTGCCTGCGACGAACATCAGCTATGCCCTCCAGAACCGGGTGGCCGGTGTCGAGATGACCCAGACTTCTTCACAGCCTGGTGCGGCCATGCAGATCCGCATCCGCGGACAGCGCTCACTGACTGCCTCCAACGACCCTCTCATAGTCCTGGACGGCATTCCTTTCATGGGAAGCATCTCCGACATCAACCCTAACGACATCAAGTCGATGGACATCCTCAAGGATGCGTCATCCACCGCGATCTACGGTTCGCGAGGCGCCAACGGCGTCATCCTTATCACTACCAACCGCGGTCTTGAAGGCTCTCCGGCAAAGGTCAGCTACAACGGATACGCGGGTGCGAAGACCGTATTCGCGCGCTATCCTATGATGCAGGGCGAGAAGTTCGTGCAGATGCGCGGGCTCGCCGGCAAGTTCGCCAACGGCGATGACGAGGCGGACAATGTCAACACTGACTGGCAGGACCTGTTCTACCGCACAGGCATGGTCAACAGCCATGATGTCTCGGTGGCGGGCGGAACCAGGGGCGGCAACTATAGCTTCGGTGCCGGTTACTACCGCGATGAGGCCGTCGTGCCTACCCAGTACTATGACAGGTACTCTATCCACAGCAGCTTCGATCAGGGAGTGGGCAAGTATTTTCGCTTCGGCCTCGCCACCAACTCGAGCTACAGCATGAACCACGGCGGACAGATTGGACTCTACAATGTCCTCTCCGCCTCCCCTATAGCGGATCCGTTCAACTCTGACGGCACTCTCAAGCGCACCATCAAGACAGCCAATGACGAGGCATGGGTGATGACCCGCGGCGTCGTCGACGGGCTGAAGGACGAGTGGATCAACGAGACCGCAGCCCTTGCCACCTACAACAACTTCTATGGTGAAGTCCAGGCTCCATGGGTCAAGGGGCTCAAGTACCGCATCAACATCGGCCTCAACTACCGCAGTTCCAAGAATGGCCAATATACCGGCGTCGGTGTCAACAACACCAACCCTAACACCGAGTCATCGGCGTCGGTCATGCATCAGGAGACCCTCAACTGGACCGTGGAGCACCTTCTCTCATACGACAGGATATTCGCCGACAGGCACAAGGTGAGCGTTGTGGCCATGTACTCAGCAGAGCAGACCAAGTTCACCCAGTCCCACATGTCCGCCCAGGACATCCCGTCCCCGGATTTCCAGTACTACAATCTCGGCCATGCCCTCGGCACCAAGACCATCAACCCGGCATATCAGGGATACTGGATGGCAGGTCTCGTGTCATGGATGGGTCGTGTGTCCTACTCTTATGACAACAAGTACATGCTCATGGCCACCGTCCGTTCGGACGGATCCTCGCGCCTTGCCAAGGGACACCAGTGGCATACCTACCCTGCTGTTTCCCTTGGATGGAACATGAAGAGGGAGAGTTTCATGGAGGATATCCACTGGCTCGACGCACTCAAGCTCCGGGCCGGATACGGCCAGACCTCGAACCAGGCCGTGAACCCGTATTCCACCCTCGGCTCCCTCGCCACCAGACCGTACAACTTCGGTGACGCCTTCGCCACCGGATACTATGTGTCCACCCTTCCTAACAACCTCCTCGGTTGGGAGTACTCCTCCACATGGAATTTCGGCGTCGACTTCGCCCTCTTCAACAACAGGCTTTCCGGTACCCTCGAGTACTACATCCAGAAGACGAGCGACCTTCTTCTCAATGTAAGCCTCCCTGGCACCGCGGGTGTGGGCAGCTACACCGGCAACGTCGGCAACACCGAGAACAAGGGTATAGAACTCACCCTCAACGGAACCATCATCGACAACCTCGACGGTTGGACATGGGATGCCGGGCTCAACCTCTATGCCAACCGCAACCGCATCGTCTCCCTTGCTTCCGGGGCTGACCGTGACGAGGGCAACGGCTGGTTCGTCGGTTATCCTATCGATGTCATCTACGACTATCAGTACGAGGGCATCTGGCAGCAAGATGACAAGTACCTCGACATTCTTGAGCCTGGAGGCAATGTGGGTATGATTAAGGTTAAGTATACCGGAGACTACAACGAAAACGGCGCTCCAACCCGCTCCGTCAACGCCTCCGACCGCCAGATCCAGAGCATGGAGCCTAAGTTCCAGGGCGGTTTCAACACCCGCGTGGCCTACAAGGGATTCGAACTCAGTGCCGTGGGCGCGTTCAAGTGCGGTGGCATCCTCATCAGTTCCCTCCACTCTTCAAGCGGTTATCTCAACATGCTTACAGGCCGTAGAGGCAATGTCGACGTGGATTACTGGACTCCGGAGAACACAGGTGCCCGCTATCCTCTCCCGGGAGGCATTCAGAGCGGTGACAACCCGAAGTACGGCAGCACTCTCGGATACTTCGACGCTTCCTACATCAAGCTCCGCACTATCACTCTGGCCTATACTTTCAACGACATGAACTGGCTTCGCAAGCTCGGTGCAAGCAACCTGAGAGTATATGCCACGGTGCAGAATCCGTTTGTCATCTACGCTCCGTTCACCGCTGAATGCGGACTTGACCCTGAGACCAACTCATACAATGACCAGAACGTGGCCGTAAGCATGAAGTCCGGTTCCCACAGTCTCCCTATCATCGGCACCAACTCGCCGACTACCCGCAACTACCTTTTCGGAATCAACTTGACATTCTAATCTGACACATATCATGAGACAATCAACCATCAAGATACTTTGCGCAGCCGCTCTTGCAGCCGGTATGGCGGTGTCCTGCTCCAAGGTGCTGGACGAGAAGCCCCGCGCCACCCTCACTCCGGAGTTCTTCAAGTCGGAGCAGGGCATCAAGGGAGGTCTTACCTCACTGTACGCCCACCTGCGCTACATCTACGGGCAGGCCTACTACTACAACATCTGCGAGACCGGTACTGACGAGGCCACATGGGCCCATGATGCCGACAACAACTTTAAGGATGCAGACCTCTCCGGAGTGGGCAACCTCACTTCGACATCAAGCCGCTCCGACGTGCTCTGGGGGACCGCATTCGCCAATATCAACACATGCAGCGGCATCATAGAGAACGCCGCCGCGGTTGGCATCAACGAGGCCCTTATCTCTGAGGCCAGGTTCTTCCGTGCTTTCGATTACTTCCAGCTCGTGCAGACTTTTGGAGGTGTGCCTCTTGATCTGGGTGCAGGTGAACTGATGTTCAATACCACCCCGTCACGCACCTCCGTGCGCAACACTGTTCCGGAGGTCTACACGCGGGCCATTTTCCCTGACCTCAAGACAGCTATTGAGAACCTTCCGGATGCCGGACGCGTCACCGGTGGCGCCACAAAGACCCTCGCGAGGCTCTTTCTTGCCAAGGCATACCTGACCTACGCATGGTGGCTTGAGAACCCTAAGGGCATCGCCACCTATCCGGAGTGCGGTCGTACCGATCCTGACGGGCACGATGCCAAGTGGTATTTCCAGGCAGCTTATGACACCGCTCTCGAAGCTATCAAAAGCCCGGCGGGTTTCGGACTGATGGATAACTACTACGATGTCAACAACGCCCTCTTCGACCGCAACAAGGAGATACTCCTCTACGCAGACCACACCGAGAAAGATGAGTTCTACAATGGAGGTTCCCTCTATTACGGAAGCGGCGGCGCTCCGGACAACTTCGCAGGCTGGATGATGAACTGGAACTATCCTAACCTCAGGCTCCTTGATGCCTCAGGCAACCAGGTCGAGTCCACCCCGCGTACCGCAGAGCAGCCTTACGGCAGGCCTTGGACCCGTATGTGCCCGACAGTTGAGGTCATCCGCGACATCTTCAGCGACAAAGAGCATGATTCCCGCTTCGACGGCACTTTCACCAGCGTGTACCGCGGAAACTGGGACAAGACCGGCAAGACCTTCACTGAGCTCTTCGGGGCCAACGGCATGAGCGTCAAACTTGGAGAACCTGTGCTCACTTTCCTTGGAGAGGAACCTGAAACAGCAATCGTGTACCCTCAGCAGGGATCTAAGGACAATATAGGAGTGGGTACACTTCCTGGCAGGGCGGATTATGTCGTTAGCCCGGAAGGCATCAACCGCCAGTGCTTCCCCGGACTTTGGAAACTCGGACCTTACCGTACCGACAATAACGGCTCCGTGGGCCAGCCTAACGCCGGCAGCACCCGTCCTTTCAATATCGCCAAGTTCTCCGAACTTTACCTGGTGGCTGCCGAGGCTGCGGTCAAAGGAGCGACCGGAAGCATGAGCGCACGCGAGCTTGTCAATGTGCTGCGTGAGCGAGCCGGCAGGTGGAATAAGGGTTCCGATGATGCCAACATCCGCGACAAGAAGGCTGATTACAGCAAGGAGATGGCTGATGCCACCCCTGCGCAGATAGACGTCAACTATATTCTCGATGAGCGTATGCGTGAGTTCTACGGCGAGGGCTACCGCTGGCAGGATCTTGTCCGCACCCAGATGTGGAAGGAGCGTGCCTCAAGCTATTCCATCGCAGGACACAATTTCTACGACAAGAGGGAGCTCAAGACTTACACCAGGACCATCGAGGACTTCCATTACCTCCGTCCTATCCCTCAGGGACAGCTCGACGGCATGGAAATGACTGAAGATGAGAAGGAGGCATACCAGAACCCTGGTTATAGGAACAAGTGATTTGGTTATACTGAATGGAAGAAGGCGACCGTGAGGCCGCCTTCTTTCTTTAGATATACATGTTTCTCTGATTATGTAACATGCGAGGAGGTATGTGGGATTTTTTTGTTACATTGCGAAAAACAGACACATGATGAGTAACACTATTGCGGCGCGGCTGGCATGTTGTGTGATGATGGCCCTATCCGCACTTGTCGCCCGCTCACAGACAAAACTGTTCACCACCTACGGGGAAATCTCCTGCAGCTCCATCAACCAGATAATGCAGGACAGCCGCGGCATGATATGGATCTCCACTGAAGACGGGCTCAACCGCTACGACGGAGTGAAGTTTACCACATACAGACATTCAGCCGGTGATTCTAATTCGCTTTGTCACAGTTATGTCAAAATGGTGACGGAAGATTCGTCCGGAAGGCTGATCATCGGGACGCACAACGGGGTGCAGGTATATGACAGGGGCAGGGACTGCTTCTACAGGCAGGCTGTGCACTTGGACGGAAGCGTTTATCAAAGCAATGTCAACTGCATTCTCGAGAGGCGCGACGGGGAGATCCTCGTATCGGGCGATACCCTTGTGTCTCTCCATGAGACGGGCGGGATCCTTACGGTGGAGCCGGTGGAACTCCCTGTGCCCACAAACAGGTTAAGTTACATTGCCGAAGACCATGACGGCAACCTGTGGCTTGTCCGTAACGGCAAGTGGCTGCATCGCATCTCCCCGTCAGGAGAGACCGGTACCTATAGTTTTATCGGTAATAAAGGTTCGATATCGTGCCTGTGCGTGGATACCTACGGCAATGTCATTGTGGGTACCGGCGGGGACGGTTTGTTCGTATACCGCAGGCAGTCAGACGATTTCGCGCATGTTGAACCGGAGGGGATTACCGGCTTGAGGGTCAAGTCGATACTCTCGGACTCAAGGACCGGCACTCTTGTCGGCTCCGACGGGAACGGCATATTCAGTCTCAACAGCAAAGACCTGACCCTCAAGCGATATCCATTCGGCAACAGCCAGTTCAACACGCTTGACTCAAAGATTCATTCCATCCTCTGTGACAATTCCGGTAACCTTTGGGTCGCCGTCTATCAGAAAGGGGTGATGATGATTCCCGGTCAGGTCAACAATTTCCATTATATCGGAGCAGGCTCCGTGGATGCCGATATGATAGGGGATGCATGTGTGAATGCCATCCGCAAAGACGGTTCCGGCATCCTCTGGGTCGGTACTGACAATGACGGGCTCTACAGAATCGATCCTTCGGGAAGGATCCGCCACTATGCCGCCGGAAAGGAAGCTCCGGCCACCGTGATGAGTATTTTCGAAGACTCCCGCGGAACTATCTGGATAGGCTCATACCTCAAAGGGTTGCATAGGTTGGACCGAAGGACCGACAGGATAGAGCACATATGGGGACTCATAGACCAGGACGGGAAAGAAGCCGAGAATATCTACAGTTTCGCCGAGGACGGTGACGGAAGAATATGGGTGGCTTCCATGGGCAACGGTCTGTTCTGCCTTGATCCAGTCAGCGGTAAGGTTTGCGGGGTTCCTGCGGAAAAGATTCAGAACAACTGGATCACCAGTCTGCACCACTCTCCTTCGGGCAGGCTATATATAGGCACCTATGATGGGGTCGGATACCTGGAGCTGTCAGGTGACGGAATGACAGGCAAGTGGTTGAGTTCCCGTGAGATAGTCTATTCTATCCATGAAGACGGCGCCGGGCGTCTCTGGCTGGGGACCGATGAGGGGCTGCATCTTCTGAATCCGCGCGACGGGGAAGGAAAGCTGCTCAAAACAGAAGACGGGCTTCCGAACAATGCCGTCTATGCTGTGTGCGGTGACGGCGCAGGGGACATCTGGACGAGTTCCAACTCCGGATTGTCGCGTTACAGCATCTCCGACGGCAAGTTCATCAACTATTATTACAGTGACGGACTTCAAGGCAACGAGTTCTCGAAAGGCGCATCGTTCCGTGACAATGACGGGAACCTCTGGTTCGGCGGCACCAACGGAGTGACATGGTTCAATCCCAAGGAGATCACGGTGCCGCCCAAAATATGGACCCCGAGAATCACGGGCCTGTATGTGGGCGGCGCTCCCGTGAGAATGGGCATGAAAAGCGGGCGCCGCGACATGATCGACTCTCCTGTCGAGGATGCTGAGAGAATCGATCTCGGCTACAGGCAGAATTCATTGAGCGTCGAATTCAGCACCCTTGAACTGAACAGCCCCGAACGTCTCCAGTGGCAATACAGGCTTGGGGGCAACTGGATGACTCTTCCCCATGGCCAGAGCACCATTTCTCTGATAGACCTTGCTCCGGGCCGGCACACCTTGGCCTTCCGTGCTCTGGACTATGACAAGGCTTCCCCCGAGAAGACATTCGCCATCTGGATACGGAATCCGTGGTGGAGTTCCTGGTGGGCCATGCTTGTCTACGTCGCATTCGGCGCCTTCGCGGTGTGGGATGTCAGGCGAAGGATCCGCAGCCGGAGGAATCTGCAGAAAATCGAGACATTCACCAACCTCTCACATGAAATACGTAATCCGATGTCGCTTATAATCAGTCCTGTGCAGAAACTTCTGACTACGGATTGCGATCCTTCGAGACAGGTCGCATACCGCTCCATCATGCAAAACTCCGAGAGGATAGTCAGGCTGATGGATCAGATGATGGATGCCCAGAAGATTGACAAAGGCCAGATGAACCTGCATTTCAGGCCGACAGACCTTGTCCCGTTCGTGACCGAGACCGCCTCCATTTTCGATGCTCAGGCGGAGGAACGCGGCATAGACTTCACTTTCAGGCATGACGGGATCGACGGTCTTGTGCTGTGGGCGGACAGGAGCGGACTGGACAAAATCATAGTCAACATACTCTCCAATGCGTTCAAGTTCACAGGCGATTCCGGCAGAATCAGCATTATCCTCAGCGAGGATAAGGGCATGGCGGTGCTGCGCTTCACCGATAGCGGCATCGGCATGAGTGAAGACGAACGCAAACATATTTTCGACCGTTTCTGGCAGGCCGAAAGAGGGCGCGATGCCCGGAAAGGAGGCGCCGGCATCGGAATGAACCTCACCAGATCTCTAGTCCGGCTCCACCATGGCTCCATAAGCGTGGAGGCTAATCCTGATGGACCGGGGACGCAATTTACGGTCCGTCTTCCTGAGGGGCGCGCACACCTGAAGCCTGAACAGATCTCCCTGGCGGAAGAGCCGCTGGAAGATAAGAGGCTGGCTGACAAGAAGCCGGAGGCCGGAGCCGCGCGGCCTCGCCGGACAGGCTGGCGGCGGCAGACCGTGATGATTGTCGAAGACGATGATGAAATCAGGAATTACATTCTGACCGAACTGTCTGCGGAATATCGTGTGATATGCTGCGGGGACGGTCAGGAAGCCCTGGAGATGGCCCTCAAGGAAAGACCGGAGCTTATAGTGAGTGATGTGATGATGCCGGGGATGGACGGGTTCGAACTGTGCCGCCGGGTGCGGAAGAACATCAATCTCAACTCCACTCCTGTAATCCTGCTGACCGCAAAGTCGGACACTTCCGACAACGCCCAGGGCCTCGATTCCGGAGCCGACGCCTACTTGACCAAGCCGTTCAATATGGAGATACTTTCCAGGACAATATCGAACCTGCTGCGCTCCCGTGCCAGACTGAAGAATGTATACGGCGGCAGCCAGGACCAGGAGGGCAAGGTCGAGAAACTCACGCTGAAGTCACCAAACGACAAACTGATGGAGAGGATAATGAGAGTCATCAACGACAACCTCGGCAATCCTGACCTTAAGGTGGAGGATATCACCAGAGAAGTCGGGATTAGCCGCGTGCATCTGCACCGCAAACTGAAGGAGATGACGAACTACTCCACCCGCGACTTCATCCGCAACCTCCGTCTCAACCAGGCGGCGCGCCTGCTGCGGGAGAGCCGGCACAGCATCGCGGAAGTATCGGACCTTACCGGCTTCTCCAACCCCAACTACTTCTCCACAGTCTTCAGCCAGACTTTCGGGATGTCCCCGAGCGAGTACATGAAGAAAGGAAGCTAGTCGACAAAACTGAGTTCGTCCAGCAGGCTGCCGGCTCCGCACACCTTGTCCACGACGAAGAGCAGGTAGCGGATGTCGAGGCAGATGTTGCGGCAGAACTCCGGGTCGAAGGCCACATCGCTCATCGTGCCTTCCCAGACGCGGTCGAAGTTGATTCCGATGAGGTTTCCGTCAGCGTTGATGATAGGGCTGCCGGAGTTGCCTCCTGTCGTGTGGTTGGTCGCTATGAAGCAGACAGGTGTGTTGTCGTAGAGTCCGGTGGCGTACAGGTCGCGGAGACTCTGCGGGATGTTGTAGTCGAATATCTCGGGATTGTCCTTCTCCATGATTCCGCTGAGGGTGGACACGGCCTTGTATCGGATGCCGTCCGAAGGCTCATATCCGCTCACCTTGCCGTATGCCACGCGGAGGGTCAGGTTGGCGTCAGGGTAGAATGCCTTGTCCGGACTGAACTCCATCTGTCCCTGCATGTAGTCCTTGTACTCGCGGGTGATCTCCTCGTTGAGGGAGGTGTATCTGCTGAGCAGGGCCTTGTTGTAGTGTTCGGCGAAGGCTTTGCGGAAGGCATAGGCCTCCGACTCCGCCACGGCGAGAGTGTCTCCTGAGGCCAGAGGCCCGCTGAAGAGGCTGTCCGCCCAGGCGCTGATGTCCCCGAACCTCTCGATGCTGCTGAAATAATACTCCGGCTTGAACCCGTCCGGCACATTGCGGCTGTAGTCCTCCATCACCGCGACAAAGCTCTCCTTATCGACAGGGAGGTACCAGTCCTTGTAGAAACTCGCGGCGAGCGCCGGCCTTGCCTCGGGCGCGGCGTTGACAAACGAAGACGCGAACTGGGGAAGCTCAGCCGTGAGGGCCGATTCGAGCGTGTATTCGCGGGCGAAGTTCAGAGGCTCCAGCTCCCGGTACAGGGAGTCGAGCCTGTCGAGGACACCTTCATAGCGGGTCCCTTCCGCCCATTTGCGGAATCCTGCCTCGTATGCCTTCTTGCTGTCCACGGTGTGCATCTTCCTGATTCCCTTCATCTCGCCCTGCCACTTCTTCCAGGCGTTGGAGACGCTGGCGTTCTTGGCTGAGTAGCGTATGCGGATGTCCGGACTGGTGGACATGTATTTCTTCTGTATGTCGAGCCTCTTTGTGCGCAGCCCGATCTTGGCCGGGTCGGAGACCTCGGATATGTAGTGTACGGCATCGGAGGTTATGTACTCCCGCGTGCTTCCAGGGAAGCCGTAGATGAAGGTGAAATCCCCCTCTTTCACGCCGGCGCGCGAAATCTTGAAATACTTCTTCGGGCGGTATGGCACATTGTCCTCGCTGTAGGCCGCCGGCTCGTTGTCCTTGCCGGCATAGATGCGGAAGATGGAGAAGTCTCCGGTGTGGCGCGGCCACATCCAGTTGTCGGTGTCGCCGCCGAACTTCCCTATCGAGGAAGGCGGCGCTCCTACGAGGCGGATATCAGTGAACTCGCGGTACACGAAGAGGTAGAAGCGGTTGCCGTAGTAGAACTCCTCCACGTCAGCCTTGGCGCCCTTCCTGCCTTCCACCGCCTTGCGGATCAGCTCCTTCTCGACGGCCGTCCTGTCCTCGGCCCCGAGGATCTCAGCGGTGACATCCTCCATGTAGTCGAGGAACTTCACGCTCAGCCCCGGATTGGGGAGTTCTTCCTTGCGCTCCAGCGCCCAGAACCCGTCCTTGAGGTAGTCGTGCTCCACGGAACTGTGTTTCTGGATGTAGCTGTAGCCGCAGTGGTGGTTGGTGAACAGCAGCCCTTCAGGGGAGACCAGTTCCCCGGTGCAGCCGCCTCCGAACAGCATCACGGCGTCTTTGAGGGATTCGCGGTTGATGCTGTAGATGTCTTCAGCCGAGAGCTTGAAGCCCTTGGCGTGCATGTCTTCTATCCTTTGTGAAATCAGGGCCGGCAGCCACATCCCCTCGTCGGCGATGGCCGGCGATACGGCCAGCAGGAACGCTGCCGCTATGCTTGTCAGTCTCTTCATCTTTTAGAGAATTTTCAACATAAATCAAAACAACTTCTTATGCTATCTGTGGTTTTCCGGGGCGTTCGCGCCTCTCGTTCTCTTCGATTTTCCTCTCAGGCATCTTGCCTGCCTGAAGTTCCTCCCATGCCTGGCGGTTGCGGAAGATGTCTATGGCTGTGAATATGGCCGCGCGCATCGAGCGCGGGTCGGCCTCGTCGCGTCCCGCCATCTCGAACGCCGTGCCGTGGTCGGGTGAGGTGCGCACCACCGGAAGCCCTGCGGTGAAATTGACCCCGTCCTCGAATGAGAGCGCCTTGAAAGGGGAGAGTCCCTGGTCGTGGTACATCGCGAGGGTGGCGTCGAAGTTCTCGTAGTGGCTGAGCCCGAAATATCCGTCCGGAGAGAACGGCCCGAATGCGAGGATGCCCTCCTCGACCGCCTTGCGTATGGCCGGGATGATGATTTCCTGCTCCTCGGTGCCGAGCAGTCCCCCGTCACCGCTGTGAGGGTTGAGGCTGAGCACGGCGATGCGCGGCTGGTCGATGACGAAGTCCTGCTTGAGTGACTGGTTGAGGAGGCGCAGCTTGCTCAGGATCTTCTCCTCGGTAATCTGCGAAGGGACGTCCTTCAGCGGGATGTGCCCGGTGACGACTCCCAGCTTGAGCCGGTGGCTGACCATGAACATCGCCACGTCATCGACTCCGAAAGCGTTCTGGATGTATTCGGTGTGCCCCGGGAATCCGAATCCCTCGTTGGACATGGCCTTCTTGTTGATAGGGCCGGTGACGAGCACGTCGATTTTGCCTTCCTTGAGCTCCCCGATGGCTGTCTGGAGGGAGAGTATCGCGCCCTTGGCGGACTCGGCCGTGGCCTGTCCCGGTTCGGCGTAAGTGCTGTCAGGCAGGCAGTTGACGATGTTGATGCGCTTAGGGTGCGCCTCGTCTGCACTGCTGATGGCGTTGGTGTCCATCTGCTCGATCTCCGGGATGGACTTGCGGTAGAAGCCGAAAAGCTTCGACGAACCGTAGATTACCGGCGTGAACTGCTCAAGTATCCTCGGGTCGGCGAGGGCCTTGATTATGACCTCATATCCTATGCCGTTGGAATCACCCTGGGTGATGCCCACCACAATTTTGTCGTTCTGCATATGCTATTGTGTAGTTGTTTCTGTGTATCCGCTGTCTTCGGGGAGGCCCGGCATGGAGTAGGCGGCCACCGCGAGGCGGTCGCAGCGCTCGTTCTCCGGATGTCCGGCGTGTCCCTTGATCCAGTTGAATTTCAGTATGAAATGGCCTGCGAGTTCATCGAAGCGGGCCCACAGGTCCTGGTTCTTCTTCCTTTTCCAGCCCATTGTGACGGTGTTCACCACATAGGTCGAGTCGCTGAACACGCACACCTCCGCCCCCTCCCAGCGTATGGCCTCGAGGCCGCGGATCACCGCCAGAAGCTCCATCCGGTTGTTGGTCGTGCGGGCGAATCCCCCGGAAAGCTCCTTCTCCAGGGAGCCGCATCTGAGTATGGCCCCATAGCCTCCAGGCCCGGGGTTTCCGCTTGCGGCGCCGTCTGTGTACAGATATATGGGCGGTTTAGTTGGCATTTCATGCAAATTTAACTATTTTTGTACGATAATTGATAAAAATTAGACCTTTAGAGTATGAGTTATAAACGCTCGATCATCATCACCGGCGGCGCGGGTTTCATAGGAAGTCACGTCGTCCGCTTGTTCGTGACCTCATATCCGGACTATAGGATCATCAATGTGGACAAGTTGACCTATGCCGGCAACCTGGAGAATCTCCGCGACGTGGAGTCCTGCCCGAACTACCGTTTCGTCAGGGCTGACGTGTGCGACTTCGACGCGATGCTCTCCCTGATGAAGGAGGAGAAGGTGGACGGAGTGATTCACCTTGCCGCCGAGAGCCATGTGGACCGCAGCATCAGGGATCCGTTCACATTTGCCAGGACCAATGTCCTCGGCACCCTCAGCCTCCTGCAGGCGGCGCGTCTGTATTGGGAGAGCCTGCCGGAGAAGTATGAGGGGAAGCGTTTCTACCATATCTCCACTGACGAGGTCTACGGGGCGCTGGAGATGAACCGCCCGGAAGGGTGCCCCGGGAGCGGGGAGTGCGGGGGAGGCCCGTTCGGGGACAAGTTCTTCACGGAGGACATGAAATACGCCCCGCACAGCCCGTACAGCGCCAGCAAGGCTTCGAGCGACCATTTCGTCCGTGCGTTCCATGACACCTACGGCATGCCTACCATCGTGACGAACTGTTCCAACAACTACGGCCCGTACCAGTTCCCTGAGAAGCTCATCCCTCTGTTCATCAACAATATCCGCCACCGCAAGAGCCTTCCTGTCTACGGGAAGGGTGAGAATGTGCGCGACTGGCTGTATGTCGTGGACCACGCGAGGGCTATAGACATCATCTTCCACAAGGGCGCCGTTGCCGAGACGTATAATATAGGCGGCTTCAACGAGTGGAAGAACATCGACATCGTGCGTACGCTCATCAAGGTGACGGACCGCGTGCTGGGGCGTCCTGAGGGAGCCGATGACGACCTGATAACTTATGTGACGGACCGCGCGGGGCATGACCTGCGCTACGCGATAGACTCCAGCAAACTCAAGCGCGAACTTGGCTGGGAGCCGAGTCTCCAGTTTGAGGAGGGGATAGAGAAGACAGTCCGCTGGTACTTGGACAACCAGGAATGGATGGACCGTGTGACCAGTGGCGAGTACGAGAAGTACTACGAGCAGATGTACAAGGGCAGATGACAGGAGCGCTTAAAGTCATCCTCCTGCTGATTTTTCTGACGGGCGCCGCGTCGGCCCTGCCGGCTCAGGTCGCGTCGGGCTACCGTGTCACGGATTCCACATCCGTAGCGACAGGCTTCAATGCGCGTCCGCTGCCATCGGTCAGTTTCCGTCCCGCACAGCTGATTGCCCCCGGTGTGCTGTTCACATCAGGAGTGCTGATCCACTGCTTCGCTCATGACACCATCGACAAGTATGTGCAGGAGAGGGTGCTGGCCTGGAGGGACGCCTCGAGCCAGAAGACAATCGACGATTATGTCCAGTATCTGCCGTTCGCCTGCGCCGCCGGACTTGGCTTGGCGGGCGTAGATGTGCAGCACCATCCATTCGGGGAGCGCCTGATAGTCCTCGGCTATTCTGCCGCCGCCTACTTCGCCTTGACATATCTGATGAAGTCCGTCATAAATTCTCCGCGCCCCGACGGCACAGCCAACAACTCATTCCCTTCCGGACACACCGGGACGGCTTTCGCAGGAGCCGAGTTCGTCCGTATAGAGTACGGATGGGGCTGGGGAGCGGGAGCCTATGCCCTCGCCACCGGGATAGCGTTCATGCGCCTTCACAACAACCGTCACTGGTTCAGCGACACCCTTGCCGGTGCCGGGGTCGGCATCCTGTGCGCCCATATCGGTGAGTGGCTGGTGGAGCCCACGATGAAGCTCTTCAAGTGTGATGTGGCCGTAGTCCCGTCCGTTGACCCCTTTACCGGCAGCTACGGTGCGGCGCTTGCGTTTAATTTCTAATCTTCCTGACTTACGACAATATGATACTCTCTAAATTCAGCCTTGAAAGATTCCGGGACAAATTCCTCGACAAGAAGGTGATTTTTGCGATGGATCTGGCCATCTCGCTGCTGTGCTCAGTGGCTGTGGCCATTGTCGCCTTCTTCTGCCGTGTGGAGATAATCGAATCGCGTCCGTTCAGTATAATATGGGGGATATCCTCGGTGGCCGCTTCCGGACTGATGTTCTATCTTTTCCGGACTTGTGCCATCATAATCCGCCACTTAACCTTCAAGGATACATTGATATTCAGCCTTGCGGTCATGGGGAAGGTCGTGCTCATGGGCCTGACTCTGGTCCTGACCGGCGAGTTCAGCGCTGCGGTCCTGATAATGCTGGCGGCAGACGCCATGCTGTCCATCATGGCCCTGTGCTTTGTGCGTCTGCTGATGATATATGTGTATGACACTTATCGGGCAAGGCTCTGCAAGGTGCAGAAGCGTATGCGCGTGCTCGTCTACGGCATAGGCGACAAGTCTGTGGCCACGGTGACGAGGCTCCGCAGTTCTCCTCACTATGAGGTGGTGGGATTCATCTCTCCGGATCCGGCCCTCCATGAGACGATGTTCGTGGACAAGAAGGTCTACGCCTTCGACGGCAAGGAATCGTTTGACCGTGATGTGGACACCCTTTCCATAGGCGGTGTGATTTTCGCCACGGAGGAAGATGTCCAGCATGAGCAGGACAACCTGGTCAGCCTGTGCATAGGCGCGGGCGTCAGGGTCATGATAGTCCCTACGATAGACGAGATGGGCCATGGCGGGGTTGAGGGCAGGCTGAATGTCAGGGAAGTCAAGATAGAGGACCTGCTCGGCAGGGAGGAGATCAAGATCTCGATGGATGTCATCAGGGCCCAGTTCAAGGACAAGGTGGTGATGGTGACAGGGGCCGCCGGCTCGATAGGCTCGGAACTGTGCCGCCAGATTGCGGGTTTCGGAGTGAGGCAACTGGTCCTTTTCGACAATGCCGAGACTCCTATGCACAATCTGCGCCTGGAGCTTGAGGCCAAGTTCCCGAAGCTTGACTTCATATCGGTGATCGGTGACGTGAGGCTCCCGCCGAGGCTGGATTATGCTTTCCGGACCTGGAAACCGCAGGTGGTATTCCACGCCGCAGCCTACAAGCATGTGCCGCTGATGGAGGAGAACCCTTGCGAGGCCGTGTTCGTCAATGTGGTCGGGTCGCGCAATGTGGCCGACAAATGCGTGGAGTACGGGGTGGACAAGATGGTCATGATCTCCACGGACAAGGCTGTCAACCCGACCAACATCATGGGCTGCACCAAGCGTCTGGCGGAGATATATGTGCAGAGCCTGGGACTTGCCATAGAAGAGGGCCGTGCCGTCGGCAAGACGAAGTTCGTCACCACGCGCTTCGGCAATGTGCTCGGTTCCAACGGGTCAGTCATCCCGCGCTTCCGTGAGCAGATCGCGTCCGGAGGTCCTGTGACTGTCACGGATCCGAACATAACGCGCTTCTTCATGACCATTCCGGAGGCCTGCCGCCTCGTTATGGAGGCCGCCACGCTGGACATAGCCAACCGCATCTGTGTCTTCGACATGGGTCATCCGGTGAAGATAGACACCCTGGCAAGACGCATGATCGAGCTCTCCGGGCTTGTGCCCGACAAGGACATAGATGTAGTCTACACCGGTCTGCGGCCGGGAGAGAAGCTCTATGAAGAGGTGCTCTCCAATGTGGAGAACGCCGAGCCTACGGTGCATTCCAAGATCCGCATAGCCAAGGTCCGCCAGTATGACTGGCAGGAGGCCTCGAAAGTCGTCGATACCCTGTATGACCTGAGCAAGGCCGTCAAGATTCCTGACATGGTGAAGCTGATGAAGAAGACGGTGCCGGAGTATATTTCGAACAACTCAAGTTTTTCCAAATACGACAAAAGACAATAATGAAGGTTCTGGTAACGGGAGCGGCCGGTTTTATAGGCTTCCATCTGTCAAGGCGCCTGCTTGACAGAGGTGATGAAGTGGTAGGCATTGACAATCTCAACGATTACTATCCGGTCGTCCTGAAAGATGCCAGGCTCGCGGAGCTCTCTCCCTATGAGAAGTTCCGTTTCATAAGGATGGACATCTCCGACAGGGAGGCGCTTCCGGCGCTGTTCGGGGAGGAGAAGTTCGACTGCGTGGTCAACCTGGCGGCGCAGGCAGGGGTCCGCTATTCCATAGAGAATCCGTGGGCCTATGTGGACAGCAACCTGGTCGGTTTCGTCAACATACTGGAGTGCTGCCGGCATTTCCCTGTCGGACACCTTGTGTACGCGAGCTCCAGCAGCGTGTATGGAGGCAACGAGAAGACACCGTTCAGCGAGGAAGACAAGGTGGACAGTCCTGTCAGCCTCTATGCGGCCACCAAGAAGGCGGACGAACTCATGGCCGCCTGTTACAGCAAGCTCTACGGCATCCCTGCCACGGGGCTTCGTTTCTTTACTGTATACGGCCCTTGGGGACGGCCGGACATGTCCCCTGTGCTCTTCGCTTCCGCGATTATGGAAGGGCGTCCGATCAAGGTCTTCAACAACGGGGACATGATGCGCGACTTCACCTACATCGACGACATAATCGAGGGCGTGGTGCGAGTGATGGACAAGGCTCCGTCCGGGAGTGAAGTCTACAACATCGGGTGCAGCCGCCCCGTGCGTCTGATGGACTTCATAAGCGAGATAGAGACGGCGTGCGGCCGTCCGGCGGAGAAGATAATGATGCCAATGCAGCCGGGTGACGTGTATCAGACTTATGCCGATACCAGTAAACTCGAGCGTGACTTCGGGTACAGGCCCGGGGTGGCCCTCCATGAGGGGATCAGCAAGTTCATCGACTGGTACAAGTCAGATAAAAACCCGCTAATATGAAAATTGACAAGTTTCTTCAGTTTTTTGTAGTAAAAGAGAAACGCTTCTTCCCGCTGTTCGTGCAGTCGGCGGAGAACATCAAGAAGGCCGCCCAGCTGCTTCTTGAGCAGACCAAGGAAGAGGATGCGGATGCACGCAGGGACTACTCCCACCGCATCAAGGAGTGTGAGACCATCGGAGACCGTATCACGGACAAGATCATCGACGAGGTGCTCGATGCCGTGGTGACCCCGTTCGACAGGGAGGACATCCATCAGATGGCGGAGGACATGGACACATTCCTCGACTGCATCCGTGACTGCTCCAAGAAAATCGCCATCTACCAGCCTAAGGATCCGAGCCACAAGGTCATCGAGATAGCCGAGTATGTCCTGCGTGACGCAGAGATAATTCTGGAGATAACGGGCCTGCTGGACAACATGCGCGACAAGGCCAAGGAGCTTGACCGCCTGTGCGACATCATCAAGGAGAATGAACATATCGTCGACGATATCTACGAGTCCTACATGAGCAATCTCTTCGAGTTTGAGAAGGATCCTATCGAACTGGTCAAGAAGAAGAACATCATCCAGGCCATAGAAGACACGTCCGATGTGGGGAAAGTTCTCGCCAGCACAGTAAGAAGCATAGTGGTGAAGTTAGGATAGGGAGATGATCGCGATAGTATTCATCACCGCGCTGATCGCCCTCGCGTTCAGTTTCACCAACGGCATGAACGATGCCGCGAACTGCATAGCCTCGGCCGTAGCCACCAAGGCTCTTCCTCCTAAGGTCGCCGTCGCATGGTCCGCTTTCTGGATCATCTCGGCCCTGTTCTTCTTCGACCTGACCGTCGCCTCCACCATGGGAAGCGGCATTGTCAGCGAAAGCTGCATCGACGTCTATGTCATATTGGCCGCCCTGCTCGGATCTGTGCTGTGGGTGTTCTTCTGCTCCAGCTGCGGTCTGCCGATTTCGGCTTCCCATGCCCTGATCGGGGGGCTTATAGGGCCGGTGTGGTTTGTCTACGGAGGCAAGTACCTCGTGATGAGCGGTATCATCAAGACATTGGCGTTCATCGTGATAGCCCCTCTTATCGGCATGGTCATGGGCTTTGTGCTCAACTGCCTGTTCCTCTTCCTCTTCCGGAAATGCAAGGCGCGCAAGACCGACAGGTTCTTCCGTGTCATGCAGATCATATCCTGCGCGGAGTTCTCGATGGGATTCGGTGCCAATGACGGGCAGAAGACGATGGGAATCATAGCCGTGCTGCTCGCTTCCGCCTGCGCTTCAAATCCGGACAATGCCGTGCTGAACTTCCTGTATGCCGGCCCTCTGGAGGAGGCAGTCGCCGCCGGGCACACCGGCTTCTTCGTGCCTCTCTGGCTGGAACTGCTGTGCTACGGACTCATCGCGCTCGGCACGGTCACCGGCGGCTGGAAAGTCATCCGCACGCTGGGCGACGGCCTGAGCAAACTGACCCCGATGCAGGGATTCTGCGCTGAAGGCTCAGGTGCGGCAACCCTCATAATGACAGCTCTTTTCGGCATACCTGTCAGCACCACGCACACCATCACCGGTTCCATAATCGGTACCGGTCTCACGAGGGGAGTGAAGAGTGTCAAGTGGGTGACGGCCAAGAATATAGTGGTAGCCTGGGTGATTACCATCCCGGCCGTCCTGCTCATCTCAGGGCTTCTCTACCTGATGATGGTAAACTGGTTCGGCGCCCCCGTCAAAGTATTCTGACACAGTCCTGAATACATTTAGCCTGTCGTCCTCGTCGAGCAGAGTCTCCACGGGGACGGCAATCGCTATGACCCTGTATCCGGGCGCGCTGCAATATGTCGCGGCCGCATAGGAAGTGCGCGGGTAGCGGAGCCACACGCCGGCGTCTTTCCGGGACGGGAATATGCCGTCAGGGTTCTCCACGCAGTAGATTTCTTCGTTGAGCGTGTGCGAGTAGCGCATCCCTCCGATTACACCGCCTCTGCTGCCGCTCGGGGTGCTGAGCCTGTAGCCCAGCATGGTCGCCGCGAAATCCCTCGCCTTGGCGTCTCCGTCCGAGGCGATGTCCGCTCCGGAAATCAGCAGATTGCAGCCCTGGCCGAGCCTGATTGCCAGCGCGTCCTGCAGTTCATCCGTGAATACGGGGTACTTCCCGCCGCCCTGCTTGCCGCAGATGAGGTCTATGAACCCGGCCCCGGCAGTCCCCCCGCAGAACGCCTCGACTGACATCGAGAAGAACGGGTGCCCCAGTTTGAGCAGGGCCTTCCCGTGTATGTACGGATAGTCAAAGGTGTTGCCGGCGATGATTTCGCCCGCCCTGTCTTCGTGGCTCGCTCCGAATCCCGGGTAGTCGTTGTCTATGAACTCAAGGCTCCGGTCGAACTCGTAATTCTCGCCTATATAACTGATGTCCTTGATATAAGGGACGCCTCCGTCTCTGCGGCCGTCGAATCCGGCGTACTGCTCCCCGTCTATCCATGCCGGGGCTGAGACTCTGTAGAAATTGTTGACTATCAGTACTGTATCCTTCTGCTCCCGCGTTTCTGGCAGGCCGGCTGAGAGAATCTCTGAAGGGAAGCTCCGCCCGCCGTCGTTGTAGGCCACCACCTTGTAGCTGTAGATGTGTCCCCTGTTGACCGGCAGTTCGATGTGCGTGTCCCGTGTGCGGACTCCGGAGTTGAACGCCCCTCCGTCCTTGCGGGTGTAGACTATGTATCCTTCGCTCGTCGCCGTCGGTTCCTTGTCGTCTTCTGTCGGCTGCCATTCCAGCCGGACCTTGTCATCGCCGGTGAATGTGGCGCTGAAAGCGTGTACCGGGAGCGGCTGCACCATATAAGGGCAGTTGTAGTATTCGCTGAGGGTCTTGAGTATGCCTTTATATACGGCGCGGCAGACATCGAAGCGGAAGGCCGGGTCGAGCCCGTACTTCATGTCCGCGAAGTTCTGGTGGCTCAGAAGTTCGAGGATCATCGCCGGGATTCCGGGGGTGCGGCATTCGCTGTAGCTCTTGTCCCAGAGTCCGCGGCGCGCCCAGTCCGGATTGAAGTCGGAGCGTATGTCGTTCACCACCTGGCTCTGCACATAGTCGCAGAGCAGCCTGCTGATTATCCTGTCCCTGCCGTCGGAGAACTCCCTCTCCCCGTCGCAGCGGAGAGTGTATATGGCCAGTGTCCCTATGGTCGAGTCGGCCTGTGCCGCGCCCGCATCGGTGTGGAAGGCGAAGGCGAGGTCGAACGGGATGCCCTTCTGCTCGGTCATCATGGCTGTCCACTTCCCCCTGGATGCGAAGTCGTTGGTGTAGTCAGTGTCCCAGCCCCTGGTGACGGTGCTGTCAGCCCCGGCCCACTGCATCCAGTAGTGCGCCCCCTCGGCTGAACTTGCCATCCCTGAGGTCTTGCCGCCCCGCTCCAGCTTGCCCATCCCGCCTCCTATCTTTACGGCGTCGGCGGTGACGCTGCTGCCCTCTTCACCCCTGTTGTCGAGGCTCACCCAGGCAGGGGCGCCAGGGGCGAATTCGAATGTGCCCAGGTATACCCATGTGCCGCCGCCGCGCCTCTGGTTCACGGTGAACTCCGTCTGACCGCCGAGGTGCCTGACTGTGTAGTGCGCTGCGGTGGAACTGTTATCCAGAGTCTTGTAGGCCACATAGACGGCGTATTCTCCTCTCTTGCTTATCTCCGCGCTCCATCTGGCTCTTGCGTCGGCCTTGTCGCCTGAGCACTGCGCGCTGCGTGCCGTGCCGGCATTGAACGGGGTGTCGGAGAACGAGTAGACCCTCTTCAGGTCGGCGAACCCCTCTCCGGCGTCGGCCCAGTCGCCTCTCTCGCTGTATTTGCCGTCTTTGCGTGTCAGGGAGTCCCTCTCCCCGTCGAACGACGGGTCATTGTCGATTATGAACTCCTCCCTCTGGATGTCCCTCTCACGGGGAGTCATCACATAGGCTCCGGCGTTCTCCAGCATGGGGATGAGGAAGGGGAGCACGAAACTCTGCGTCAGCATGTCTTCCACCGTGCGGTGCATTGGCGCCCTCTGCCACATCCACATGTCCCTGCCCTCGTCATAGTATCTGCCGTGGCTCTGCCATAGGGCTATGTATCTGCCGTCAAGGCCTTTGGAGTATTTCCTGGCCCCCACCCTCCGTACGAATCCCGGGTCGGCCCCGCGAGGGTCGGCTATGCTTCTGGAGTATCTGGTCGGCTGTCCGTCATTGCCGACCTGCGGGAGCACAAGATCCTGGAGGCGGTAGCGGTTGGTGTAGATTTCGCCGGGTTCCCACTTGCCTCCCAGAGCGCGCATCTCCGAAGTGAGCTCGCGGCGGAACCACTCCAGATCTCCGTTGTACCAGGGGTAATATGAGAGTTCGGGGGAGAAATACAGGTCGAGTTTCGAGCCGCGCGCGACGACCCTGTTCATCTTGAGTTTCTGGTCGACTCCCGTGTGCGCGAGAAGCCTGATTCTCAGCGTGTCGCATAGCGGTCCGAAGTCCCTCGCCCTCGGAGTGGCCGCCATGTCCGGGGAGCCGAGCAGGCTCAGCAGGAAGACTATGGGGAGGAGCCGTCTCATCTTTTGGCTTTCTTGTACAGGCAGAAGTTGATGATGAACACCAGGACGGTGGCTATGACTATGGCGAGGCAGTCCGCCTCGAAGTCACGTATGTCCTCGCTGCGGTATGGCAGAGTCCCCTGTATGATCTCGGTCAGGCCGGCGAAGATGCAGGCTATGGAGCATATGCACAGCAGGGAGACGGACGACCTGCCCGGGGAGAGCGGCTCCTTGTTGAATGCGAAGAAACCGATCAGCGGGGCGGGGAAGAACATCCCGAAATGCACGACCTTGTCCAGAGGTATGCCCAGCAGGCTCTTCTGGATGTCGGGCAGGTCGTTGAAGTTGCCGAAGCACAGATATGCCACACCGACCATGTAGACCAGGAGCAGAATCCTGAATATGCTATAGAGTCTGCATTTCATAGAGTTTCCTATAATAACCGTCCAACTCGATCAGCTCGTCGTGCCGTCCTCTCTCGACTATGAGCCCCTCGTTCATCACGATGATCTCGTCCGCCTTCTTGACGGTGCTGAGCCTGTGGGCGATGGAGATGGTCGTGCGGTTGCTCATCAGATAGTCAAGGGCATCCTGCACCATCCTCTCGGATTCGGTGTCCAGGGAGGCCGTGGCCTCGTCGAGTATGAGTATCGGAGGGTTCTTGAGTATGGCCCGCGCGATGCTGATGCGCTGTCTCTGCCCGCCGGAGAGCATCACGCCCCTGTCTCCTATGCAGGTGTCGTACCCTTCCGGCTTGGTGATTATGAACTCGTGGGCGTTGGCGATCTTGGCCGCAGCCACCACCTGCTCCATCGTGGCGTTCTCCACGCCGAAGGCGATGTTGTTGAATATGGTGTCGTTGAACAGGATCGGGTCCTGGTTGACATTGCCCATCAGGGCGCGCAGGTCGCGTGTGCTGACGTCGCGGATGTCGATGCCGTCTATGCTGATGCTCCCTTCATCCGGGTCATAGAAGCGCGGGATGAGGTCCGCGAGGGTCGATTTCCCGGCTCCGCTCGCCCCGACAATGGCCACATTGTGCCCCTTCGGTATGGTGAGGTCGATGCCGTGCAGGACTTCCCGGCCGCTCTCGTATCTGAAATGCACGTTCCTGAATTCTATGCTCTTCTCGAATGACTTGAGGCTGACCGGCCTGGACGGCTCCGCGATGTTGTTCTCGGCGTCGAGGATGACATTGATCCTGTCCATTGACGCGAGGCCCTTCGGAATGCTGTAGGCTGCCTTGGAGAGGTCTTTGATAGGCTGTATCACGCTGTAGAGTATGGCCATGTAGGCCATGAATGAAGGGGCGTCTATCACCGCATGGTCGCCGAGGATGAGGGTGCCCCCGAACCAGAGCACGATGGCTATCATCACCGAGCCGAGCAGTTCGCTCACAGGGTGGGCGCTTGACTGGCGGATCGCGACGCGGGTGTTCTTGCTGCGCATCGCCTCCGTGATGGCCCCGAACCTGGAAGACATCTTCTTCTCCGCGAGGAAGGCCTTGATTATCCTGAGTCCCCCGAGGGTTTCCTCCACCTGGCTCATGGTGTCGCTCCAGTAGCGCTGCGCCTCGGTGGACTGCGCCTTGAGCTTGCGTCCTATAAGGCTCATCACGCCTATCATCGCCGGGGCGAAGAGCACCGTGAACAGGGTGAGTTCCCAGGACATGCGGCAGAGCACTCCGAGATAGATGAGGATCAGGATGGGGTTCTTTATCAGCATCTCTATGGTGCTGGAGATGGAGTTCTCCACTTCCTGCACGTCTCCGCTTATGCGGGCTATGATGTCGCCCTTGCGCTCCTGGCTGAAGAAGCCGAGCGGCAGGGAGAGTATCTTGTCGTAGATCTGCACGCGCATGTCCTTGACCACGCCGGTGCGTATCGGCACCATCACTGCGGCCGCTCCGAAGTAGCAGGCTGTCTTGACTATGACGATGGCGCAGAATACGAGGCAGAGCATCAGCAGCACGCGGCTTGCCCCGAATGTCCCGATGAAACTGGATACATAGAAGTAGGCGTTGTTCGTGATCTCATTGAAAGGCATTCCCTTGTGCCAGGGGATGAACTCGTATGTGTGGTCTCCGACATTGAAGAGAATCTGGAGGATTGGGATGAGGAGCGAGAACGAGAATACATTGAACACGGCGGAGAGTATGTTCATCAACACGGACCCCGCCACGTATTTCCTGTAGGGAGCGACATAGCGCTTGAGTATTTGCCAGAATTCCTTCATAAGGAAGCAAAGGTAACAATAAATTACAAATCGAACATCGGGGAGGCCGTCATGCGGGGCAGCACGACCAGCCTGATGGACGGGTCGAGAACCTTGCTGGTGCAGTCATAGGCCAGTTGCGAGGTGTTGTTGTGCTCGCTGCGGTGGCACAGGAACACGCTGCGCAGCCCCTCGTGCGCGAAGCCCGCCACGGCCTCGGCGCACTCCTCGTTGGAGAGGTGGCCGTGCCCGTTGCGTATGCGGACGCGAAGCTCCTCGGGATAGGAGCTGTGGCTGAGCATGTAGGGGTCGTAGTTGGATTCTATCACCACGCTGGACGCGTCTCTGGCGAGGTCTTCCGCCTCTTCGGTCACCCTCCCGACATCGGTCATGATGAGGAAGCTGTATCCGTCCAGCCTTATGGCGTAGCCGACCGTCTGTCTGGCGTCGTGGGGCACTTCGAAATATCTGGCCTCTATCCTGCCGGGTACCACCCAGTTCCAGCCTTCCTCCATCTGGTGCCGGTATCCGTTGAGGTGCTCGCCTGTCATCATCCTGGAGGCGAGGGCGTTCATCAGGGTGGGGGTGGACCAGACCGGTTTCTTGAGGTGCTTGCAGAACGAACCTAGAGAGCGCACATGGTCGAGGTGGTTGTGGGTTATGAGTATGGCGCTGATGCTGTCGGTGGATACTCCGTCGAGCTTGAGCTCCTTCGTCAGGCGTCTGGTGCTGACGCCGGCGTCTATCAGTATTGAGCATTCGCAGTCCCGTCCTTCGAATATGCCGAGGAAGTAGCAGTTGCCGCAGCTTCCGGAGGAGAGGGACTTGAACTTAATCGTTTTCATCCTTGCAGTATTTGGATATCACGCCGTAGGCGTCGGCCACGCCGAGCTCTCCGGCCCTGGACAGGTCTATGCAGCCTTTCTCGTTGTCCTTGAGATAGATGAGCACGAGTCCGCGGTTGAAGTAGGCGTCACCCATGTCAGGGTAGAGCTTGATTGCGAAATCGTAGTTCTCCATCGCGCTGACGAACTGTGACGACAGGCATTCGAGATTGCCGAGGTTGAAGTAGAGGTACGGGATGTCCGGCAAGATCTCAAGTGCGGCGCGTATGTCGGCGATGGCCTCCGAGTAGTCGTAGTTGCGCTCCACGCGGCTGTTGACCCTGGCCCTTGCGGCACCTTCCGTGTCCATCGACAGAGTCTGGACGCTTCCCTCCAGGGAGGCGATGAAGTCCGTCATCTCGGCTTTGAGCACGCCCCTGTTCATCAGGTAGAAGGCTTTGTAGTATCTGGCGTATTTGTCTTTGGACGCATTGTCCCCTGCGGATGCGACCGCCTTGTCGAACCAGCTGAGGGCGGCGTTGAACTGCTTGTTCTGAAGCTCCTGGAGTCCCTTGACGAAGCACTCTTCAGCGGTGGAGGCGAAGACATATGTCTGCGGCCCCTCGCTCTTCTCGTTGCCTATGGTCATAGGCAGAGGGGACGCGTCCATGAATCTGTCTATCAGCGCGTTCTCGTAATTCTTCATGAGGGTGGAGCCGGAGCCGCCCCTCTCCTGTGAGAGACTGAAACGGTACAGCGGCCGGAGTCTGATGTCGATGTCGCGGTGCTGCAGGAGCTCGTTGTCGAAGTCTTTCTTGGCGAAGTCGGCATCAAGCGCCAGCAGCGTGCTGTATTTGCGGGTCGTGTCGGCGAATTCGCTGCTCCCGCTCTTTTCCTTGTATTCCCTGATCTTGTCCTGGGCCGTCCTGTAGTCGGCCTTCGACTCCCGTGTCCGTCCCAGCATGTTCTCTACATAAGAGCGGTTGAGGTAGGCCTTGGCAAAGTCCGGGTAGAGCTCTATCGACCTGTTGTAGTCCTGGAGGGCGTCGTTCCACCTGCCCATCTCCACGAAAATCGCGGCCCTGTTGAAGTGGGCCAGCACATTGCCGGGGTTGATCCCTATCACCCGGTCCATGTCTTCGAGCGCGTCCTCGTAGGCTCCCACCTGGGCGTATATCAGGCTCCTGTTGTAGAGCGTCAGCGCGTTGCCCGGCTCGTGGCGGAGCACGGTGTTGAGGTCGGACATCGCGTTGTTGTAGTCCTTGACCTCGTAGCGGATGAGGGCCCTGTTGAAGTATGCGAACGTGCTGCTGGAGTCCAGCTCGATGGCCTTGTCCAGGTCCGCGAGGGCTTCGGCGAACTGTTTGCGGTCGGACATCACCCTGGCCCTGCGGATGTAGCCCTCCGGGTCGAAGCGGTCCAGCCGGATAGCCTTGTTGTAGTCGTCGAGCGCCTTGACGGTGTCCTTGAGGAAGAGGTACGAGGCTCCGCGGTTGAGGTAGGCGGCGGGGTCACGGGGCTCTTTCTTTATGTATCTGTCGAAGTCTTCCACCGCGTCCTGGAATTTCTGCGCCAGGAAGGATGTCACGCCTCTGGAGAAATATATCCCGTTCAGTCCGGGGCGCAGGTCCAGCGCCTTCTGGAAGTCCTTGTAGGCCTCATCGTACTCGCCGAAGCGGCTTTTGGTGATGCCGAGGTAGTGGTAGCCGTTGGTGAATACCGGGTTGAGGCGGACCGAGGTGCTGAAGTCACTGTCCGCTCCGCGCAGGTCCCCGAGGTTGTATTTGGCTATGCCGCGGAAGAAGAATCCCCAGTAGCTGGTGGTGTCCAGACGCGTGAGGACATTGAAGTTCTCTATGGCCTGGGCGTATTTGCCGTCAGACAAGGCCTGCCGCCCCCTCCACATGAATACATCCTTGTCGTATTGGGCGAGAGCGGAAAATGCGCACAAGAGCAGCAATATTGTAGTCAGAACGGACTTTTTCATTAACTTTGCAAAGATAATCAATAATCGCACCCGAATTGAAGTCCGGATTCAAATTTCTCGTCCTTTCGTGCCTTGTGTGCTGCAGCGTGACTTTGCGGGCAGGCGGATCGCGTACGGGCGTCGCGCCCTCATGCGAGTCCGAGATCCTGTTCCTGACAGACTCCCTGCGGGGCGGCAGGGGGATGGGAAGCGCCGGCTGCCAGGATGTGGCTTTCTATCTGCTGCGCCAGATGCGCAGCGAGGGTCTGCGCACTTCCGTGCAGTCTTTTGTGTACGGAGGGAAGGCCGGCCACAATGTGGTCGGTGTCACGCCCGGGTGGTTCGAGGAGTACATAGTCATAGGCGCCTATTATGACGGGTTAGGCACTCTCGGAGGGGAGTTCTATCCCGGGGCGGACTCCAACGCTTCCGGCGTGGCCGCGCTCCTCAGCCTCGCACGCTCCCTGCCGGAACTCTGTACGGGCAGGACGGGCCTGATTTTCGTCGCTTTCGACGGGCACAACGCCAGCCTCTCCGGCTCGCAGTCATTCCTCGCGAAATACCGTTTCGAGTATCCGATATCACGCATGGTCAATCTGGACATACTCGGGTCCTCCCTCGTCCCGGTGCATGAGGGGAGGAGAGACTACCTGCTGGCCCTCGGGGGTGAGCAGTACCGCTTCTCCCTGGAGAACGCCAACCGTGAGGACAGGCTCGACCTCGTATATGACTACTACGGCAGCGGGACGTTCACCGACCTGTTCTACCGCAAGATAAGCGACCAGCGATGCTTCCTGGAAGCCGGCATCCCGTGCGTGATGTTCACTTCCGGCATCACCATGAACACCAACAAGACGAGCGACACCGTCCAGGCCCTTGACCTGCCCGTCCTCGAGAAGAGGATAGGTCTCATAGGCCGGTGGCTGATGTCACAGCTGTAGGGGCCTATGCCGCGTTTGGGAGATTTTTCTTAAATTTGCAAGATACGAACTGACAGTAATAAGCTATGGTAAAAGTCAATGTGGAGGGTTGCAGCTCCTTTATCAATTCTGCAGAATACCAGAAGTATGTCGAGAAGGCTTTCGCCGCTTACGACACGCTTGAGGCCGGCGACGGCGAGGGCAATGACTTCCTCGGGTGGAAGACTCTCCCTGTAGATACTCCCGAATCTCTCATCCTGGACTGCGAGGCCATCCGCGACGATTGGAAAGCCAAGGGTGTAGACCTTGTCATCGTCATAGGTATCGGGGGTTCGTATCTCGGTGCCCGCTGCGCCATCGAGGCTCTCTCCAGCAGTTTCGTCCGCAAGGCTGACGCCCCTCAGGTGGTGTTTGCCGGCAACAACCTTTCTGAAGAATATCTTGCTGAGCTGATGGATCTTGTATCTGTCAGGAACACAGCCTGCGTGGTCATCTCCAAGTCCGGCACCACGACCGAGCCGGCAGTGGCCTTCCGTATCGTCAAGGCCTACATCGAGAAGACCTATGGCCGTACTGAGGCCGCAGAGCGCATCGTTGCCGTCACCGACGAGCACAAGGGCGCGCTCAAGACCCTCGCCACCCAGGAGGGGTACAAGACCTTCGTGGTGCCTGACAATGTCGGCGGCCGCTATTCCGTCCTGACCCCTGTGGGCATACTGCCTATAGTGCTTGCCGGCTTCGACATCCGCGCAATGCTCAGGGGCGCAGCCGAAGAGAGGGCCGCGCTTCTCAAGAAGTCTGCCGACAATGCGGCTATAAAGTATGCCGCCGTACGCAACCTTCTCTATTCCGAGCTCGGCAAGAAGGTCGAGATTCTCATGACCTTCAACCCTAAGCTCCAGTATCTCGGCGAATGGTGGAAGCAGCTCTTCGGCGAGTCCGAGGGCAAGGACCTCAAGGGCATCTTCCCTGCATCTGTCGTCTGCACGGCCGATCTCCATTCGATGGGCCAGTTCATCCAGGAGGGTGACAGGGTGATGTTCGAGACCACCGTCAAGGTGGAGAAGTCAAACAGGGAGGTGGTCATCGGCTCCGACGAGCAGAACCTCGACCAGCTCAACTACCTTGCCGGCCAGAGGGTCGAGCACTGCAACGCCATGGCCCAGCTCGGCACCAAGCTCGCCCACATCGACGGCGGCGTGCCTCAGATCGAGGTCAGCATAGAACGCATCAACGAGGAGAATCTCGGCGCGATCTTCTACTTCTTCGAGTTCGCCTGCGGAGTCAGCGCATACCTGCTCGGCATCAACCCGTTCAACCAGCCGGGTGTTGAGGCCTACAAGAAGAACATGTTCGCCCTTCTCCACAAGCCTGGATATGAAGCGCAGACCGAGGCCATCCTCAAGCGCCTCAATCAGTAGTCCAACTTGTATTCAGAGACATTTTTGAGACCTGGAAGTCCGTAATAGGAGGACACCAGGTCTCCTTTTATATATACCGGTTTTCCCTCCAGTTCCGGATTGTCCTGCAGGTTGAGGCTCTCCCGTATCTTCTTGTTTTTGAGTTCCACGGATATGCACCATCGGCCGTCCGAAGTCCCGGATCTGAGCCCGAGCAGGATGTTGGTGGATTTGGAGAAAGGCGGGTCGAATTCGTGCCTGCTGCTGCTTGCGGCGCAGCCGACGATGTATCCTTTCACCCATGCGCCAGTCTTCCCGGCCTCCTCTCTTGCCTGCATGACATCCATCGCCTCAGAAGGCTCGTCGTCCGCGCCGCCCTCGCCCCACCTGTAGCTCTCCGACATCCATCGGCGCGCTGTGTCCGTCTGCACCGATATCCCTTCCGCAGCGTCCGCCGATGCGGACAGACTCAGGGTCAGCATCTCGCCTTCGCCCAGGCTTCTGGTGAGCAGTTCCTGCTCATTGCCGGAGCAGCTCACCGTCACTGTCGCCTTCCCCGCTTTGAAATAGGCCGTCCTTTTCTCGCCATAGCCGTACATCAGCCGGCCTCCGTTCCCTTTTATGTACAGGATGCCGTCCGGGAAGGCGTCGGTGAAGCTCCTGTCGGGTCTGAGTCTCAGGCCGCAGTTGACCTGGGTGCACAGCAGGCTTGCCGACACCCTCCCGCCTGCCGGGACGACCACTTCCTTGCTGTCGCCGAATGACGGGGCCTCGAATCTGGCCTCGTCGAAAGGTTCCGACACGGCGCTGACGGTATAGGTGCCCTTCTTGACCTCAAGTTCTTCTGGGGAGTCGCCGAAGCGTCCCTCGTACACGGTCCTGCCGTCCGCGCTTCTGACGCTGAGGATGTAGTCTTCCGTGTCCGGGAGGGAGAGGCTCTTGCCCTCGGATATCCGTACGCTGATGCTGCCTTTGTCCTGCATGTCCATGAGGCCGTTGCAGGAGATGGTCCCGATGCAGAGCAGCGCTGCGGCCGGGAGATGGAGAGTTCTGGTTTTCATAGCAGTTCGTTTTCTGCAAAGATAGCTTGGCGGCGGCTTAATCGGATACGGAAACATATAAAATTCGCGGGCGTTTCGCATCACTGCGAAACGCCCGCTACTTAACCTAAACTTAAACTATGAAAAACTTCATTGCAAATGTAGAGATTTTATTTGTTTTAGCAAAAAATTCTTACATTTATCGAAATTTTAGTAGGCGGCAGAAAATAAGTTGCCACAGATTCGGCAAAGATTTTTTAACGATTACTTAGCGAGTGCTTACTCCGCGTCGGTTGGTTTTTAATGTTTACTGTTTTGTATATGAGAAAAGTCTTATTCTTTGCGGCCGCATTCGCGGTGTCGCTGTCTCTGTGTTCCTGCGGGCAGAAGTATGAAACTGTCCAGGGGGATCCTCTTGAGACAAAAATCTACACGCTGGACAACGGACTCAAGGTCTTCATGTCCGTCAACAAGGAGCAGCCACGCATCCAGACCTACATCGCGGTGAAGGTCGGAAGCAAGAACGACCCTTCGGAGACGACGGGGCTCGCACACTATTTCGAGCACCTGATGTTCAAGGGCACGCAGCAGTTCGGAACTTCGGACTATGCTGCCGAGAAGCCGATGCTTGACAGCATCGAGTCTCTGTTCGAGACTTATCGCGGGACGCAGGACGAGGCAGAGCGCGCGGCGATTTATCGCCAGATCGACTCCGTAAGCTATGAGGCGTCGAAACTGTCCATCCCTAACGAGTACGACAAGCTCATGGCCATCATCGGCGCCGACGGCACCAATGCCTGGACTTCTTCCGACGAGACCGTCTACACGGAGGACATCCCGTCCAACCAGATTGACAACTGGGCCCGTATCCAGGCGGACCGCTTCCGCAATGTCGTGATCCGCGGTTTCCACACGGAGCTCGAGACTATCTATGAGGAGAAGAACATGTCCCTCACCCAGGACAACCGCAAACTCTGGGAGGCTCTGGACAAGTCCCTGTTCCCGCATCACCCTTATGGGCAGCAGACGACCCTCGGCAGTCAGGAGCATCTCAAGAACCCTTCCATCACCAATGTGAAGAAATATCACGATGTCTATTATGTCCCTAACAACATAGCCATCTGCGTCTCAGGAGATTTCAACCCTGACGAGATGGTCGCCGCCATCGAGAAGTATTTCGGCGACTGGGAGCCTAATCCTTCCGTGCCGCAGCTCAAGTTCGAGAAGGAGCAGGAAGTGACCTCTCCTATAGTGACTGATGTGTATGGGCTTGAGGCTGAAATGCTTGCCATGGGATGGAGGCTTCCTGGAGCGTCTGACCTCAAGACCGCCGCCATAGCGGAGATCGCCTCCTCCATACTGAGCAACGGCCGTGCGGGTCTCATCGACATCGACGTCAACCAGCAGCAGAAGGCCCTTTACCTGAGCGCCGGTGCCAACATGCGTCCGGACTACGGCATGTTCATCGTCATGGGACGCCCGAAGCAGGGCCAGACCATGGAGCAGCTTAAAGACATCTCCCTTGAGGAGCTCGCGAAGCTGCGCGCCGGAGACTTCGACGAGGCTCTCATCTCTGCCACGGTCAACAACATCAAGCTGGCCAAGATGCGTTCGCTTGAGAACAACTCTTCCCGCGCCCAGCAGTATGTGGATGCGTTCATCAACGGTGTGGACTGGAAGGACGCCGCCCGCGAACTGGAGCGCTACGAGGCCGTCACCAAGGATGATGTGGTCGCTTTCGCGAAGAAGTACCTCGCAGACAACTCCTGCGCCATCGTGTACAAGCGCCAGGGAGAGGACAAGGATGTCCAGAAGATAGCCGCGCCTAAGATCACGCCTATCGTGACCAACCGCGACAACCAGAGCGCATTCCTCAAGGAGATCCAGGCCACCAAGGTGAAGCCTGTGGCTCCTGTATTCGTGAACTTCTCCAAGGACATGTCCGCCGAGAGTCTTACCGACGGCGTGAACCTGCTTTACAAGCGCAACGAGCAGAACGACATATTCACCCTTGAGATGGTATTCAACTTCGGCACCGAGAACTGTCCGTTCCTCGGCACGGCCTTCGATTATCTTGACTATCTCGGTACGCCGACACGCAGCGCCGAGGACATCGCCTCCAGCATGTATGCCCTCGCCTGTGATTTCAGCTTCTCCGCAGGTACAAACAAGAGCGTGGTGTCTCTCACCGGCCTCAGCGAGAACATGGGAGAGGCTCTCGGAATCGTCGAGGACCTAATACTCAACGCCAAGGCAGACGAGGACATTCTCGCCAATGTCAAGTCGGATCTCATGAGGATGAGGGTCAACAACAAGAAGTCCCAGCGCAGCTGCTACAGCGCTCTCTCCAGATACGTGTACTACGGGGGCGACTTCATAAAGCGCAACAGCCTTTCCGACAGCGCCCTCCGGGCCCTTACTTCCGAGGAGCTTCTTGCCAAGGTGCGTGAAGTGTTCGGCTACGGGCACGAGATCCTCTATTATGGACCTGAGAGCAAGCAGGATTTGAGGAAGACTCTTGCCGCGAGCCACAAGGTCGGCAAGGGAGCGGTGGCCCTGCCGGAGGTCTTCACCCCGAAGCAGACCACAAAGGGCAATGAGGTGGTGATGGCCCAGTATGACGCCGCGCAGATTTACTATTTCCAGTATTCTGACAGGGGTGAGAAATTCGACCCTTCCTCCGCAGCCGCCATCGACCTGTACAACGAGTATTTCGGGGGCGGGATGAACACCGTGGTGTTCCAGGAGATGCGTGAGGCGAGAGGTCTTGCATATTCTGCATGGGCCCGTCTCTACACGCCTTCTTTCGCTTCCGACACATATCCTTATGTGGCCTTCATTGCTACGCAGAACGACAAGATGCGCCAGGCGATCGAGGCTTTCGAGGAGATAATCAACGATATGCCGCAGTCCGAGGCCGCCTTCTCAGTGGCGAAAGACGCTCTCCTGAGCAGGATGCGCACGCAGCGCACCACAGGACTCTCCGTTCTTGAGGCCTACCGCGACTGCCGCCGTCTCGGCATAGCCGAGCCGCTTGACCGGATTGTCTTCGAGAAGGTGCAGGGCATGACGCTTGACGATGTGATAGCGGCGCAGCAGAAATGGGTCAAAGGCCGCGACTACACATATGCGATACTCGGTGACATCAAGGATCTTGACACCGGATATCTCTCGACGCTCGGCCCTGTCAAGACCGTGACCCTTGAGGATATCTTCGGATATTAGGAACCTGACATAATAGAAAAAGGGCTGGCCAAAAATATGGTCAGCCCTTTTTTTGAGCAGGATAAGGGAGTCGAACCCTCCTCCTTGGCTTGGGAAGCCAATGCACTACCGATGTGCTAATCCTGCCTAGTCACAGCCGTCAAAACCATGAACTTCTGCAAAATTACAAAAAAAATGTTAATTTTGAAAAAAACTACGTCAAATAGCACTATGTATTCTTTAGGAATAGATGTCGGCTCTTCCTCCGTGAAGGTCGCGCTGCTCGACATCGAGAGCGGCAAATGTGTGTGTACTTCCACAAACCCTAAATCCGAGGCGCCTATCATCGCCGAGCGTAAAGGCTGGGCCGAGCAGGATCCGGACTCTTGGTGGGCTTATCTCCGCGACGGTGTCAGGGAGATGGCTGGAGCGTACGATCTCTCCAAGGTGGCTTCTGTCGGTATTTCATATCAGATGCACGGGCTTGTCGCGCTTGACAAGGCCGGCCGGCCGGTGCGCAACTCCATAATCTGGTGCGACTCCCGCGCTGTCGGCATAGGCGGCGAGGCTCTTGATGGGATAGGCTATGAGAAATGCATGTCGCATCTGCTCAATTCGCCCGGCAATTTCACGGCGTCCAAGCTCGCCTGGGTCAAGCGCAACGAACCGGAAACCTATTCCAGAATCGACAAGTTCATGCTCCCTGGCGACTACATCGCCTATCTGCTGACAGGGGAGGAGACCACTACCGCGACCGGGCTCTCAGAGGGCATACTCTGGGATTTCAAGGACGGACGCAGGGCGGATTTCGTGGCTGACTGGTACGGCATTTCGCACGACTTGTTCCCGGAAGCGGTCCCGGCGGTGGGGGTACAGGCCCGTACCACGGCGAGAATCCAGGAAGAACTGGGCATCCCGGAGGGGACACCGGTGTCTTACCGCGCCGGAGACCAGCCGAACAACGCATTCTCGCTCAATGTCCTGAAGCCCGGGGAGATCGCGGCTACCGGCGGCACGAGCGGCGTCGTCTATGGGGTGACGGATGTGCCTAAGGCGGATCCCCAGTCACGAGTGAACACCTTCCTGCATGTCACCGGCTCCTCTGAGCCGAGAATGGGCGTGCTCCTGTGCATCAACGGCACCGGCATCATGAACTCCTGGGCCCACAAGAACATCTCTCCGGAGCTGTCATACCCTCAGATGAACGAGCTCGCCTCGACTGCGCCCGCGGGCGCGGATGGCCTGGCGGTGCTGCCGTTCGGCAACGGCGCCGAGAGGATGCTCGCCAACCGCAATGTCGGTGCGAGAATCTGCGGGCTGGATCTTGTGCGGCATTCCAAGGCGCATCTCCTGCGTGCGGTGCAGGAGGGCATAGCCTTCTCGTTCCGTTACGGAATCGACATAATGAAGGGGCTCGGACTCAAGCCTGATGTCATCCGTGCCGGCAAGGCCAACATGTTCCTCAGTCCTCTGTTCCGCTCCACCCTGGCGACTCTCTGCGATGCCCGCATCGAACTTTTCGACACGGACGGTTCGCTCGGCGCGGCGAGGGGAGCCGCTCTCGGGGCAGGCCTGTACAAGTCGCCGGATGAGGCTTTCGCCTCTCTTGAGAGGCTTGAGGTGATAGAGCCGGAAAGCGGATGGAAGCAGGCTCTTGAAGATGCCTATGCCAATTGGAAATCAGAACTCGAAAACACATTAAAAGATGTCAAATAGCAATACGGGCTCCAAAGCCTACCTTTTCTTTATAGTCCTTGTGGCCGTTCTCGGCGGACTTCTCTTCGGATATGACACGGCTGTGATTTCCGGTGCCGACAGGGGCCTCCAGGCCTTCTTCATGGGAGCCACGGACTTTACGTACACCAACTTCATGCACGGCTTCACCGCCTCCAGCGCGCTCATAGGATGCGTGATAGGAAGCGCGATATCGGGCTTCATGGCCGGCCGTTTCGGACGCAAGAAGAGCCTTTTTGTCGCCGGTGTCTGCTTTTTCCTCAGCGCCGCAGGCTCATACTGCCCGGAGTTCCTGTTCTTCCCTAAGGGACAGCCTTCTTTCCAGCTTCTCATAGCGTTCAATCTCTACCGTGTGCTCGGAGGCATCGGGGTCGGGATGGCGTCGGCCATCTGTCCTATGTACATTGCCGAGATCGCTCCTGCCGACAAGCGCGGCGCACTTGTCTCATGGAACCAGTTCGCCATAATCTTCGGCCAGCTTCTCGTGTACTTCGTCAATCTCGTCATCCTGGGCGACCATATCGCTCCTAAGATGGAGTCCATGGCGGAAGGCCTGAACCGCATCATCAACGCCGACGCCCTGCAGATGGATGCCAACTGGAGCGTCACGACGGGGTGGAGGCTCATGTTCGGCTCGGAATGTGTCCCTGCCGCGCTGTTCACGCTGCTCATCCTGTTCGTGCCTGAGACTCCTCGCTACCTGGCGATGAGCGGCCATGATGACAAGGCTCTTGATGTGCTGACCAAGGTGAACGGCGCACAGAAGGCCGGCGAGATCCTCGCGGACATCAAGAACACCGTCACCGTCAAGAAGGAGAAGCTGATGGCATACGGCTGGGTGGTGATTTTCGTCGGTATAATGCTCAGCGTGTTCCAGCAGTTCGTGGGAATCAACGCCGTGCTCTACTATGCCCCGAGGATATTCGAGTCCATGGGCATGGGCAGCCCGATGAGCCAGACCGTCCTCATGGGTGTTGTCAACATCACATTCACCCTCGTGGCCATATTCACCGTGGAGAAGATAGGACGCAGGCCTCTGCTGATCATCGGCTCCCTCGGCATGGCGCTCGGAGCGCTGGGCGTGACTCTCACCGCCGTGTCTCCGTCTCTTCCGGGGGTTGTGGGCGTGATAAGCATAATGGTGTATTCCGCTTCGTTCATGTTCAGCTGGGGCCCGATCTGCTGGGTGCTGATATCTGAGATATTCCCCAACACGATCCGTGGTGCGGCTGTGGCCATCGCCGTGGCCTTCCAGTGGATATCCAACTTTATCGTCAGCTCCACTTTCGTGCCTCTGTACAGCTGGAATCCGGCGTTCACCTACGGCATGTACTGCGTGATCTGCCTGGTCGCTGCCCTGTTCGTATGGAAGATGGTGCCTGAGACCAAGGGCAAGACTCTCGAGGACATGTCAGCCCTTTGGCGCGGCAAGTCCAGGTAGCCGCAGCTTCGCCGTATAATTGATGAGGGGGTCGGCCGGTGAGGCCGGCCCCTTAGAAGTTGTTTTGATTTATGACAAATAAATTCAAAACAACTTCTTATACTCTGAGCTTGAGTCCGGCGAAGATGGTGTCCGGGCGGAGTTCCATCACCGCTGACTCTTCACCTGCCATGCAGAAGCCGCATTTCGGACAGATGCCGCTCTCGGCCCCGATGCACTGAGGTTTGCGGGTGCCGTCCGAGAATATGAAGTTGGTCATCCAGCAGCGCTTGCGGAAGTTGTTGTCTTTCATCTTCGACAGCCCGCTGCGGGAATTCATTATAGGGTAGCCGCGGCGCTTGTAGTCGAGTATCATGTCGATGATCTCGACGCGCTTGTCGTGCGGCACCTCAAGATATTCAGTTCCCGGGAAAGGTGTATGGAAATTGAGCGAGATGCACTTGAAGTACGGGCTTGCCGCCACATATTCTATGGCGGCGGCGACCGAGTCGCAGTTCTCGACATTGATGGCCATGTTGGCGCTGAGGGCCTTGCAGCCGCAGACGGCCACATTCTTCTCCAGGCGCTCGAAGGTTCCCTTGCCACGGATTCTCTCGTGATACTCCCCGATGCCGTCCATGGACACCCAGATGCTGTCGGCGACACTGCCGTCGAAAGGCATCTGCGCATTGGTGGTGATGGTGCAGGAGAAGAAGCCTATGGAGCGTGCCAGCCGGCAGAGGTCGTTGACCGTCCTCTCGCCGTCCCTCCAGAGGAAAGGCTCCCCACCTTCGAAGTCGATGAAGCGTGAGCCGAGGGAGTAGCAGTATTCAAGCTCTTCGCGAATCTGTGCGTAGCTCTTGTCAACGGGGGCTGTATGATTATAGACGCTGCAGTGCTTGCAGCTGAGATTGCATCTGTCGGAGATGAATATGACGCTCTGCAGAGGCTTGCGCCGTCCGAGGACCGCGCGTGCCCACCACCATCCGAGATACATGAACTGGCCGAATGCTTTCATCGTGTCAAATAATAAGAAGTATCAATTTCGCTGCGCATATCATCAGGCAGAAACCGCTCAGGGTGTTGCGTGCCGTCAGCCAGCGCATCAGGAACCAGTCCACCCCGGCTTCTCTGACGGGGCCCCATTTCATCATCGGGCCCATCCACGGCGCTGGTTTCTCCGGCACTTCCTGATGGCCTGACGCGAAGTCCTTGAGTGAGCGGCAGAGCCACAGGGCCCTTGGCAGCACCAGCAGCACCAGCAGATAGAGGGGATGAAGCGCTCCTGCGCAGACTGCCGCCACAATCATGGCGAAAGGCAGCATGTTGACGATATATGCCATTGCGAGCCCGGCCTTGTCCGAGCCGAGTAGCAGGGCGAGGGTCAGCTTGCCGCTCTCGGCGTCACCGGCCTTCTCTATGAAACTGTGCGTATACAGGATGTTGAGTACGAGGAGACCGACCGGGATGGATATCCAGATGATTTCCGGAGCCATCTGGCCGGCTGCAGCGTAGAACACCCCCATCATCAGCAGCGGGCCGAAGATCAGGCCTATGACAATCTCTCCGAGACCGTGGAAGCCGAGCTTGAGCGGGGGAGCGGAATAAAATGCCCCCAAGAGCGCCGCGGCGCAGACAATGGCCACGATCCACCAGCTGCCTTGGGGGTTGCAAAAACCGTTTTGACCCGTGCGGACGGCGAACACTATGGCCCCGAAAGCGCAGGCGACCCCGCAGAACGAGGCGATAGCGACCCCGAGGCTTTTCAGGGATTCACTGCCGTCGGTCAGATACGGGTATTTGACCGTCATGGCGCGGAAACCCTTGCGGATCACCTTCTGCCTGTCTCCCATCATGTCGGACCTGTAGTCGAACCAGTCGTCGGCGAGATTCATGGCAAGGTGGGCGCAGACCACGCCGGCTACCGCGCAGAGAGAGAGCAAGATGTTGAATCCGTCGTATCCGGCGGCCATCACCACGGCCAGGACGGCCGGTGTCAGACTCTGCACCAGGGACAGCGAGCGCGCATTCTTGAACCATTGGCGGACAGTACTCATATCAGGCGCAAATATACATATTTTTCGCCGCCCGGCTATTCGGCCCGGATGTTCAGCTTGACAGTGGAGTACGGTGCGCTGACGGTGAGGGTCGCGGTGCCCTTCTCTCCGCGCAGGGAGCGCACGACCGCGAGGGCCTTGCCTGAGAAGAGGGCTTTGCGGGAGCCCTTGAGGGAGAGAGTGTCGGCCGCGTTGCCGTTGTCCACTCCGAACAGCTCTCCGGCGCCATCCACACTGAAGCTCAGCATGTCATCAGCCACCGGGACCTCGCGCCCGTCGGCGTCGAGGGCCTCCACGGTCACGAATGACAGGTCGTAGCCGTCGGCCGAGATGACGCTCCTGTCCGCCGAGAGCCTGAGGGTCACGGCTTGTCCCGTGGTGTAGCGGGCGTCCCTTGCCACTTCCTTGCCGTCCTTGTAGGATACGGCCTCTATCTTGCCCGCTTCAAAAGGTACTCCGAGCCATTCCGCGTGCAGCAGCTCGCGGGTTTTGGAGCGCCTCCCGAGGGACTTGCCGTTGACGAAGAGCTCCACCTCGTCGGCGTTGTTGTAGTATGCCCATATGTCCACCGGCTCCCCGTCGGTCCAGTTCCAGTGAGGGAAGAGGTGCAGGGTGGTCTCGTCCGTCCATTCGGACTTGTAGAACCAGTAGCTGTCCTTAGGGAAGCCGGCGAGGTCGAACACGCCGAAATACGAACTCCTTGACGGCCAGCCGTAAGGGGTCGGCTCGCCCAGGTAGTCGAAGCCTGTCCAGAGGAAGGTGCCGGCGATGTAGTCCCTGTCCCTGACCGCTATCCAGGCATCCGTCGCCGTATTGGCCCAAGGGGCGCTGCACACATCGTATGCCGTGCACTGGTGATCTTCCTGTTGCCCCGGCGCCCAGTCCTTGCCCGGAAGCTTCTGCTTGCGGGTGGACGGCTGGTAATAGACCCCGCGGCTGTTGAGCGCAGATGCCGTCTCCGAACCGATGAGCGGCTTGTCCGGGAACCACACGCGGCAGGAGTCATACAGATGCGGGTGGTAGTTGAATCCGTATACGTCCAGCGCGCCGCTGCGCAGGAGGTTGTTGCCCGGCCATACGCCGTTGCAGCCTGCGGTAATCGCCCTGGTGGTGTCCAGCTCGCGTACCAGTCCGGCGAGATGTCTGGTCAGCAGGATGTTGGGGTTGTTCTCGCTGGAGTCGCTCTGCCCGAGTGAGTGTATGAAGTTCAGCAGCGTGTTGGCCTCCTCGGTGCTCAGGTTCTCTATCAGGTCGCTCTTGGAATCGCTCTGCTCCAGGATTTCGTTGCCTATGCTCCACATCACCACGCTCGGGTGGTTGCGGTCGCGCCTGACGAAGTCCTGCACGTCGGCCCTGTGCCACTCGTCGAAGAAGCGCGCGTAGTCGTAGCGGGTCTTTCTTTTGCGCCACATGTCCATCGCCTCGTCCATCACCAGGAATCCCATCTCGTCGCACAGGTCGAGGAGTTCCGGGGCCGGAGGGTTGTGGGATGTGCGTATTGCGTTGACTCCCATGCTTTTGAGTTTCTCAAGCTGGCGTTCGAGCGCCCTGCGGTGCACGGCCGTGCCTATGCAGCCCATGTCGTGGTGCATGCACACTCCCAGCATCTTGACATTCTCTCCGTTCAGGAAGAATCCCTTGTCCTTGTCCCAGCTGATGCTGCGCACGCCGAAACGGGTGTCGTAGCTGTCTTTGAGCACATCGCCCGAGTACACTTTCGTCCTCAGGGTGTAGAGATAAGGGTCGCTGAGGCTCCAGAGTCTCGCGCCTTTGAGTTCCAGCTCCCCTCTGGCGATGCCGTCCGTGCAGGAGGCTTCGCTTGAGGCGCGCCTGCGTCCCTTGCCGTCCAGGACTTCATATGTGACTTTCACCGCTGCGTCCGTGAGGCCCTCTATCTCGGTCTGCACGTGCACAAGGCACTTGTCGCTGGAGGCCGTCGTCGTCACGAAACTGCCGTTGTATGCCACGGCAATGTCCGAGGTCCGTACGAGCCTGACATTGCGGTAGATGCCGCATCCGGCATACCATCTGGAGTTCGGCTGCTCCGCGTTGTCGCAGCGCACGGCCACGAGATTCTCGCCGGCCTTCAGGAACGGAGTGATGTCGTAGCGGAAGGAACTGTATCCGTAAGGCCTTGTCCCCGCTTCGTGTCCGTTGATGTAGACCGTGCTGTTCATGAACACCCCGTCGAACTCTATGCTGTAGCGCCCGTCTGCCGGAAGCTCCGGGAGCACGAAGGTCTTGCGGTACCAGCCTATGCCTCCCGGGAGGGCGCCTCCGCTCGGCGTGGAGGGGTTGTCCTTGGAGAATTCGCCCTCCACGGACCAGTCGTGCGGGAGGTGCAGCTCCCTCCAGGACGCGTCATCGTATGCGGCGCCTGACCAGTCCGGGTTGTCCCCGAGAGAGAATTTCCAACCGAAATTAAAGTCTTCCACTGTGCGTGGGGATGTGCCGCCGCCGCATCCTGCGAGGAGGAGGACTGCGGACAGGAGAGTGATTGCTCGAAGATTCATTTGGTTATTGATTTTGCTGAAAGGACAAATATAGTTATATTTGTGAGATTTAATAATTTTTAGAAGAATGTCATTCGCTTCAGTAATAGGAAAAGTGTTCGGCTCCAAGGCCGACCGCGACTACAAGGCGGTCAAGCCGATACTTCAGAAGATCCTCGCGGTCTATCCGGAGATCGACGCCTTGTCCAACGATGAGCTGCGCGCCCGGTCCGCGGCGCTCCGTCAGAAACTCGCCGAGGTCGAGGCCCCGTTCGAGAACCGCATAGCCGAGATCAAGGAAGAACTCAATAAAGACATACCTGTATCCGAGAAGGAGAAACTGGCCGACGAGTCGGACAAGCTCGTCAAGGATGAGGACGAGGCCATCGAGAAGAGCCTCGCGGAGATGCTCCCGGAGGCCTTCGCCATCATGAAGTCCACGGCCCGCCGCTTCAAGGAGAATGAGTCCGTGGTGGTCAGCGCCACCCAGTTCGACAAGGATCTCTCCGTCGGGCATGATTTCGTCACCATAGACGGAGACAAGGCCGTGTATCACAACCACTGGATGGCCGGAGGCAACGAGATCACATGGGACATGGTCCACTACGACGTGCAGCTGATCGGAGGCATCGCCCTCCATCAGGGCAGGATCGCCGAGATGGCCACCGGTGAGGGAAAGACCCTCGTGGCGACCCTTCCGGTGTTCCTCAACGCCCTTGCCGGCAAAGGCGTGCACATGGTGACCGTCAACGACTACCTCTCCAAGCGTGACTCCGAGTGGATGGGGCCTCTGTACATGTTCCATGGACTGTCCGTGGACTGCATAGACAAGCATCAGCCCAACTCCGACGCGCGCCGCAAGGCATATAACTGCGACATCACTTTCGGAACCAACAACGAGTTCGGTTTCGACTACCTCCGTGACAACATGGCCGTGGTACAGGAGGATCTCGTGCAGCGCAAGCACCACTACGCCATAGTCGACGAGGTGGACTCCGTGCTCATCGATGATGCCCGTACCCCTCTCATCATATCAGGACCTATCCAGCGCAACGAGGCCGACGAGGCCCAGTTCATGGAGTTCAAGCCGTTCGTGGAGAAGCTCTACCAGGCCCAGCGCACCCTTGTGAACCAGGTGCTCAACGATGCCCGCAAGAAGATAGCCGAGGGCGACGAGAACGAGGGCGGCAAGCTCCTGCTCCGTGCCCACAAGGGTCTTCCCAAGTATTCTCCTCTCATAAAGTTCCTTTCCGAGCCGGGCATGAAGGTCCTGCTCCAGAAGGCGGAGAACTACTATATGCAGGACAACGAGAAGGAGATGTCGGTCGTGACGGACCCTCTGTATTTTGTCATCAACGAGCAGCTTCACTCCGTGGACATGACCGACAAGGGCCACGAGGTGCTCGCGTCCGCCGTGGGCAACGATGATTTCTTCGTGCTCCCTGACGTGGGTCTGCAGATAGCCGAGATCGAGCACTCGGAGCTGCCTCTTCTCGAGAAGCAGCAGAAGAAGGACGCGCTGATGTCGGAGTTCTCCCTCAAGAGCGAGCGTGTGCACACTGTCATCCAGCTCCTGAAGGCGTACACCATGTTCGAGAAGGATGTGGACTATGTGATAATGGACGGCCAGATCAAGATCGTCGACGAGTCCACGGGCCGTATCATGGAGGGCCGCCGCTGGAGCGACGGACTGCACCAGGCTGTGGAGGCCAAGGAGAATGTCAAGGTCGAGGGCGCGACGCAGACCTTCGCCACGATCACCCTCCAGAACTATTTCCGAATGTATCACAAGCTCGCCGGCATGACCGGTACGGCGGAGACCGAGGCGGGCGAGTTCTGGAGCATATACAAGCTGGACGTGATGGTCATCCCGACCAACCGCCCTGTCATCCGCGACGACCAGAACGACTTGATATACAAGACCAAGAAGGCCAAGTACGCCGCCGTGATCGAGCGTATCGTGAAACTCACCTCAGAGGGCCGGCCGGTGCTTGTCGGCACCACCGATGTGGAGACTTCCGAGCTCCTGAGCCGCATGCTCCGCATGAGGGGCATACGCCACAATGTGCTCAACGCCAAGGAGCACGCCCGCGAGGCTGAGATCGTGGCCCAGGCCGGACAGAGTTCTACCGTGACCATCGCGACCAACATGGCCGGCCGTGGTACCGATATCAAGCTTTCTCCGGAGGTCAAGGCCGCCGGCGGACTTGCCATCATCGGCACTGAGCGGCACGACTCCCGCCGTGTCGACCGTCAGCTCAGAGGCCGTGCCGGCCGTCAGGGCGACCCGGGTTCATCGACATTCTACCTCTCCCTGGAAGACAAGCTCATGCGCCTTTTCGGCTCCGAGAGGATAGCCGGCATGGTGGACAGGCTCGGAATGGGTGACGACGAGGCCCTTGAGAACAACATGCTCTCCAAGGCGGTCGAGAACGCCCAGCGCAAGGTGGAGGAGAACAACTTCGGTATCCGTAAGCGTCTCCTTGAGTACGATGACGTGATGAACTACCAGAGGGAAGCCATCTACGCCCGCCGCCGCAACGCCATCAGCGGAGACAAGATCGAGATCGACCTCCGCAACATGATGCTCGACGCGTCCGCCCTCTTCGTGGAGAAGAACAGGAATCTTCCTTTCGAGGACTTCGAGGTGGCGCTCATGGCCATGTACTCGATAGATACCGGCTTCGATGCGGAGTTCTACGAGAAGGCCAAGCGCGAGGAGCTTGAGGACAAGCTCACCGAGCATATGATGGAGGTTTACAAGCGCCGTATGGACGCCCTCGTGGAGAAGCTCAACCCTATCGTGAAGGAAGTCTTCGAGAAGCAGGGCAAGCTCTATCAGAACATAGCCATCCCTGTCTCCGACGGCATCAAGCAGATCGGACTGTCCGTCAACCTCGAGAAGGCCTACAACTCCGACGGCCGCGAGATAGCCAAGACCCTCAGCAAGAACATCATACTCTATCAGATTGACGAGCACTGGAAGGAGCATCTCCGTGAGATGGACGACCTCAAGCAGAGCGTGCAGAACGCCTCATACGAGCAGAAGGATCCGGTGGTGGTATATAAGCTTGAGAGCTACAACCTCTTCGCTTCGATGCTGGAGACTCTCAACAAGGATGTGCTCTCATTCCTCTTCAAGGCATTCGTGCCGCTCCGCGAGACCGCAGAGCAGCGTCCTCAGCGTGCCGTCCAGCCGCGCACTGACATGAGCAGGATGCAGGCGGGCCGCAGCGACCTCGCCGCCAACGCCGAGCAGAAGGCCCACACTCCTGTCAAGGTCGACAAGACCATAGGCCGCAATGACCCTTGCCCTTGCGGAAGCGGAAAGAAATACAAGAACTGCCATGGCAAAGGGCTTATTTAAAAATACAGACAATATGCAGAAATCTTCAGACCTGTCCGTCAATGTCAATGACGTGACACGCATCTCCCGGGGAGCCGTCATCACGGGAGACATAGTCGCTTCGACCGACATACGCGTAGACGGCGAGATATTCGGGACCGTCTTCTCTGAAGGCAAGATAGTGGTAGGGGAGACCGCCAGAATTTGCGGTCACCTCCTGTGTTCCAACCTTGATCTCTGGGGAAAACTGGAGGGAGAGGTGTATGTCAAGGACACTTTCTCTGTCAAGAGTCTCGCATCCGTCTCCGGCGGAGTCCATATCAACAAACTTCAGGTTGAGATGGGCGCCCAGTTCAACGGCACCTGCAGCATGATAAGCGAGCAGGATTTCGAGAAGGCTGTGGCCGACATTGTCAAGAAGAACGGCGGCAAGACCGAAAAAGCCGCAGCCGTGAAGACGGCCGCGGCTCCAAAAGCTGAATAAGTAACAGCCTAAAGGATATTCATCGACTGTTCACGGATTTTCTCAAGCTCGTCTTTCATCTGAACGACGAGCTTTTGTATTTCCGCGTGGTTTGCCTTCGAGCCTGTGGTGTTGATCTCGCGGCCCATCTCCTGGATGATGAAGCCGAGTTTCTTGCCAGGGTAGCTCTCTGAGTCGATGGTGTCCAGGAAATACTTGCAGTGCTGGCGCAGGCGGACCTTCTCCTCGTTGATGTCGAGTTTCTCGAGATAGAAAATCATCTCCTGCTCGAACCTCTCTTTGTCAAGCTTGACCTGGAGGTCTTCCGCCGTCTTGAGGATGCGGCTTCTCACGGCGTCGAGCCTTTCTTTCTCGTGTGATTCCACCTCTTCATACAGGCTCAGTATCTTTGCCACCCTTGAGGTCACGTCCTTGTAGAGGGCCTCTCCTTCGCGGACGCGGTAGTCGTCAACCATGTCCAGGCAGCGGTCGAACGCCGCACTGACTTCCGGCCAGTTCTCTTCGGTGATGACATCGGCCTTTTTCGTCTCTGTGAGGTTCGGCAGGCCGAGCACCGCATTGAGCAGTATCGCCGTGTTGGTCGGACTGTACTGGACACCGATCTCCTTGGCGAGGATCGAGGTCTGGGCGATGTAGGCGCGGGCGGCCTCCATGTCTATCAGTCTTGTGCCTTCCGAGGCGTTCGGCTCATAGGTGATGAACACGTCCAGCGTGCCCCTGACCAGTCTGGAGGCGATTCTTGCGCGCAGTTCCAGTTCCTTGTCTTTCGGAAGGAGCTGCGTCTTGAGCCCGATGTCGGCTGTCTTGCCGTTGAGGGTCCTTATCTCGATTGTGATTTTCCCGCTTTCGACCATGGCTTCCGCCTTGCCGTAGCCGGTCATTGATCTGATCATCTTGTTGGTGTTTTGTTTGCGGCTGCAAAGTTAGTAAATTATCGCATATCCGGGATGCGCACGAGGGTCACGCAGGCGTCCTCCTTGTTCTCGGCATAGCAGATGACGAGCATGTCCTTCCACACGAAGGTCTTGGGGTAGCTGTAGCCCCGGCGCTTGTACAGGCCTTCGTGCCGCATCGGCGAGAGATCTTCCTCACCGCGCAGCTTGTAGCGTTTCCACCGGCCGCCTTCCTGTATGGCGAGGGTCAGAGGCAGCCTGTCTTTCGATTCCGAAGGGTTCCATACCATGAATGCCCGCCCGTCAGGGAGGTTGCCGGCGGACTGCTTGGAGCGGGAGTCCTCGATGGTGGTGAGTTCGGGCAGCGTCCATGTCTCGCCCCTGTCCCTGCTTGTGGAGCGCAGTTTGCGGAAACTGCCGGCCTGGTCCCGGAATATCATCACGATCCCTCCGTCTTCATCCAGATACCATGAGGGCTCTATCTCGCGGCTCGTGCTCTTGCCCTCGTATGGCAGGTGGGGCATCGCGCCGGCTTTCCAGCCGCTTTGGGCTGTCGGGTCATCCGTATAGTAAGGGGTGCATATAGTGCCCTTGCCTATGTGGAATGCCGTCAGAATGCGTCCGTCAGGCAGGCGCCTCGAATCCTGCTCTATCATTCCCGGGACCGGGCGTCCGCGACCATCCGTGACCGGGCGCGGGGAGGTCCATCTCTTGCCGTCCACGGACTTGACATAGAGGCATTCCTTGCTGCCGTCAAGCCTTGTCACGTTGATGAAGCACAGCAGGGAGTCCTTGCCGCTCCACCAGCCCCCGTTGGAGATGAACTTGACGCTGTCTATCCTTATGTCCATTTTCTTCGGCCTGCTCCAGCGCTTCCCGTCGCGTGAGCGGCACCAGTATATCCTTGAGTCGGGGGCGTCCTCGTCCTTGTCGGAGCACTGCCACTGTGCGTAGAGCATGCCTTTGAATTCCGTGGCCACCACATTGTGGCAGTACCACCCGTCCGCGTCGCGCGAGAGCCTGTATGTCCCTATGACTTCCTGGGACTGCAATGCGGCCTGACACAGGACGCAGGCCAATAGTATTGTGGTCAATCTTTTCATAGCCAATCTTTTAATTCTTGTTCGACACTGTTCCATACGTCTTGGATTGCGGCCTTCTCGCGGGTGAACTTCTCGGGGAAGTCCCTGAACCCCTTTCCTGAGAACAGCTTGCCGCGCTCTGCGGAGAGCAGTGCGGCCACGGCCGGGGCGGCCCCTCTCTCAGGACTCTTGCAGAAAGGTCTGAAGAGCAGGTCCGTGAGCGGGTCGAACCACCTGTCGAGCCGGATAATCTCGGTGTTTACGATACCGGGGTCTGCCGCGTTGACCCTCTGCGTGCAGCGGGCGGCCAGCTCTATCGTGAAGTACATGAGGGCCAGCTTGGACTCGGCGTATGCGCTCAGCTGCCGGAAACCGTCGGCGTCCTTGTGCGGGAAACCGCTGCGTAGATGAGCCGAATAGCTCGACACTGACACCATGTTGACTATGGCGGCGTCCTTGTCAAGATGAGGCAGCATCAGCCTGGTCAGCAGCCACGGGCCGAGACAGTTGACGGCGAGCGTGAGTTCGTAGCCGTCTTCGGAGAGGGAGAACTTGCGGGGCATGGTCCCGGCGTTGTTGAACAGTCCGCCTATGGTCTGCCCGTCGAATGAGCCGGCGAAGTCCTTTATCGAGCGGAACGAGTCGAGCCTGATTTCCCTTGTCTCGATCTCGGCGCCGGGGAAGTCCCTGAGGATGTCGCTCCGCACCGCCTCAGCCTTGCTGAGGTTGCGGCAGGCCATTATGACAGGGACGCCTTTCTCTGCGAGCGCCCTAGTGGCGGCGGACCCCATCCCGCCGCTGGCTCCGGTTATGATGACTTTCCCGTTCATCCCCACATCTTCTCCGCTTCTTCCACTTCCTTCTCAAGCTTGGCCGGAAGGTCCGGAGTGTTGCAGTGGCACCTCATTTCAAGGGTGTACATGCGGCCTATGCAGTAGTTCGAGTGGCCGCAGCCGCTGCATTCTATCTCGCCGCTGCGCAGCTTGTTGACGAAGTTCGTGTCGTGTACCAGGGCGCGGGCAACCTGCACCGCCATGAACCCCTCGCCCAGCACCGTCTCCATGGACTGGCGGCTGTTGATGCCTCCTACATATATCAGGGGCATTTTAAGCTCGGAGCGGAATCTCCTGGCGTCATCGAGGAAATAAGCTTCTCTGTACGGCACGGTCGGTATCATCTTCCTGCCGGCGATGGCGAGTCCGGCCTTCAGCCACCAGAACTTCCACGGGTCCATATAGTGCGCGAGTGTCTTGAGCGGCATCGCTCCGCGCATCACCTCCATAGGGGCCTTGCTGACGAATCCGGCTGAGAGCACGAGCGCATGTACGCCGAGCCTCTCCAGTTCTCGGGCCACCTCCAGGCATTCCTCTGTCTGCATCCCGCCCTTGAATCCGTCGTGCATGTTGACTTTAACCACCACCCCGAGGTCGTCTCCCGCCGCTTCCATCACCTTCTTGATGACGAGGCGCATGAACCTCATCCTGTTTTCGAGGCTTCCCCCGAATTCGTCGCGGCGGCGGTTGGTGTATGGGGAGAGGAACTGGCTGATCAGGTATCCGTGCCCCGCGTGAATCTCTACACAGTCAAACCCGGCCTCGCGGGCGAGCCGCACAGCGTTGCCGAAGTCTTCCACCAGGGCGAGAATCTCATCCCGGCGCAGAGCCCTCACGAAGGTGGGGGAGTAGAGATTGAAGCCGCCGGACGCCCCTACGGGCATGCAGCCGCAGGTGTAGGAGTGGGTCATGTTGCCGCAGTGCCCGAGCTGGATGGAGACCTTGGCCCCTTCAGCGTGGACGGCATCCGTGAGGCGGCGCAGTTCCGGGACGATCTCCTCCCTCATCCACAGCTGCCCGTCAAATGACAGGCCGGAGCGTGACACGGCGGCGTAGGCGACCGTGGTCATGCCGACCCCGCCTCTGGCTACGGCGACATGATAGTTGAGCAGGTCCTGTGACGGCCGGTTGCCGTAGGCCATGTTCTCGAACGCGGCGGAACGTATGACCCTGTTGCGCAGGGTCACCGGGCCTATCTTGCAGGGTGTGAAGATCTTGGATTCCATATGTATCAGTATATGAACGGTATCATGCGTTTGACTCTCCTGGTGTCCAGCTCATCGCCGAACTCGGCCTTGTAGTGTTCGTAGATCCTTGCCGCCCGGGGACAGAGGTTGGCGAATGTCCACAGGGCGAACACGGCTCCGGACCAGGACCAGGTGAGGATGGCGAACCCTATCCACTCCATCAGTTCTCCCAGATAGTTGGCCGATGTCACATAGCGGAACATCCCGCCCTTGGGGAGATAGTGCTTGTTGTCACCCGGCTTGCGCAGGTGCCGTATGATGTTGTCGGACTGAAGGTTGATGAACATTCCGGCGGCGAACATCAGTGTCCCGGCGATGAATCTCGGGTCGGCGAACCAGGAGAGCGGGTACATCTCTTCGGGAGATATGTAGAAAATCCAGCCTCCCTGCATCAGGGCGTTGAGGCTGTTGAACATTATCCCCATCGCGATGATGCTCAGCGGCATCTTGCTGCGTCCCTTGATAAGCAGCGGGAAGATGAACGAGCGCTGGAAGTAGTGCAGCTCGAAGATCAGCAGGAACGCGAACCTCACCGGGTCCGCACGCCTCGGCGAGAACAGCCAGAGCAGGAGCATGGCCACGAACACGGGAGTCTCCATCAGCATCCAGCCGGTCTTGTTGTTGATGGCCGGGCCCCAGCTGTGGTGGTAGAACTTGCCGTACCCGGCGTCAATGTGGTACAGCGCGAAGAACACGACGACGGCAGTAAGGCTCATCGCCAGGAGGAACATGTTGAAACTCATGCTATCTCAGGTATCCGAAAGCCTTCTTCCAGTTGCCGAACCGGAGATCGCTCTCTTTGATGAGTATGTCGAAACTACCCCCTCCCGGGAACTGCAGCCCGGCCGCGGCGTCCGTGCGCAGGCGCAGAAGGCAGACGCAGCCCTGCTGTGGAGAGTCCCCGGGGAGCAGGCTCAGACCGTCCGCGCCGCCGTCTTCCAGATTAGCTTTCAGCGCCTCCTCGGCCAGCTCATTCTCCTCATCGTCCACGAGGATGCAGCTGTTGAATGTCTCCATATTGATCTGCTTCGCGTATTTCACCCTCACGGCTTTGGCCGGCCACGCCCCGGCAGGGAAGTGCTCCGGGGACTCATATCCGTTGAAGTCGTCGATGGCGGCGAAAAAGTACAGCATGCCCTCGTGCGGGAGCAGCCCGTCCTTGTCCAGAGGGGCGATGTCCTCGCAGTCCATCTGGCAGATGAAGGTCAGCGGGTACTCGCTTTCCTCTCCGTCTTCGGACACTTTCATCATGGGGTATTCCGCATCTGGCGGGAGGTCTGGATTGCCCCACCATTTGCTTGAGCAGAAAAGATTTGTCTCTGTCTTTTCGAGTTTTATTTCTATCGCCATCCTTTTTAAAAATAATGCTGCCGCTTACTGAAATGAGAAGTTGTTTTGAATTTATTTGTCATAAATTTTATGAAGATTTTTCTGTCAGAGTTTTTTCTGGATTTTGAGAAAGATAGTAGAACTATCTGACCGAAAAAGCCAGGAAAAAATATGGCGAAAAAGCAAGTAAAAGAATTTTCAACATAAATCAAAACAACTTCTGAATCCAAATGTACGAAATTAATTTCTAAATTTGCGAGTTCAAACATTTTGCGTCTTATGGAAGAAGAAAAGAAGCTGAATTTCCTTGAGGAAATCATAGAAGACGACCTCCGTACCGGGAAGGTGGACAGCATACTCACCCGTTTCCCTCCAGAGCCGAACGGCTACCTGCATCTCGGGCATGCCAAGTCCCTGTGCATCAACTTCGGACTTGCCCAGAAATACGGCGGCAAGACCAACCTCCGCTATGATGACACCAATCCTGTCAAGGAGGATGTGGAGTATGTCGATTCCATCAAGGAGGACATTAAGTGGCTCGGCTTCCGTTGGGAGAAGGAGTGCTACGCCTCCGACTACTTCGACCAGCTCTACGAGTGGGCCGAGGACATGATAAAGAGGGGCCTCGCCTATGTCGACGACCAGACCCAGGAGGAGATTTCCAAAGGCCGCGGCACGGTGGACACTCCGGGCGTGGAGAGCCCGTACCGCAACCGTACGGTGGAGGAGAACCTCCGCCTGTTCAGGGAGATGCGTGACGGCAAATATGCCGACGGGGAGAAGGTGCTCCGCGCCAAGATAGACATGGCGCACCCCAACATGATGATGCGCGACCCTCTCATGTACCGCATCAAGCACGCCAGCCATCACCGTACCGGGGACAAGTGGTGCATCTATCCGATGTACGACTACACCCACGGGCAGTGCGATTCCATAGAGCATATCACCCATTCCATCTGCACGCTTGAGTTCGATGTGCACAGGCCTCTGTATGACTGGTTCATCAAGACGCTCGACATCTATCCGTCACACCAGTACGAGTTCGCCCGCCTCAACCTCACCTATACCCTCATGTCGAAGCGCAAGCTTCTGGAACTCGTCCAGAAAGGACTCGTCTCGGGCTGGGACGACCCTCGCATGCCAACGCTCTGCGGCGTCAGGAGGAGGGGATACACGGCCGAGGCCCTCAAGATGTTCTGCGAGAAGATAGGCGTGTCCAAGCGCGACCAGCTGATGGACATCCAGCTTCTGGAGTGGTGCGTGCGTCAGGATCTGAATGCCCGATCCAACCGCTATATGGTCGTGCAGGATCCTCTGAAGGTCACCATCACCAACTGGCCGGAGGGCAAAGTGGAGTGGTTTGACTGTCCTCTCAATCCGGCCGAGCCGGACGGCGCCACACGCAGGGTTCCGTTCACCGGCGAGCTCTGGATAGACAGGGCGGACTTCATGGAAGACGCTCCGCGCAAGTTCTTCCGTCTCAAGCCTGACGGGGAGGTGCGCCTCAAATACACCTATATCATCAAGTGCGACAAGGTGATCAAGGATCAGGACGGGAATGTCACCGGGCTGGAATGCAGTTACGATCCTTCGACCCGTCCGGGAGGAGGGGAATGGAGGAGTGTCAAGGGGACCATACACTGGGTTTCCTGTGACTACGCCAAGCCGATTGCGCTCCGCAACTATGACCGGCTCTTCACGCTTGCCGACATGAGCCAGGTGCCGGAGGACAAGGACTACAAGGACTTCCTCAATCCGGATTCCCTCGTGGCAGGAAGCGGACTCGCGGAGCCTGCGCTGCTCGAGGACGCGTCAGGCATAGCCGTGCAGTTCGAGCGCACCGGTTATTATGTAAAGGACAAAGATTCGACTCCTGAGGCTCCGGTATTCAACAAGACCGTGTCGCTCAAGGATTCATACAAGCCAGAGTAGGCTTCCTATCCCTGGAGCTCCAGCCAGCGGGTCTCCAGGCTGTCGATTTCTGCGAGAAGCTCTTCCATCCTGGAGGAGCTTTTTTGCAGTTCGCCGTATGGCATGTCTCCGGAGCTCATCCTCTCTTCGAGAGAGGCCTTCTCCTCTTCGAGCTGCGGCAGCTTCGCTTCTATGGCCTCCAGCTCGCGGCTCTCTTTGTAACTGAGTTTCTTCGGCCTGTTGGCGGCGGGCGCTTTCGGGGCTGCCGGCCTTGACTCTTTCTTCCTTGAGGACTCTTCGCTTCTGCGGGCGGCTTCGTAGTCCTTGATGTAGGCTCGGTATTCGCTGAAGCTCCCGATGAAGTCCTTGATGAGTCCTTCTCCGCAGAACACCAGCAGGTGGTCTACGACCCTGTCCAGGAAGTGCCTGTCGTGGCTGACCACTATCAGGCTGCCGTTGTATTCTCCCAGATACTCTTCGAGCAGGTTGAGCGTCACGATGTCGAGGTCGTTGGTCGGCTCGTCAAGGATGAGCAGGTTGGGGTTGCGCATCAGTATGGTCAGCAGGTACAGGCGGCGCTTCTCGCCTCCGGAGAGCCTTGAGACCTGCGTAGTCAGCATGTCATGGGGGAAAAGGAAGCGCCCAAGAAGCCTGGTGTCGCCCACGATGTCCAGCACCGTGTCGTCGTCGTTGAAGCGTATGCCGTCCTGTCTGTAGTATCCTATGACCAGAGACTCTCCGCGGTCTATTATCCCCGCAGAAGGCTCTATCTCGCCGGTGAGCAGCCCGAGAAATGTCGACTTGCCTATCCCGTTGCGGCCCACGATCCCGACTTTGTCGAACCTCTGGAAATTGTAGCTGAAGTCCTTGAGGAGGTATTTGCCTTCCCAGACATAATCGACCCCCTTGCAGTTTATGATCTTGCTGCCCAGGCGTGAGGCTTCTCCGACACCTTCGAGGCTGATGTTCTTCGTGCTGTAGGCCTGTGAGGCGCGGTCGGAGAGTTCGTGGAAAGCGTTGATCCTGTATTTTGCCTTGCCTGAACGGGCGCATGGTGTCGCGTGTATCCACTCCAGCTCTCGGCGCAGCAGGTTGCGCACCTTGTCCGTCTCGGCGTTGTAGGAGGCGATGCGGCTGTCGCGTTTCTCCAGATAGTTCTGATAGTCACCCCTGTAGCTATAGACGGCCCCGTGGTCGAGTTCCATCACGATGTTGCAGACCCTGTCTAGGAAGTAACGGTCGTGGGTCACCATCAGCAGGGTGCAGCGGCTGCGTTTCAGGTAGCCTTCGAGGAACTCCACCGCCTCTATGTCGAGGTGGTTGGTCGGCTCGTCCATTATCAGGAAGTCGGCTTCCGATGCCAGCATCTCGCTGAGAGCCACCCTCTTGACTTCTCCGCCGGAGAGCTCGCCCATCTTTCTTGACGGGTCCGGAAGGCGGAAGGAGGTGAGGAACTCCACAGCCTTGCGCCCGAAGAGCTCAAGGTTCTCCTGATGGAAGTCCTCAAGCATCTTTTTGCTGTGGCGGAGTATCTGCTCCATGATGCTGAGCTGCGGGTCGTAGTCGTAGTCCTGCTCGAGGAAGGCTATCCTGATGTCTTTCAGGAATATTACCTTGCCGCCCGAGTCGGATGAGTCCCTGCCCGCGATGATGCGCAGGAGCGTGGTCTTGCCCGTGCCGTTGGGGGCCACGAGCGCTATCTTGTCGCCTTCGTTGACATTGAAGCCTATATGCTCGAAGAGCACCTTCTGTCCGTAGGACTTGGAGATGTTCTCTATCTGGAGATAGCTTGCCATTATCTAGATCAGGCCGAGCACCTTGTCGCGGGAGAGCATGCAGTCGCCCACGGCTGCGGCGCGGCGGTCAAGCTGGGAGAGCACTATCGATGTGTCGGAAGACACTCTGGCGAGGCAGAGGCGGTTGACGGCTGTCTTGATAGGCAGGAGCAGATAGTCCTTGCCGACTATCAGGCGCCCTCCGATGACCACGAGTCCGGGGTTGAACACGTTGAGGACTCCGGCGATGCCTCGTCCGAGGGTGTCGCCCACCTTGCCGATCCCGTCGATGGCCAGCACGTCACCCTTCTCGACGGCCTTCAGGATCTCGTCAAGTTCGATGTCTCCCTTCTCGGAGAAAGGCTTGAGCAGCGAAGAAGAGTGTCCCTTCTCCAGCTCTTCGACCATCATCCTGTGGAGCGCCGACCCGGAAGCTCCGGTCTCCAGGCAGCCCACCTTGCCGCAGCGGCAGATGACATCGTTGTTGAGGGCCGGGAAGTGTCCGATTTCGCCTGAATAACCGGACTTGCCATAGTAGAGGCGGCCGTCGGTGATGATCCCCATTCCGAGACCCCAGCTGAGGTTGATGAATATCATGTTCTTGTCGGCCTTCTCACCGAGGGTCATGTACTCGCCGTATGCCATCGCGCGCGAGTCGTTCTCGATGTTGACCGGGACGCTGAACTCTTTCTGGAAGATGCTCTTGAGCGGGATGTCGTCACTCACGAAATAGGTGAGGCTGTAGCCCTTCTCCGGGTTTACGCGGCCGGAGAGGCTGACGCCTACGCCGAGCACCTTGATCCACGGAATCCCGCTTTTGGTGACCTCGTCCTTGACCATGCGGCATATCGTGCGGAATGAGAGCTCGTTGGCTTCGAGCACGAACTCGATGTCCTGGATGAAGTTGACTATCTCTCCCTTGAAGTTGCTGATGCCGATGTGGAAATGGTGTCTGGCGATGTCCACCCCCACGAAATAACCGGCTTCCGGATTGAGCCCGTAGACGCTCGGCCTGCGGCCTCCGCTGGTACCCACCTTGCCTTCGTCTTGAATAAAGTCCTCGGCGATAAGTTCGGAGATGAGTTTGGTGATGGTAGGTACGCTTATCCCAAGCGACCTGCTGAAATCAGCGATGCTGAAGTTTTTATGTGCTATGCAAAGCCTGAGAATCTCCCTTTTTGTCGAGGAGTTCTTGCCTGTCGCATCATTAAGAAAGGACGATGTCATTGCGTTCTGTGTTATTTCTCGTACAAAAATATAAAAAATATTATATATTTGTAAAAATATTTCCGAAAAAATTAAAGAATGACAGTCTGGAAGTCAATCAGAACCTTGCGCTTGACCTTGAAGTCAAAGCTCATCCTGAGCCTTCTGTCAATAGCCGCCATACTTCTCGTCTCCTCCACCATATCGGTGATGGAGTATTCCAGCATGAGCAACTATGTCTCCGGCCTCATAGCGGACGACATCAGCAGCATCAACGTGGCCAGCAAACTGGCCGATATGGGCAATGCCTACAATCTCGACATCCTCGAGGTGATAGGGGACAACACTTCCTCCAGCGCCCTTCCCTCTTTTGACGACAAGTACTTCAAGGCGCACTGCGACTCGCTGAGGATGAAGGCCGCGGCCAACCAGGCGGCGCCGCTGGCGGATTCCGTGATGTACAGCTATGCGGCGTACATGCTGACTTCGCTTGAACTTGAGGATGTGATGCAGTCGGACTTCATCGATTCGCGGTCCTGGTACTTTGAGCGTCTCCAGCCCCGTTACGACAGGCTCCGGTCAGATCTGGACAAACTGAGTTCGTCGATCCATCAGGACCTGGCGAAGAACTCCGCCACCTTTGACAGGGGCTTCTACCGCAGCATCATCCCCGGGATAGTGGCTGTGGGTGTGGGCCTGATGCTTGTCGTCATGCTGCTTTTCTTCGTCCTCGCATACTATGTCAACCCTCTGTACAAGATGCTTGACGGGCTCAACGCATACCGTCTCTCTGACAAGAAATACACGGTGCGCTTTGACGGGGACGACCAGCTGTCCGAACTCAATGACGGCATATCCGAGATAGCCGGAGAGAACCAGCAGCTGAGGCGCAGAATCAAGGAGCTCCGCAAATGAACTGGAAAGTCATAAGCCGCAACATAGGCTATGCCCTGCTGGTCAGTGCGCTTTTCATGCTCCTGTCGGTGTTCGTGTCCATCGGCAACGGCAATGACTCGGCCCTTGCGGCCCTGTCGATATCGTTCCTGATTACATTCATCGTCGGGATATTCCCATTCATATTCGTGCGCCGGACTTCGGTGATAAGCCTGAAGGAGGGTTATGTGATCATCACCCTGTCGTGGCTGCTCTCGTTCGTCTTCGGTATGCTGCCTTATGCCCTGTGGGGCGGTCCTTTCACCTTGCAGAACGCCTGGTTCGAGTCCGTCAGCGGGTTCACCACCTGCGGGGCCACGATACTGGACAATGTGGAGGCCCTTCCCAAGAGTCTTCTTTTCTGGAGGGCGTCTACGCATTTCATCGGTGGCTTGGGAGTCGTCGTGTTCCTGCTGCTTATAATCCCTGAGTCCAGTCCTATGCGTATGCGCCTGACCAACATGGAGTTGACCGAGTTGAGCCGCGCAGGGTACTCCACGCGTCCCAACAAGATAGTATATGTCTTCGCTTATGTGTATCTGGCCCTGTTCGCCGCTGCCACAATATGTTATTTGCTGGCAGGCATGAGCCTTTTCGACGCGGTGTGCCATGCGATGAGCGTCGTCTCCACCGGAGGATTCAGTACCAGGGGCCGGTCCATAGCCGCCTTCGACTCCCGTGCGGTCGAGGCTGTCACCATGCTGTTCATGTATCTGGCGTCCATCCATTTCGGCATCATATATATTTCCTTCGTCACCCGCTCCCTGAAGCCGCTCAGGAATCCTGTGATCAAGTTCTACACGATTTCGATCATAGTGACGGCCCTGATTCTCTCCGTCGGGCTGCACAAGAGCGCCGGAGGATGGGGTAGCGCGCTGTGGCAGAGCCTTTTCAGCACACTATGTATTTCTTCCACTACCGGGTTCGCCATAGTGGACAACGCTTCCTGGCCGATGTGGATGCTTGTCCTGATGATGCTCACCGGAGTGATGTGCGGAAGCGCCGGTTCGACTGCCGGAGGTATAAAGGTGGACCGGGTACTGCTGCTTTTCAAGTCGCTCGGCCGCTATGTCAACAATATTCTCCACCCCTCATCTGTCAATGAGGTCCGTATGGGCCGGAAGGTGCTCGGTGACTCGGAAGTGTCCCCGCATCTGCTGTACATCTGCGTATATGCGCTGCTTGCTCTTGTGTCTGTGTTCCTATGCCTCTGCGTGGGGGTTGACACGGAGAATTCATTCGTCTCCACGGTGATGAGCCTGAGCAATGTGGGCCCGGGCTGCGGTGCGCTCGGCTCCATGGGCTCATTCAATTCGGTGCCTCTGCTCGGCAAGTTCATCTTCTCGCTGGACATGTTCCTCGGGAGGGTCGAGATTTATCCTGTGCTCGCCGTGGTGGCAATGGTTTTCGACAGGAGGAAAGGATGAGCGGCGGCCGTTCGGAAATATTGTATAAGCGTTTCAGGGAGCGCTTCAAGCTGGAGCCCACACCCTGTCAGGACTCCCTGCTGAGGGATGTGGCCTCGTTTGCCGTATGCGACGATGCCGATATCCTGGTCGTGAACGGCTATGCGGGCACCGGCAAGACCAGCGCCATGGCCGCCGTCACAGCGGCCTTGAGAGATTTCGGCGTGAAGTCCGTGCTTCTCGCCCCGACGGGGCGCGCCGCCAAGGTGCTCTCCGGGATGAGCGGCAGACCGGCGTTCACCATACACAAGCACATATATCGCCAGAAGTCGGTCGGGGCGGACGGCTACGGCAGTTTCTCCCTCGCCCCCAACAAGTCTGTGAAGACCCTCTTCATCGTGGATGAGGTGTCGCTGATAGGGATAGATGCCGTGCAGCAGGGGAGTTCCACCTCGCTTTTCGGCACCGGAAACCTGCTTGAGGACCTTGTCGCCTTTGTCCGCTCCGGGGATGACTGCCGGCTTGTGCTGGTGGGAGATGCCGCACAGCTGCCTCCAGTGGGGATGGAGGCTTCTCCCGCGCTGAGCCGCGAGTATATGGACGGCTTCGGGGGAGTGAGGTATTCCGCGCTCACTTCTGTCGTGCGCCAGGAGCGTGAATCCGGCATATTGCGCAATGCTACCCTCCTGCGCGAGAGAATCTCGGCGTCATCTCCCGATGAGACTTTCGATGACCTGAGGCTCGACCTTGAGGGCATAGATGATGTGGAGAGGATAGGAGGAGGGGAGCTCATCGATACTCTTTCGGACGCGTATTCCCGCTACGGCGAGGACGGGACAGTAGTGCTGTGCCGGTCCAACAAGCGGGCCAACCGCTACAACGCCGGGATACGTGGGATGGTCCAGTTCAAGGAGGAGTCTCTGGTCAAGGGGGACAGGCTGATGATAGTCAAGAACTGCTACCAGTTCGTGGAGGACATCCCGGGGCTGGATTATATAGCCAACGGAGACATCGCCAAGCTGGTGAGCATCTCCGGGTACGAGGAGCGTTACGGCCTGCATTTCGCCGACGCGGTGCTGGACTTCCCGGACTACGATGACGCCACGGTGAGGGCAAAAGTCTGCCTGGACACGCTCCAGTCCGAGTCGGCCACTCTCACCTATGAGCAGCAGAACGCCCTGTATCAAGGCGTCTCCGCCGACTACGCGGACCGCGGCACCAAGAAGAGAATCTGGCAGGCGGTGCGTGAGGACAAGTATTTCAACGCTCTCCAGCTCAAGTACGCGGAGGCCGTCACCTGCCACAAGTCGCAGGGCGGGCAGTGGGACTGTGTGTTCATAGACTGCCCCTTCTGGCTGCCAGAACAGAGCGTGGACGACCTCAAGTGGCTCTATACCGCCATCACCAGGGCGGTCAAAAAAGTATATCTGGTCAATTTCAAGGACAGTTTTTTCAAGTTATCATGAGAAGGATCATCGCATTGCTGACATGCTGCCTGGCGCTCTGCGGCGCAGCGGCGGCCAAGGACTACAACCCGACGCCATCCCCTGACGGGAAGATGCTCGCATTCACGAGGGACAACGATCTCTGGGTGCGTTCAGTGGCGGATTCGGTGGAGACAAGACTCACTTTTGACGGGTCGCAGCTGATACTCAACGGCTATGCTTCATGGGTGTACTATGAGGAGATTCTTGGCCGCGCCTCCAACTACCGCGCGTTCTGGTGGAGTCCTGACTCGAGAAAGATAGGATTCTACCGTTTCGACAACAGCGAGGTGCCGATGTTCCCCATCTTCTCTCCTTTCGGGCAGAACGGTTCCCTCTCGCAGACGCGCTACCCCAAGGCCGGCCAGACCAATCCTCAGGTGAGGGTGGGCATCATCGACCTGCAGGACGGCAGGACCGTATGGGCCGACTTCGACGAGACCGCGGACCAGTACTTCGGGACTCCGTTCTGGGGTGCCGACTCCCGGGAACTGTATGTCTCGCGCGAGCCGCGCAGGCAGAATGTGCTGGACCTGTATGCCGTCAGCGTGGAGGACGGAAGCAGGCGTGACGTCTATCACGAGGAATATCCGACCTGGGTGGAGTGGATTGACGGCATGATATTCACGGACAAGGGCCTGTATATGGCCCGCAACTTCGAGACCGGCTGGCAGCAGATATACTTCCTCTCCTACGACGGGACGCTCAGACGCCTGACCGAGGGCGAGAATTGGGACATCTCCCTGCTCAAGGCCGACGAGAAGAAGGGGAACCTGTGGTTCACAGCCAAACGCGACTCCCGCCTCCATCCTGCGCTCTACCGGCTTGACCGCAAGGGCCGCGTCACGGCGCTCACTGATCCGGACTACTGCGTGCGCGCTGTCAAGTTCTCGGAGGACGGGAAGACCTTCACGGCCGACATCTCCAACGCCCGCGAGCCGTGGCGCGGCATAGAGGGCCGTACCGACCGCTACAGCTGCAAGGTCGTCACGGACACATCCACTGTGGATCTCTCCTCGCGTCCTTCGCCGCAGATAGTCAAGATCTCCAATGACGGCTTCGACCTCTATGCCCTGATGTCCCTCCCGAAAGACTTCGACCCTTCGCGCAAGTATCCGGTGCTGATGCAGCTGTACGGCGGCCCCGGCACTCCGTATGTCCGTGACCGCTGGGCAGACCGTGACGCTTCCGACCGCTGGTGCTACGAGAACGGGATAATATATATAGTCACAGACCCGCGCTCCTCCGGAGAGAACGGCCGCCGCGGCATGGACCAGGCGTTCCGCCGCATGACTGTGATCGAGCTTCAGGACTATGTGGCCTGGGCCAAGTGGCTGCAGGCCCTGCCTTATGTGCAGGGGGACAGGATAGGGGTCGAGGGCTTCTCGTTCGGCGGCACCACCACTTCAATGCTTGTGCTCCGCTACCCTCAGTACTTCTGCTGCGGCGTGGCCGGCGGCGGGGTCTACGACTGGAACCTCTATGACTCGCATTATACCGAGCGCTTCATGGATACTCCGCAGGCCAATCCGGAAGGATACGCCGAGGCCGGTGTGCTGACATGGGTGCCGAAGGTCTTCGCTCCGGAGAATGCCTCCCGGCCGGCTCCTGGCGCGCTCAAGATCACCCACGGCACGGGTGACGACAATGTGCATTTCCAGAATTCCCTGCTGCTTGTGGACGCCCTGCAGAGAGAAGGGTATCAGTTCGAACTGATGATTTATCCGGACGGCATGCACGGCTACAGGGGGAAGCAGCACCTGCACGACCAGGCTTCAGACCACATCTTCTGGTCGCGCCACCTGCTCGGCAAGCCTGCGGCAGAGCAGTAGCGTCCTGCGGCCGGCGACGCTGCATCCGAAGATGTGGCGCCGCGGGTCTTCTCCGACTTTCAGCTTGCCCCGCAGCGTCTCGCTGCTGACTGGCACATTGCGTGCGCTTACACCTGCGCACGGGTAGAGTTTCCGCGCTTCCCTGAGGCCTTCGCCGTTCATGGGGAGCGCATGCTCTATGAGGAAAGTCCTGATGAGAGGGGAGTTCGCCGGGTGGTCCGAGAGATACAGCCTCGTGGACTTGTCGGCCTCTTTCAGGCCGAATCTCTCTCCCGTGAGGTGGAATGCCCCGGATTTGAGAAGGCCGGCGCATGGTTCGTGCAGGTATTCGCCCGCCTCCGCGCCGGAGGCATATTCCGTCTTGGCGTCATTCTCATCTTCGGGGGTGAAGCTGAATTCTTCCCCGGGGGAGTCGAGATCCACGACATGGATGCGGTAGCTGTCCCGTCCCCCGGATTCGAGGACGCAGAGCAGTTCCTTCACTTCGGAATGCAGGCTGACGATGTGAACTTCCCTGAGGGCCTGGCCGAAAACGCCCGCGAGCAGGCTGATGTCCGCCATGGGGGAGAGTTTCAGGAGCACCATGGACGGCTTCTCCAGGAGTGCCGGCAGCAGAGGCCTTATGTCCGGGGAGCAGTCTTCGAGCCTGAACACCTTGCGTCCCGTCCCGTCCCGCCGTGCCGGGTCGGCGTAGAACACGTCACATTCCGGAAGCGTGGTGCCGGGTCCGACTTCCTGGCAGCGGACTTCTATATTGTCCGCTCCGAAGCGGTGGAAATTGCCGCGCGCCGCCTCGGCGAGAGGGGCTGACCGCTCGAAACTGACCACCCTCTCCGCCGCGCGTGAAAGGGCGAGGCTGTCTACGCCCAGCCCGCAGGTGAGGTCGCATATGGCCTTGATGCCGCATGGGAAGCGACCCGTCAGCAGGCGGCGCTTGTAGTCTGCCGCCGCTTCTGAGGAGCACTGCTCCAGACTGAGCGCGGAGGGGATTTCAGCCCCGAGCCAGCCGGGTATCTTCTTGCTGACCTTGCGCTCTGTCCCGCTGTCGATGTCCGAGAGTATGTCGGCGAAGCTTTTTTTCATCGGCGCAAATGTAGGAATAATTGATTATTTTCTTTAGTTTTGGAGAATAATGTAACACTTATAAGACAGACTTTGGCCGATGAAAGAATTCGAACTTAGAGCACAGAGCTGGTTGGACGGAGATTTCGACCAGGAGACAAAAATCAAAGTGATGCAGCTCCGCAGCAGCGACCCTGCCGGGTTTGAGGATGCATTCTACAAGAACCTTGAATTCGGTACCGGCGGGTTGCGCGGCCTGATGGGTGTCGGGACCAACCGTATGAACAAGTACACGGTCGGGATGGCCACCCAGGGGCTTGCCAACTACATCCTCTCGCACTGCAGTGATCCGGACCCGAAGGTCTGCATCTCCTACGATTCGCGCAATCACAGCAAAGAGTTCGCGCGCATCACGGCGGATGTGCTTTCCGCCAACTGCATACATGTCTATATATTTGACAATATCCGGCCTACGCCGGAGATGAGCTATGCCGTGCGCCTGAAGGGCGCGGTGGCCGGGGTCATGATTACGGCCTCGCACAACCCAAAGGAATACAACGGCTACAAGGTCAGCTGGTCGGACGGCGGGCAGGTGACTTCTCCTGTAGACAAGGAGATAGTCGCCGAAGTGGCCAAGATCACTGACCCGTCCATGGTGAAGTTCACCTCGGACCTGCGTTGCGGCGAGATAGAGCTTATGGGGGCTGATGTCGACGAGTGCTATCTGCGTGACCTCCTCTCCCTGAGCCTGAGTCCGGACCTGTGCCGCAAGCACTCGGGCCTCAAGGTCGTCTACACCCCTCTGCACGGCTGCGGAGTGCGCCTCATCCCTGAGATACTCAAGCGCCTGGGCTTCGAGAACATCATCCATGTGCCGGAACAGGACATGTCGGACGGGAACTTCCCGACTGTAGTCTCCCCTAATCCTGAGGAGCCTGCGGCATTGAAGATGGCCCTCGACAAGGCGGAGCAGACCGGAGCGGACATCGTTATGGGCTCTGACCCTGATTCGGACCGTCTCGGCATCGCCGTGCGCGACAATGACGGCAAGATGGTGCTCTTCAACGGCAATCAGACGGCGTCGCTCCTCACATACTATGTCCTGACGCGCCGCAAGGCTCTGGGTACGCTGGGCTCCGGCAAATATGTTGTCAAGACCATAGTGACCACGGAACTCATAACCGAGATCTGCAAGAGCTTCGGGGTGCCTGTATATGATGTGCTTACAGGATTCAAATACATAGCCGAGGTGGTCAAGCGCCACGAGGCGGTCGGCGGGGAGTTCATCTGCGGAGGCGAGGAGAGCTACGGCTTCAATATCGGGCAGTTCGTTCGCGACAAGGACGCCGTGGTCACGGCCATGATGGTCTGCGAGTGCGCAGCCTGGGCGGCGGAGCAGGGACTCACGCTCTATCAGCTCATGCAGAAGATATATAAAGAATACGGCTATCGTAAAGAGGGTCTGGTGTCTGTGGTGCGCAAAGGCATAAGCGGGGCCCAGGAGATTCAGAAGATGATGTCCGGCCTGCGCTCCAATCCTCCGAAGGAGCTCTGTGGCTCGCCGGTGTGCAGGGTCGTGGATTATCTGGAGCCGGAGAAGACCGGCCAGCCGTCGTCCAATGTCCTGCAGTTCTTCGATGAGGCTGGAGATGTGGTGTCAGTAAGACCTTCTGGCACCGAGCCTAAGATAAAGTTCTACTTCGGGGCCAAGGGCGACGACGCCGACGCCAAGATCGAAGCCCTCAAGAAGCAGTTCTGCGCTTAGTAATCGTCAAAAAACAAGTTGCCGCCCGCCTGGCGGCGTCAGATGAGTTTTTTACACCAGAGTGCGAGGGGACATCCTTCGCACTTCGGCTTTATGGCCGTGCAGGTGTAGCGTCCGTGGAGAATCAGCCAGTGGTGGGCGATGGGGCGCAGTTCCGGCGGGATGTGGTTTTCGAGGTCTTTCTCGACCTCAAGCGGAGTTCTGCCCCTGGAGAGCCCGAGCCTGCGGGCGACCCTGAACACATGCGTGTCCACTGCGATGACCGGCTTCCCCCAGATCACCGAGGCGACGACATTGGCCGTCTTGCGCCCGACTCCCGGCAGGGTCATCAGTTCATCTATGCCGGAGGGGACCTCTCCGCCGAAGTCGCTGACCAGCTTGCCGGCCATCGCTATCAGGTGCCGGGCTTTGCTGTTGGGGTATGAGATGGACTTTATCAGGGCCAGCACGTCGTCGAAACCGGCTTCCGACAGGCTTTTCGGATCGGGATATGCCTTGAACAGGGCCGGTGTGGTGAGATTGACCCTCTTGTCGGTGCATTGCGCTGACAGCATCACCGCCACAAGCAGCTGGAATGTGGAGTCGAAATGCAGTTCCGAACGGGCGTCCGGCTCGTGCCTGATGAAATAATCAAGAATCCCGGAATATCTCTCGGCGAGGGTCATACGATTTCCTTGCAGCTTTCGTCCCCGGTCTCGAACACTCTTCCGGGGTAGCGCGAGCAGATGCCTCTGTTGTGCGTGACCATCACTATGGCGGTGCTCTTCTCCTCGTTTATCTTCTTGAGAAGCTGGAGTATGCCCTCTGCCGTGTCTTCGTCGAGGTTGCCGGTCGGCTCGTCTGCCACGATGACTTCAGGGTCGTTGAGCAGGGCGCGCGCTATCGCGATGCGCTGCTGCTCGCCTCCGGACAGCTGGTGTGGCATCTTGTGGGCTTTGGTCTCCATTCCCACGGCTTCCAGCACCTCTTCTATCCGCCGCCCTATCTCCTTGCCGTCCTTCCATCCGGTCGCTTTCAGCACGAACGAGAGGTTGCCCTCCACAGTCCTGTCCATCAGGAGCTGGAAATCCTGGAACACGACTCCCAGCCTGCGTCTCAGGTATGGGATGTCCTTCTTGCGTATGCTCTCGAGGGCGTAGCCGCAGACGGACCCGCTGCCTGCTCCGAGAGGGTTTTCCGCTGTGATGGTGCGTATTATGGAAGTCTTGCCGCTGCCGACTTTCCCGACTATGTAGACGAGGTCGCCGGGGTAGACCTCCAGGTCAAGCCCGTAGATTACAGTGTTCTCGCCGTTCAGGATGTCGGCGGCGGTGAAAGATATGACAGGAGTTTTCTCCATGGCTGCAAAGATAGTCGAAAATTTTGAGTAAATTTGTAGACTAGGGCTTTATATTATGGGTATGAAACTTAAAACTATACTTGCGCTTTCCATGGCTGCCGCGCTTTCTCTTCCGACTGCGCACGCGGCTTCAGAACCCTCGTCCACGGACTACAGACGGGCCGTGGAATTGTATGGCAACGGCATGTACGACAGGGCTTTATCCATCTTCGAATCTCTGCCTGACGACCCGATGACAGACGGATATGAAGTGCTTTGCGCCGTGAAGATGCGGACGGAAGGCTATCCGCTGCTGATATCGGAATACGACCGCCGCTACCCTTCGTCCGTGCTCACCCCGCATATCCGCTTCGAGAACGCCCGCCTGCTCTTTGATGCCGGCAATTACGGTGAGGCCGCCCTGGAGTTCTCCAAGGTCAACACCGCCGTCCTCGATGCTAAGCAGACGGCAGAATATATCTTCAAGTGCGGCTACTGCGAGTTCGCCCTTGGAAGACACCAGGAGGCGTTGCAGTTCTTCATGATACTGGAGGCTCTGGATTTCTCCGAGTATACAGCTCCGGGCCGTTACTTGACGGGGATCATATATTACGACGACAGCCGTTTCGCTGAGGCTGAAGCCTCTTTCTGGAAGGCGTCTCCGGATCCGAGATTCACTCAGCTTTGTGAGTTCTATATAGTTGACTGCGAGTTCAATCAGAAAAACTACGCCTTCGCCGTGCGCGAGGGGGAGAGGATATACCAGGCCGCTCCTGCGGAGCGCCGGGAGAGGCTTGCGCGGATCATCTCCGAGTCCAGCCTCATACTCGGGGACAACGACAAGGCCAGGGAGTACTACGAGGCGTTCTCCCGCAAGGAGATGAACCGCAAGGACTACTTCTACGCCGGTTCCGTCCTCTATTCCGTGCATGACTACCATGGCGCCATCGAGAACTATACCTGCATGGCCGACCGCAGCGACTCCCTCGGGCAGATAGCCAACTACCATCTCGGCAACGCCTATGTGCACACGCGCAACCAGGTGGCGGCCATGGCGGCTTTCTACGAAGCCTCCAATGTGGACTTCGACCCGCAGATCACCGAAGACGCGGCCTTCAATTACGCGAAGCTGGCCCTGGACCTCAACAAGGACACACGCGGCTTCACCCGCTACATCGAGCGCTGGTCCACCCGTAAGAGGGGCAACGCGATCTACAGCTATATGGCTCTCGCGGCCCTTTATGACAGGGATTATGCCGGCGCCGTGGCCGCCTATGACAACATCGACGACCTCAGTCCCGACATGCAGAACAACTATACCAAGGCCAACTTCCTGCGCGGCGAGCAGCTCTTCGCGGGCGGTTCGTACAGGGACGCCGTCCCTTACTTCCGCGCCACGGCCTACTACCTGCCCAAGACGGACAGGCTCAACCAGTTCTCCCGCTACTGGATGGCGGAGGCCTGCTACAGGTCCGGAGATTATGCCACGGCGGAGCGCACATTCATGGAGCTCTACAACGCCGACGCCCTTGACGGCAGCAAGGAAGGCGCGTCCCTTGCCTACAATGTCGCTTACAGCTGTTTCAAGCAGCGCGACTATGACGGGGCCGCCAGATGGTTCGACATCTGCATCTCCGACGGAGACCCAAAGTATAGGGAGGACGCCATGGTGAGGCGCGCGGACTGCGACTTCGGCCGCCGCGACTACAAGGCCGCCGTCACGTCATACCAGCGTGTGATATCGGAGTATTTCACTCCTGACAATGTATATCCTTACTATCAGCAGGCCATCTCGTACGGCCTGTCAGGTGACAAGAAACGCAAGGTTTCCACGCTTCTCCACATAGAGGACGCGTCGCCGTCCGCGCCCATGTATGCCGAAGCCGTCTATGAGCTCGGCAAGGCGCAGATGGACCTGAAGAACAACAACGACGCCATCAGGACGTTCACCCGCCTCAAGAACACCGTGCCGGACAAGATATGCTCCGCCAAGGCCCTTATAGGGATGGGCATGGTCTATCGCAACATGTCCCAGTATGAGAAGTCCCTCGAGTGCTACAAGCAGGTCGTCTCGGACCTCCCGCAGAGCGAGTATGCCGAGGAATCCATGCTCGCCATAGAGTCCATCTACCGCAAGATGAAGCGCCCGGACAAGTTCCTGGAGTATGTGGAGGCCAATTCGCTCAATGCCGCCAAGTCTGACGCCGAGAAGGAGAAGATGTACTTCAACACGGCCGAGCAGATGTATCTGGCCGGGAACTATGTGGAGGCCATCAGCTCGCTCGGCAAGTTCATGCAGTCCTATCCGCAGAGCGCCGACATGCTCAAGGCCGAGTTCTATCTCGCTGAGTGCTACCGCTCTTCCGGAGACAAGGAGAAGGCGTGCGACCATTACGCGAAGTCCATGGACGCCGGCTCCGCAGGTTCTTTCGCGGAGATGTCCATGCTTCGCTACGCCCAGCTCTCATACGAGCTTGAGCGCTATAGGGATGCCTACAAGGGTTATTCCTCCCTTCTCGCCACCACCAAGATTGACGGCAACCGTGAGGAGGCCCGCGAGGGCATGATGCGTTCGGCCTACAGGAGCAAGGACTATGATGCCGCGATAAGCGCTTCCGATGCCGTTGCGGCCAATTCCGCAGCCGGTTCGGCTCTGCGCCGCGAGGCCGAGTATGTCAAGGCGAAGTCGTGCCTCGCCATGTCGCGGCGGGACGAGGCCATGAAGCTTTTCGCTTCACTGGGCGCGAACCCGTCCACTCCGGAGGGCGCGGAAGGCCGCTACATGACCATCCAGAATCTCTACGATACCGGTGACTTCGACAAGGTGGAGGCCGAGGTGTACAGCTTCTCCCAGACGGCAGGCTCCCAGTCGTACTGGCTTGCCAAGGCCTATCTCGTGCTGGGCGACTCCTTCGTGGAGCGCGGCCGCTATGACCAGGCCAAGGCAACTTTCGAGAGCATTCGAGACGGTTATGAGCCGGCCGGAGGCTTCGATGATGTCGAGGACAACGTGAACAAGAGACTCTCCCGTCTCTCGGACCTTATAAACAAGTGATTATGAAAACAAAGCATATATTTGCATCAGCTGCGGCCATCTTCGCCGCCGCGCCTCTCTTCTCGCAGGGCATCGACCAGAGCGTCGAGGTAACCAACGAGTACGAGACCCGTTTCTCGGATTTCCAGAAGAATCAGGTCGCCGGCAGCGTCCCTGACTCTCTCTACCGTTTCGACTACAATTTCGATTATTCGGTCTTCGACTCGCCTTACAAGGGGGCCTATGACTTCACTCCATATGAGATCAAGCTGACTCCTGAGCCTGTGCCGTACGACGGCCGCCTTCTGTATGTCAGGGCCGGTGCCGGGTACTCCCTGCATCCGGTGCTGGATGTGACCTATACGCCTGTCTCACAGAAAAATGTCGGTGTGAGCCTGTTCAACCGCGGCTCCGGATATGCCGGCGACACCTTCCACGACCTCAGTGAGCGTGCCGGGGTGAGCGGGCACTACCACGGCCGCTTCGGACGCCTGTCGTACACTGCCGGATATGGCGGAATCTTCGCCGGCGACGGAGTCGACAATTCATATTACAATTCTGCCGATGTCTCTGTGGGCCTGGCTTCTCCCGACAGGGATGGCACGACTTTCCTGTATAAGGTCGGGGCGAGCTACCGCTATGGGTCGGACCGTGTCAAGGGCGGAAGCGTAGGGGAGCATCTTGTCGGGGTGGGAGGCTCGTTCGGGCCGATCATCAACGGGCGTTACAGCGTGCTGCTTGATTTTGACTTCACCTCGGCCATGCTCAAGGACGGCCGGGAAGGATTCGGGGACAGGCCTGTCAACTTCGCTGTCCTCACCCCACACATCCGCTTCGTGCTCGGCCCCGCCGATGTGGACGCCGGTGTGAGGATGGACTATCTCGCGGCGAGTTCCGGCTCCTTCGCCCTCGCTCCTGATGTGCGCGCGTCTCTGGAACTGTCGCCTCTGGAGATGAAGATCATGGCCGGTGTCGGCGGAGGGCGCCGGCTCAATGACTTCTATGACATGAAGCGCCTCAATCACTTCTACCGCAGGCAGGCACATCCCGACGTGTCCCATGACAAGATTGACTTCTACGGCGGTCTTCAGGGCAGGATCGGCCCGTATTTCCAATATGATCTCAAGGGAGGATATGCCATCAAGGCAGGTTCTCCTCTCGACGCCCCTGCCTTCGGGCTCGGTTTCGCGGACTATCGCCTCGCCTATGCCGACCTGAAGATGCTTTGGCTTTCGGAGAGGCTCAACGCCGATGCCGACATCCGTTTCGCCGATGTCGAGTTCGACACTGAGGCAGGAGTTTACGCCCCGGCCATGTTCAGCGGAGAATTCGGCTTGACATACAACTGGATGAAGCGTGTGTATGCCGGCGTGCTCGCGCAGGGCGCGTCATCCCGGAGGGCGGCTGTCACCTCGCTTGAGAGCCTGCACGGTTATGTTGACCTGGGTCTCTACGGGGAGTACAGGATCGACAGGATGTGGGGCGTCTGGCTTCATGCCGGCAACCTGGCCTGCATGAAGATAGAGAGGCATCCGGGCTATGTGGAGAAAGGGCCGTATTTCACCCTCGGCCTCAGCCTGAGTTTGTAGGAAAAAATTAGTATCTTTGCAAGATTATTTGACAATACTGAGATGGTAGACAGAGAAGATATGAAGCAGGCGGAGGAGCAGTACTCCGCCAACAGTATACAGGTGCTTGAAGGGCTGGAAGCGGTCCGCAAGCGTCCTTCGATGTACATCGGCGACGTTTCCGAGAGGGGACTTCACCATCTGGTCTATGAGGTGGTGGACAACTGTATCGACGAGGCGATGGCCGGTTATTGCGACAGCATTGATGTCCAGGTGCTTCCCGGCAATTCCATACGGGTCGCCGACAACGGCCGAGGTATCCCTACCGGGATGCACGAGAAGGAGCACCGCTCCGCGCTCGAAGTCGTACTGACCGTCCTCCACGCCGGCGGCAAGTTCAACAAGTCCAGCTATAAGGTGTCCGGCGGTCTGCACGGTGTGGGCGTGTCCTGCGTCAACGCCCTGTCTGACAGCCTTGTCGCGGAAGTTCACCGCGAGGGCAAGATTTTCAGGCAGAACTACTCCAAGGGCAAGCCTCTCGGGCCAGTCGAGGTGGTCGGGGAGTGCAGTGACTCCGGTACCATCATCACCTTCCATCCGGACCCGGAGATATTCACCCAGAGCACCGTCTACAAATACGAGACCCTGGCGGCCCGCCTGCGTGAGCTTTCCTTCCTCAACAAGGGCATTCGCATCACCCTCACCGACAAGCGTGAGCAAGTGGACGAATTCGTGATGGATCCTGTCACCGGTGAGTCCAAGGGTACCGGCCGCAAGGTCTTCCGCTCGGAGGTGTTCCACTCCACCAAGGGTCTCAGCGAGTTCATCGAGTATCTCGACGCCGGCGCGCAGACTCTCATCCCGGATCCTGTCTGCGTCAACTCCGACAAGATCATCCCCGTCGACATAGCTCTTCAGTACAACAACGGGTTCTCGGAGAAGATCTACTCTTACGTCAACAATATCAATACCATAGAAGGCGGCACACACCTTCAGGGCTTCAAGATGGGCCTCAGCCGCTCGCTCAAGCAGTATGCTGAGAAGAACAAGCTCCTGGAGAAGTTCAAGGGAGAGCTCTCTCCGGAGGATTTCCGCGAGGGACTTACTGCCGTGATCTCGGTCAAGGTGGCCGAGCCTCAGTTCGAGGGACAGACCAAGACCAAGCTGGGCAATCCCGAGGTGACATCCGCCGTCTCCCAGGCTACTTCGTCCGCGATGGAGTCATATCTTGAGGAGCACCCGAAGGAGGCCAAGCTGATCATCGAGAAGATTGTCCTTGCGGCGACCGCCAGGGCTGCGGCGCGCAAGGCGCGCGAGATGGTGCAGCGCAAGAGTTTCATGTCCGGTGGCGGTATGCCAGGCAAACTGGCCGACTGCGCCAACCGCGACCCGGAGAAGTGCGAGCTGTTCCTTGTCGAGGGAGACTCCGCAGGCGGTACGGCCAAGCAGGGCCGCAACCGTGACACCCAGGCGATACTGCCGCTTCGAGGCAAGATCCTTAATGTGGAGAAGGCGTCCGGAGACAGGGCTTTCGACTCCGAGGAGATCCGCAACATCTACACGGCTCTCGGCGTCACTGTGGCCCAGGAGGACGAAAACGGGGAGAAGCACATGGACCTGAGCAAGCTCCGTTACCATAAGATCGTGATCATGACCGATGCCGATGTCGACGGTTCGCACATCGCCTGTCTGATTCTCACTTTCTTCTTCCGCTACATGTTCGACCTCATCAAGAACGGCTATGTCTATCTGGCCACTCCGCCTCTCTATCTCGTGAAGAAGGGCAAGGAGGAGATTTACTGCTGGACTGAGGCTCAGCGCGAAGAGGCCGCCATGGCTCTCGGCAAGGGCTCGGACAAGGGTTACACAGTGCAGCGCTACAAGGGTCTCGGCGAGATGTCCGAGCAGCAGCTCTGGGACACCACCATGGACCCGGCCCGCCGCCGCCTCAGGAAGATCACCATCGACAACGCCGCCGCCGCGGAGCGCACCTTCTCCATGCTTATGGGGGACGATGTGCCGCCTCGCCGTCAGTTCATCGAGGAGAACGCCCATTACGCCAACATTGACGCATAGTCTGTCCTGATGAAGAATCTCCCTCGCCTCAAGCTCATTCTGCCGCTCGTGCTGGTCTTCGCCGCAGTGTTCGCCTCGCTGCCGCGGACATCGAAATTCCCATACGACTACCGTCGTGGTCAGCAGTGGAATTATGAGACGCTGTTCGCCGAGTTCGACTTCCCGGTGTACAAGACCGCCGACCAGATGCGGGAGGAGCGTGAGACGGCCGCTGTGGAGGTCGTGCCTTACTATAAGTATTCTGCGGAGATCGCCAACAAGAACATCAGCGCGGCGGAGGCCCTTGACCTGGGTTCCCTGCGCGGTGCAGTGGCGTCCGAAATCCGGGCCATATATAATAAAGGTGTCATAGCGGACACTGATGAGCGCGACAAGGCCGGTGTGCCTGTCTCCGATGTGATTTATGTACAGAGGGACAAGCGTGCCTACAAGGTGCCGTCTACCGAGGTCTATCTCAAGACGGACGCGAAGGCCAAGCTCCTTGCCGATCTCGGAGGGGCCGCGGATGTAAACCTTGACTCGCTCTTCAAGGTGAGCGGGGTGTATGACATCATCGTCCCTAATGTCCTGTTTGACGCGCAGACCACAGAACTGGTCAACGAGGATGCGGACCGGGCTGTCTCGCCTACTTCCGGCTATGTCTCTGCCGGCCAGGTGATTGTGTCCAAGGGAGAGATTGTCACCCAGGAGATTGAGCAGATGCTCGACTCTTACAAGGCGGAGTTCGAGGCGAATGTCGGGTATATAGGGCCGCCGGCCCTTATGCTTCTCGGCAATTTCATCATCGCGGCCGCTTTGACGCTGATGCTGTATCTCGTGATTCTGTTCAGCTGCCCTGCGGTGTTCGCGGACAGCAGGTATCCGTATATATTGGTGGTCTATCTGGCCGCCGCGCTTTCCGCGCTCCTGCTTGGCAGGGCTGGCGCGTCGTTGCTGTATTTCGCGCCGTTCACCCTTGCCGCCATAATGCTGCAGGCGTTCATGGAGCCGCGCGAGATCGCTCCGGTGTATGTCGTGTCCATGATGCCTCTGCTTTTCGCTTCTTCGCGGGGTCCGGTGATGTTCGTGATGTATGTGCTTGCAGGCCTTGTGATGATATTGATATTCAGGCGTTTTCAGCGTGGTTGGAAGCAGTTTTTGGCTGCGATGATCACTTTCGCCATCCTCGCCTGCGTATATCTTGGCTTCCGTGCGGCCGATGTCGTCTCCGGCAGTGTCTGGGGCGTGCTCATGGCGCTTTTCGCCGGTTCGCTGCTCACGGTGGCGGGGTATCCTCTCGTTTTCCTTTTCGAGCGCATCTTCAACCTTGTGTCCAATTCCCGCCTCATCGAGCTTTGCGACACCTCCAACCCGCTTATCCGTACACTTGAGCAGAAGGCTCCAGGTACTTTCCAGCATTCTCTTCAGGTGATGAACATGGCCGATGCGGTCGCGCGGGCGATCGGCATCAATCCGGATCTCATCCGTGCCGGGGCGCTCTACCACGACATAGGCAAGGCATGCAACCCTCTGTGCTTCGTGGAGAACGAATCCCTTCTCAACCAGGACGAGGAGCACAAGTATCACAGCGGCCTGACTCCTCTGCAGAGCGCCCACGACATCAAGCGCCATGTCGATGACGGTATCGAGATAGCGCAGAAGCACCACATGCCGCAGTTGATTGTGGACTTTATCGCCACGCATCACGGCACCACGCTTGTGCGTTTCTTCTACAACAAGTTCCTCAAGGAAGGCGGTGACCCGGCGCTCGCTCCGGAGTTCCGTTACGACGGACGCAAACCTGTCACCAAGGCTCAGATAGTCCTCATGCTCTGCGACAGCGTGGAGGCCGCGTCCCGGACGGTCAGGGAGAACACCCCGAAGGCCTATTCCGACTTTGTCGAGGGCATCGTGGCGGGCAAGATGGACGAGGGGCAGTTCGACAATGCCGACATCACCATCAGTGAGCTCAACACCGTCAAGGAGACGCTCAAGCAGTATCTCGCCCAGCTCAACCACGAGCGCATAGCATATCCCAAGAATAAATCGAACAAAAAATAGATATGAAAGTATTACAGAACAACATTGATGACCTCAATCTCGAGCTCACAGTCGAGATCGAGGCTTCCGATTATGCTGAAATTTTAAGGAAGAAGCTTGCTGAGTGCAGGCGCAAGGCTGATTTCAAGGGCTTCCGCAAGGGTATGGTCCCGGCGTCGATGATCCAGCGCGTGTACGGCGAGCAGTGCCTCGTCGAGTCTGTCAACCAGGCTATCTCAAAGGCTCTTGACGAACACATCAAGGAGAACGGTCTCAACCTTCTCGGCGAGCCTCTCAACTCTGAGAAGCAGCCGGAACTCGAGTGGAAGGCTGGCAACGACTTCACTTTCGTGTTCGACGCCGCCCTCTCTCCTAAGGTGGAGTTCGAGGTGGAGAAGTCAGACACCGTGCCGTCATACACAGTCTCCGTAGCCGCCAAGGATAAGACGTCCATGGCCGAGAGCCTCAAGAAATACTACGAGGAGAAGAAGGAGGAGAAGAGCGACGAGGATATCGACAAGGAGGTCAGCGAGCGCCTTTCCGGCCAGTTGAAGAACGAGGCCGAGTGGAGGCTCAACAAGGATATCCGTGACTTCTTCGTGCAGAAGGCCGGTCTGACCCTGCCGGAGGCGTTCCTGAAGCGCTGGCTTGTGGCCGCGAACGGCGGCAAGGTCACCGAGGAGGATGTCGAGAAGGACTTCCCTGCATTTGCTGAGGATTTCAAGTGGCAGCTTGTCCGCGGCTTCCTTATGAAGAAGTTCGAGCTCAAGGTGGAGGAGGCCGACATACGCGAGGCGGCCGAGGCTTACGTGACCTACCAGTATGCCATGTACGGCATAGGCAATGTGCCTAAGGAAATGGTGGACGAGGCTGTTGTCAATGTCCTTCACGACCGTAAGCAGGTGGAGCATCTTGCCGAGCAGGTCGAGGACCGCAAGGTGATTGAGAAACTCAAGGAGACGATCACCCTCAAGCCGACCAAGATCACTTCCGCGAAGTTCCGCGAGTTGAAATAACCGTATTTTCGGTATGGCGCAGGCCGACGGGAAACCGCCGGCCTGCTTTTTGGTGGCGGGAAGGACCCCGTTGTTTTACAATATGTATCATTTACTGACGGTTTTGAAACATTTCCGCAAAAAATTCTTATATTTGCCAATTCGAATACTGAAACGTAAGTACACATATACTTTTAATTATTAACCAATTTGTTTTCTACAGATGAAGAGTCAGTCATTGATTTCTTTTATGGGTAGGGTCGCGCTTGCGGGCGCTCTCCTGCTCGGAGTCTGCACAACAGCATTTGCGCAGCAGAAAATCTCAGGAACAGTGTTGGATGCATCCGGACAGGCCGTGATCGGCGCCGGTGTTGTCGTTGAAGGCACCACCAACGGCGTTGTAGTCGACCTGGACGGCAACTGGGCACTCACTGTCCCTACGGGATCCAATCTTGTCGTATCCTGCATCGGTTACGTGGACCAGAAGTTCACAGTACAGGCCGGCAGGGATAAATATGACGTAGTTCTCCAGGAGAGCAGCACCATGCTCGACGAGACTGTCGTCATCGGTTACGGTACCGTCAAGGTGCGTGACCTCACCGGATCCGTCTCAGCAGTGAGCTCCAAGGATCTTGAGGTTCCTGTCGCCAGCGTCGGAGAGGCCCTTCAGGGCAAGATGGCCGGTGTCGTTGTTTCCCTCAATGATGCCACCCCTGGCGCCGAGCCGCAGATCCGCGTGCGTGGTGCCAAGTCCATCACCCAGACCAACAACCCTCTCTACATCGTGGACGGCTTCCCTGTAAGCAGCCTCGTGAACGTCCCTTCAGACCAGATCAAGTCTATCAACGTCCTCAAGGATGCGGCCGCCACAGCCATCTACGGTTCCCGCGGTGCAGCCGGCGTCGTGATCGTGACCACCAAGAGCGCTGTCGAGGGACAGACCCAGGTTACCTACAACGGCTTCGTGCAGATCAAGGATTCGTCTTCCAGCGTGCGCGATGTGATGGATACCTATGACTACCTGAAGTTCACCCTCGGATATGCGGCAGACTTCAATGTTGATAGGTATGCATCTTTGAGACAGTACTTTGGTATAGGTGCGGAGAATGGCAACCACTATGCCGATTATGCCAATGTGAAAACTCACAACTGGCAGGAGGACCTCTACAAGACGGGTATCGCCCACAGCCACAACCTCACCATCAGCAACGGTACGAAGAAGAACAGGACCATGTTCTCCCTCAACTTCCTCAACGACGACGGTACCGTTATCAACTCCTATTTCCGCAGGATCAATGCTTCTCTCAAGACTATCGAGAAGCTCAGTGATACTTTTGATGTAGAACTCAATGTTTCTTATTCCTACAGACAGAACCGTTCCAACCCTCGTTTGGCTTCAGCTTTCCGTTACAAACCTCTTGACACTGTGTTTGGTGATGAGACTGCAAGCGGAGGATTCGGCGCTGGCTATGACGGATATATCAGTGATGCTGCCAATCCTGTAGAACTTACCTGGAATGAGCAGAATACAAACTATAGCCACAACTTCCGCGGTATCGCCGCCGCCAACTGGACTCCGCTCAAGGGTCTCAAACTCCGCAGCGAGATCGGACTCAGCAAGAACTTCAGCAAGTCTGAAGGTTATGTTGCCGGTTACGGCACTACCACCAACTCTGCATCTCTTCGTAGGACCGAGTCTGGTGATATGCACTGGACCAACACCATCTCTTATGAGCTCCCTCTCAACACCGAGTTCCATAGGGCAGACGTGATGGTCGGCAGCGAGTGGATTCAGAACTCAAGCGAGTGGATGCAGTATTATGCGGAACTCTTCCCGTCATACTTTGACAGGGACAGAGCTCTTGCCATGCTTTCTCAGGGCACCAAGAACAATGCTTTCACTCAGAATGTGGATATTCCTGGCCGTTCTCTTTCATTCTTTGGCCGTGCGAACTATACCTTGCTTGACAAGTATATGTTCACCTTCACGATGCGCGCCGACGGTTCTTCACGCTTCGCTCCGAACAACCACTGGGGCTACTTCCCGGCTGGCGCTTTCGCATGGCGTGTGATTGACGAGCCTTTCATGGCAAACACCAAGGACTGGCTCTCCAACCTCAAACTCCGCCTTTCTTATGGTGTGACCGGTTCTGACGCCATCAGCTCCAACCTCTGGAGGGAATCATGGTCTCTCAGCACAGGTGCCACCAACTATACCATCTCTGACAACAGAACCGACACCAATACCGGATACGGTTATCCTTATCAGCCAGGTTCAATGGCTCCGAATCCTGACCTCAAGTGGGAGTCAACCGTTTCCCGCAACCTCGGTGTTGACTATGGCTTCCTTGATGAGCGCATCTATGGTACCGTGGAGGGCTATTGGAGCACCACTTATGACCTTCTTATGCCGGTCAGCGTCAAATCCGCATCAGGATACAGCTATCAGTTCCAGAACATGGGTACGGTATCCAACAAGGGTCTTGAGCTTTCCATCGGTGGAGATATAGTCCGCAGCAAGGATTTCACCCTCAGCGCCAACTTTATCTACAACTACAATGTCAACCGTATTGAGAAACTCTCTAATACCGTGACGGCCAACACCTATGGTCAGTGGGTCAACTCCGAGCATAACCCGAGCGCCGGAGAGTATTACCTCCGCGAGGGTGCTGCTATTGGCTCAATAAAGGTCTTTGCTTATGATGGTTGGTACACAACTGATGACTTTAATTATGATCCGACTACAGGCATCTATACTCTGAAAGAGAATATTGTTGATTGGTCTATGGACTCTTATTCTACCTCACTCAAGCGTGGAGCCAATCAGTTGGCTTTCCCTGGTGCAGCCAAAGTGAAAGATCTTGATGGAAATGGTTACATTGATGAGGTTGATACATATGAGCTTGGCGCAATGACTCCGCCTTCGACCGGTTCATTCAACCTCTCCGGCCGTTGGAAGAATCTCGACTTCTCCGCCAACTTCAACTATGTGATCGGTGGTTACCTTCTTAACTATTGGTCTCTCATGTCAACGTATGGAGGAAAGGACAATTACTTCGGTGCAAACCGTCTTGCTTTCGTTTCAGAGGCTTACTCTCCATATCGCTGGAACAACGGTGACCTCGAACTCGTGAGCGATCCGGCAGAGCTTGATGCGATGAATGCCAATGCTACCATGCACACTCCGACTTCGATGAAGGGACTTCTCTTCGACCGTTGGGTTGAGGATGCCTCATATCTGCGTCTCAAGAATCTGACTGTCGGCTATACCTTGCCGAAGAGCATTTCAAGCAAGGTCGGCATGAAGAACATCCGTGCATACTTCACGGCTTCAAATGTCTTCACCCTGACAAAGTACACTGGACTTGACCCTGAAGTCAATACCAATAGCGGTCGTTCTATGGGTGGTTCCAGCTTCCCTACACCGGGCGTGGACAACAACGCTTATCCTATCGCCCGTACTTACACAATCGGTCTTAACATCACATTGTAAAGAATACTGCAATAATGAAAAAGAATATCAAATATCTGTTTGCTGCCCTTTGCGGTACTGCAGTGATGTCTTGCAGCCTGGAGCCGACCTCTCCGTCCTCTGTTGACGGCAACTTCGTCTTCTCGGGTATAGAAACCGCAAAGACGGTAATGCTCGGTGCATACAATCAGTACATCAACGACTACAACAACGGCTATGTTCCGAACTTCACCAACATCGGTTCGGACGTGGAGCGTTGTTCGGTGGGCAATATCACAGACCTTATCGGCGGTGCCCAGCTTTATAATGCCCCTTACACTCAGGATAAGTTCAACATCAATTTCCAAAAGGGGAACTGGGATCGCTTCTACTCAATTATTTCAAAGTGCAACAGTATCATTGAGTATCTTGAGAAGGATTGGGACAACATCACCAAGGATGCTCCTAACGAGAAGTCAGATCTCCTCGGACAGGCCTACGCCCTCCGTGCGTCAGTTTACAACGATCTTGTGATCTATTATGGAGATGTTTTCTATGTGACAAAGCCTGGTGATGACGGCGGTGAGAACCTCACGAGCCGCGATGCCATAATAGAGAGTGAACTTGAGAACCTCTACCGTATCGAGCCTCTTCTCTACACTCTTGGCCAGAACGGACATTATTCCGACCAGATGACCCGCAACTTCGTGGATGGTCTCATCGGCCGTATGTGTTTCCTTGAGGCTGGTTATCAGACCCGCCGCACTGACCTCGGGGCTGATTTTTACACCGACAAGGACGGAAAACCTATCAAGTTCAATGTTTGGGGTACCGACGCTGAAAGGAATGCTCAGTATGCACGCCGCGAGGATTGGAAAAAGTTCTATGCTGCCGCACTTCCTTACCTCAAGAAGGCTGTCGAGCAGCCGGGCGAGGCTGTACTTACCACTGTTGACCCGCGTTCAGACACCAAGGGCCGTGTTTATGACAATCCGTTCCAGTACTACTTCCAGCAGGTCAATGAGCAGAAGAAAGCTACTGAGACTATATATGAGATCACGATGAAGGAGAATGGTGGTGGCTCCCGCATAGCCTACAACTTTGGCCGTGCGTCTGATGGAGCTTCTCCGGCTATGCCTCCTAAGACCAATGCCCAGATCTGCTCTTATCCGGAGGTTTATTACGGTGAATTTGATCCTCAAGACAAGCGCCGTGATGTGTCTATGACTATTACAGGCTCTTCCGGTGATGGCGTGGAGCGTCTGTATTCCTACTCTCTTGGCAACCGTCTGACTGGTGGTATCGGTCTCAATAAATATGACCTTAACCGTGTTGCGACTCCGGATCTGCGCCAGCTTTACAGCGGTATTTCATACATTCACATGCGTCAGGCAGATATCATCCTTATGCTCGCCGAGGCTTATGCCCAGACAGGTGATGAAGGTTCAGCCAAGACCGAGCTTAAGAAGGTTCACGACCGTGCTTTCGATGCATCTGTGCGTGACGCCAAGTTCGCCGAACTTCTTAAGACTCCTGCTTCTGAGACCCAGTCCGCCCTTGTTGAGGCTATTCTCAAGGAGCGTCAACTTGAGTTCCAGGGTGAGAACATCCGCCGTTGGGATCTTATCCGCAGCGGTAACCTCCCTAAGGTGGCGTACGAGTTCCGCAAGAAGATGGTTGATCATATGGCAGAGCTTAAGGCCAATGGCTATGCTCAGTTCGATAACGGCAATCAGCTTCCGGCTTATGTCTGGACCAAGCTTGTAGATGCCAAGAAAGACTACGGCTTCCGCCTTACAATGACCACTCCTTCCGGGCTTACTGAAGGCTCTGACGAGTATGCTATTCTCTATCCAGGTTGGCGTGGTCAGCACGATAACTGGCAGGCTGCAAAGGACTATCAGATCAACTCACGTGGCAATGCGGTAAAAGGTGTTGTTGTCGAGGATTATACCAACCTTGCCATCCAGGGTCTCTTCAAGTATATCGAGCCGGGCAGCGCCGAGGCTCAGGCCTTGGAGGCCCGCGGCTATGCGCAAACCGCTTGGGCTATCGGGATGTATACCATCAAGGGAGCGGATGATCCTAATCAGGAGGCTGAGTGGAGCACCAAGTTTATGGGAGGATACTCAGATGCTGACTATGCCGCCCGTAAGGCTCCTATCTATCTCATCCCTATGGAGGAGACAGTCTGCGTGACTTCCGGCGTCCTCAATGGATACGGATTCAGGTCTACTACACAAACTTCCAAATAAGGTGGGTTTTTATATTTGATTCAAGGCGGATTCTTCGGAGTCCGCCTTTTTTAAGTATGTTATGTTGCTGATGACCGGGATGGGGTGACAGGTGCTCTGAGTCGCGCATATAGTGATGATATTAAATGGTTTTATTTTCTTTGCAGGTATTTGTTTTTTTGTGAATTTTCTAACTTTGCATATTAGAGATAATTATATTAATTATGAAGAAAGTAGAGCTATTGTTCTTGGTCGCCTGCTTTGCGGGGCTGCTTGCAGGGTGCACCGACAAGGATTTCGTGAAAGGGTCATCTGAGGCTGGAAAAAGTGGAGAGTTGTACTACTACTATTTTGACCGGAAAGTTTCTTTGAAAGAACGTCAAGACTTGGCTTTCATCAAGTTTTGCGACAGTCAGTCCAAGGATGCTTTTGTCGCAAGAATAGACGGCGGGCTCTCCACACTCAGGCCATATAGTCCGAGTGGCGATAAAGAGCAGGTCTCTGGAAGCGCAGGTGACATGTTGCTGGTGCAGAGTTCTTCGTCCGAAGAAATAGACGGCCTGATCAAAGAACTTAAAGCTGACCCGTCGGTAGTATTTGTGTCTAAGGCCCTTGAATATGAGGGCAGTCTTGTTGGTGTCTCTGATGAGTTCTCTGTGAAACTGAGGAAGGGGACTTCTCAAACTGAACTTGAGAGGCTGGCCGCCAAGTTCGGATGTGCAGTTTCTCAGCGGGAATTCTTCGGGAAGGATATCTTTTTTATCAAGGTAGATAAGATGTCTGAGTTTGGTGTGCTCAAACTTGCCAACAGCTTCTACGAGACAGGTCTGTTCGAGTTTACGTCTCCCGACTTCTATATATTTAACGCTTTCAGCATATAGGGCTTGGCGTCATGAACAGGTTATTTGTTGTGCTGGCTCTCACTCTGGGATTGGCAGGCTGCGCGAAGGATGATGTGTTTGACTGGGCGGACAAGGAAGCCATTACCCCGGTGTCTTTTGATTCCGAGACCGGCGTGGACTTGTTCTCGTGGGACGATTGCCGTGAAATTGTTCCCGGTTTGCTGGAGCAGAACGGCATTGTTTTGAACAGGCGGCACCCGGGGGCCGGCGATGTCCCTGCTGAAGGTGCTGTTGTCATTAACGATAAGGCGGTCATCAATGATGTCGTGAAGGAATCCGGCCTGGAGTCGAGGATTCCTGGAGGGATAGAAGACTGTTCTCTTCTCGTCGGCTATGTCCTTACCGGCCATACGGGAGGGTACAAGATTAGCCAGAGAGTTAAACGTGCTCTTGATGGAGTTAGTCTTGGGCTATTGATAGAACAGGAGGGATTAGGGAAGAGCACTCCTGGTCATGAGTGCTTCATGGCTTTGTATCCGAAGCTGCCTGCTGGCCCGGTCAGCAAAATATATCGTACGGATGTGGATGCTGATCCTGGTTCTGGCGGTAACGCAGAATAATCGGGAATCTCGTCGCGAATAAAGTGAAGCGGGCTGACTGAATTGATTTTCAGCCAGCCCGCTTTTTAATCTTCTTCATCTGCTTTCCCGAAAAAATCAAGGTCAATGGAAACTCTATGACCAATTTGCAAGGCGAGTGCTGTGCCGCCAACGAGCATAGTATTTTGGAGTATGTCAAGCGATTGGGCTTTCTTCAAAAGTCCCAATGTGTCTGGGGAGATTGTTTCGTAGTGTAACATCTGAAAGTTTCTTCTGGGATTGATGAGATTGCGGAAACGAAAGATACTGCCTTAGGGTCAAGTGTTCTTAAGTTTTTTACAATGTTTGTGATACGGGGCATCCCGTATCTTTTTACGATAAGGTTCCAGTCTTTTATTTGCCCGAATTCCAAGACGCGTTTGACGACAAATGGTGCATTGGATTCAAGGTCAATACTGCCTTTATCTGTGTCCCAGAAAAGGTAGTCAGAGAGAGACTGTATATACTCGGCATCAATCATATCGACAAATGTATTAATTAATTGCCATATTCCGAAAAAAGGTCGGCAGAAAGTTGCTGCCGACGTTCCTGTCTACATAACTGATGCAGGCCCGGAACGGAATATATTTCGCATACTTCTTGGATGGTGCCGCATCATCAGGCTAAATGTATTTTGCCGCAATTGTGTCTACTATTGTAGCGTTGTGTTTCAATCTATTACAAAACAATTACACTTAAATAGTGTAATATTGAAATAAAGTTTGTATCTTTGCAGAAAGGAAACCAAAGCGATGCAGATAGTTTTCAAGCAAGAATACCTGTCCAGCCTCTATTACAATCAGACTGCCGACAAAAAGCATAGGTTTCAGCCGGAGGTGGTAAAGAAGTACATAAAGGTTGTGAACATCTTGAAGAATGCGAGGGCGGTTGAGGACTTGTTTCCTTTCAACTCCCTCAATTATGAGAAACTATCCGGAGACAAGACCGGGATTGAATCGGTGCGCGTCGATGACAGATACCGTCTGGAGTTCCAAACGGAAAAGATTGATGGCGCGGCCATTGTAACTGTCTGCAACATTTTGGAATTGTCAAACCACTATCAATAGGGACTATGGTGCAAAGTAATTTCACTCCCACCCATCCGGGCGAGGTTATCAAGGATGAGTTGATTGCGCGGGGAATCTCCCAGAAGGATTTTGCCGAGCGTATTGGCGTACCCTACACGATGCTCAATGATATTTTGAACGAGCGAAGGCCCTTGTCTGCGGCTACGGCCCTATTCATCGAATCTGCGCTGGGTGTCTCTGCGGAGTTGCTTATGGGCTTGCAGTCGGATTACACTATGCAGCTCACTCGCAATAATGCGGAGATAAGACGTAAGATGCGTAGTGTCCGGCCCTATTCTTCCCAGGCGGATCCTGCAACAGCATCACGATAGTATGGGTGTTGAGGCAAGCAAGCCGGCGGGGGGGGCAGCTGAGTAGTTCCGCGGAATGAGTTTGCAAATGTCTGGTTTCTCGACTATGTGTATTCCACGTAAAGCTTTCTTGGCCTTTCTGGCGACAGAACTCAGATGCTCATTTATGTGAGTTAGACTTAAGCTCCTATCTTCCAACGGAATATAAGTGAGGTCGAGATCAACCGAATAGCGCGGTAAATTTCGTACGAACAGATTGATTGCGGACCCTCCGTGGACAGCGAATACGCTTTCTTCCGTTACGATTGGAATCATCCTCAAGAGGATTCCCACCTTCTTTGCATACTCATTACTCATATTCTGCCAATTCTTTTGGTATGGTTATCCCATATTTACCGATGTACCTGCCATTCTCGGTTATCAAGCGGTCGCCCTTGCCGAGGTCTACCCTGGACATGTCGAGATGCTTGAACCACTGATGGTCGGACTTTTCCGCCATGTATAGGAATAACCGCTTTACCTTTATCGACGAGCATTCCTCCAGTAGCTGCTGAACGAGTTTAGGGCGAATGGTTGTCAGCATCTCCATTACATAATACACATCCATCAACGAATAATTGGACGGTGCAAGATGAAGGCATTCTAGAAAAGCTCGCTCAGGACCTGATATCAGAAGTTGGCTCCCGCGATATTCATACTTCTCCAGGCCGACATCTTCTTTAAATATTGATGTGGTGAAATACTTGATTGTCATGTCCCACTCCGAATTGAGCATCCATCTGGGCAGTCGTGGTCCATTTGCAGTGAACAAGAATGCAAGCGGTTTCCCCATAGCTACAAAGTGGGAATACCCTCGCAAGTCCAATGCGGATGACGCGCCGACATGACACCTCTTTCCGAGTTGCGAGTTGAACGATGCGACTGCACCATATAGTGTAGGAGCATACCCATCAATCTTATATACTCCAGTTGCTATTCTCTCCAACCAGCCACTGCGCACATACTGGGTCTGCTCTTTGCGGTCAATCCCCTGAGAGGAAAGCCACGAAGAGAATAATACAGAATCTTGGGGTACGAGACCGAGTATTTCTTTGATTTTAGTTGCCATAGCGGTAGTTACAACCGCAAATATAAATAAAAATAAAGAAACTCAATATAATTTTCGGGCTCGATACCCCAAAACCTGACGCTGTCATGGCGGCAGAGGCGTCGCCTTACAGCTCCCTCTGGCCCTTCACGTACTCCTCGGCCATCTGGTGGAACTTCTCCACGAGGGAGGCGAGGTCCGGCTGGTCGGCGAGGTTCACGAGCTCGTGCGGGTCGTTGACTTCATCGATCAGCATGCGTCCCGCTCCGACTCCGTAGAACTCGGCGTAGCGCCAGCGTTCCGTGCGGATTCCGACTCCGGTGATGCCCTTGCCGTGGTTGTCCCATACGGTGTAGGCCGACTTGTCGAATTCGGCCTCCGGGTTGTCCAGGAGAGCCGCGAAGCTCTTGCCCTCAAGGTACTCGTTCTTCGGCAGGCCGCACAACTCCACGAGGGTAGGGTAGATGTCGAGGTTCTCGGTGATGCGGTAAGTCACCTTGCCGTTGCCCTTGGCACGCGGGTCCACGACCACCAGCGGCGTGTTGGTGGCCTCCTCCCAGAGGGAGCCGGCCTTGGACCACTTGCCCTTCTCACCGAGCATGAAGCCGTGGTCGACGCAGAACACTATGATGGTGTTGTCCCTCAGGCCGGCCTCGTCGAGCGCGGCTATGAGCCTGCCGACATTCCAGTCCACATAACTGATGCAGGCCCAGTATGCGCGGGTGAATGACTTCGCGTCCTCCGGGCTGCTGCGGCGGTTGATGAACACGTCGGCGTTGATGTCCCTGATGGAGCCGGCCGGGAAGCCGCGCGGAACCATCGGGTAGGTGCAGAAGTCTTCGGCGAGAGGTATGTCGTCGATGTCGTAGAGGTCGAAGAACCTCTGCGGCGCGATGCACGGGGTGTGGGGCTTGGAGTAGCCGCAGGCGATGAAGAACGGTTCGTCCTTGGCAGCCGCCGACTTGATGAATTCTATGGCCTTGTCGGTGTTGGTCTCCTCGCTCTTGTATTGGTTCTCGTCGGCGAACCACCTGTCTGAATGGGCTCCGTGGCCCACATTGTACTCATCTCCCGGCACGAGTTCGCGCTTGCCGTTCTTCTTGATGAGGTTCTTGCCGCCGCCGCGGCTCTCCACCCAGAGTCTGTGCTCGTCGGCGGAGACATGTGACGGCTTGAAGTCACCCACACCCTTGTCGCGGCGGCGTTCCCATCCCCCGAAATCCCAGGCGTCGCTGTCCTCGATGCCGGAGTGGAAGATCTTGCCTGAGACATAGGTCGTATACCCGTTCTGCTTGAAGTACATCGGGAGGCTCAGCCATTCTGGATGGTCGGCGCCCCACCACGGCGAGTTGTTGTAGATCATCGTGGATGTCGGCTTGTGCCCGGACAGCAGGGAGGTGCGGGACGGGCCGGAGAGTGGATACTGGCAGTAGTTGTGCTGGAAGAGCACCCCTTCGGAAGCGAGTTTGTCGAAATTAGGGGTGTGCATCTGCGGCGTGCCGTAGATTTTCCAGTCCGTGCGCATGTCGTCCGACATGATGAACAGAACGTTCATCTTCGGCTCCGCGCCTGTGGCCATAGCCGCGCCGGCCACCAGGCCGAGTCCGACGGCGGGAATCATCTGCTTGTTCATTTACAGGTAAAGTTTCATGAATTCAAGATAATATTTCCAGTCCTGCGGGAGCACCCCGTGGCCTCCGTCATGCATCACGAAGCCGAGAGTGTTGAAGATAGGTTTCTCCGGCGCAGGCATCACATTGGTGCCGAGGTCGTCCTTGCCCAGCAGCTCGTAGACCGGTCCGGCCTCCACTGCGGCGCAGAACTCTCCCTTGGCGTCGGACCATGTGTCCGTGCTTCCCGTGGACAGCAGCAGCGGGCGTGGAGCCACGAGGGAGATCACGAGGTTGGCGTCCATCGGCATCTTGGTCACGTCGGAGGCGTGCTTGCTGTAGTTGGCCGCGAACTGGTAGGAATAGCGGGTCGGATCGGTGAGGTGGGCCACCGTCTCGCCGTAGTTGCGGCGGCTCAGCGCGGCGCCGCCCTCTCCGGAGCAGCTCGGAATCACGACGGCGATCCTCTGGTCGCGGGCTCCCGCCCAGATGGTGGTCTTGCCGAGGCGCGAGCAGCCGGTGAGGGCGATCCTCTTGGCGTTGATGTCCGGGTCCTTCTCGAAATAGTCAATCACATTGCTCACTCCCCATGCCCAGGCGGACACTGCGCCCCACTCGTCGTCAGCGAAGCCGGTCTGCCCGTCCTTGAGGTAGAGGCTGCGGACGCCGAGGGAGATGCCTCCCTGGAAGTCCGGCTCGAAGTCGGTGTAGCAGAGGGTGGCGAAGCCGTAGCCTTCCTTGAGGTACTCCTTGATCACGGAGTCAAGGGTGAACTTGGATGCTGCCGGATTGGACTCGGCCAGCCTGACCTGCTTGGTGTTCTTGTCCCAGCTGCGGCCTGGCTTGACTCCCGGATCGGCCACCGTGAGGTTGTTGGGGCTGAAGCTCAGGTTCAGCAGCAGCGGCACAGGGCCATTGGCGTCTTTAGGGAGGTAGATCAGCACATCGGCGCGAGGGCCTTCATTGTCCTTGGAGAAGTAGATGGTGACCTGCTTGCGCACCGCGCCTCCATCCAGTCCGAGGTCCTGCCGGACATCGTAGCGCACTTTGAGCTTTTTGGCCGGCCACTTGCCGTACTGGTTCTCCTCGACCGCCTTGAGGACTTCAGGGCGGCGCTTGCGCCACCATTCTTTGGCGGTGGTGACCTTCTTACCGTTGTTGAGGGTGAGCGCGTCAGGCAGGGTGGCCTTGTAGTCGCCGACCTTGGATTCGTCGTAGTTCACCGGGATGCCCGCGACGACATCCTGCTGGGCATAGGCTGAGCCGGCCGCGAGTATGCAAGCGGACAGGCTTAATGTGAAAATCAAATGTTTCATCTGCTGTGTGGTTATTTGTTCCCCTAAATTAAGCAAAAATTCATAACTTTACGCAAATTGTTACCGCATAAAGATGACCAGGACAAAAATTTTCCTAATGTCGCTCTCCCTCCTGCTGGCGGGAGCGCCCCTCACGGCCGGTACGGCCGTAATCAATCTTCGCACAGAGTCGATGCGGACACCTGTCGGCATCGATGAATCACGGCCGTATTTCAGCTGGCAGATGTCCTCTGACCGTATCGGCGCCGCCCAGAAGGCCTACAGGATAGTCGTCGCCGACAGTCGCGAGGGCCTCGTCTCCGGAGACTTCGTCTTCGATTCGGGCCTTGTGCGCTCGGATGAGTCACTCAACATTCAATATGCCGGGGCCGCCCTGCGCGCCTCGACGCGATATTTCTGGAGAGTCAGCGTCACCGACGAGACCGGCTCGACCCACGACTCCGAACCGACATGGTTCGAAACCGGCCTGATGGGCAGCGGCTGGAGCGGGGCGCAGTGGATAGGCTCGGAGAAGGTCGGAGCCTCCAAGTACCGCACGTTCTTCAACATAGATTATGATGTCCGTATCCCGGAAGGCAGCCGCCGCGCGGTGTTCGCCTACAGCGTCAAGGACAAGGACAACTACATAACCGTGGGACTTGACATCAGCGGCAAGCCGTCTCTCAGCGTGGATTATGCCGTGGAGGGTGACAGACGCCACCTTTCCACTATAGACGTTTCCGGCCTGATCACTCCGGAGAACAGTCATGCCTCCCACCACCTGACCCTCAAGGTCAGCACCCCGGGCTACCATCTCAAGTCCAACCTGATAGTCCTGCTTGACGGGGAGATGCTGCGTCCGGTCGAGGGCGTGCCGGGCGGTCCCGCCAGGGAGAATGTCTCCTCCGGCAACCCTTTCCAGATGGTGATCACCCCTTATCCGGGAGGCGAGAGGGTACATGACTGGGCCCGCCTGCATTCGATAGGCTTCCTCCAGCCCAAGGGACAGAAGGCCGAGTTCTCCAATATCACGATTTCCGAGGACAACTGGGGCACGGTGCTCTACACAGACCCGGAGCGTGAGCATGTCGTGAGCGGCAACGGCCGCTTGCAGACTTGGGAGCCGTACGGCAAGGTTTCCGCTCCGATGCTGCGTCGCGGCGTCGAGATCACCCGTCCGCTCAGGAGCGCGAAACTCTATGTCACGGCGCGCGGAATCTATGAGTTCTACATCAACGGAGAGCGTGTCAGCAACGACTGGTTCAACCCGGGCTGGACGGACTACCGCTACCGCATCATGTACAACAGCTATGATGTCACCGCGATGCTCCGGCAGGGTTCCAACGGCCTCGGCGCCATGCTCGGTGCCGGCTGGTACAGCGACCTCAACATTTTCACCTCCGCCTTCGTGGACCCGTACGGCATCAGGCAGTCGCTGCTTGCCAAACTCCTGCTCACCTACGAGGACGGCACCAGCGAGGTGATCGTCACCGACGGCAAGTGGAAGAAGTACGACGACGGCCCGGTGGTGCGCAACGGTTTCCAGTTCGGCGAGGACTATGACGCGCGCAAAGAAGTGGACGGCTGGAACGATGGCGGATTCGACGACTCCGCATGGGAAGGCGCGGACATATTCGAGCGTCCGGCCCCGAGCGTCAAGCTCCAGTCTTATATAGGTTTGCCTATACAGAACAACATTACTCTCACCGCCGTAAGCGTCAGCGAGCCGGTCAAGGGCACGTTCGTCTATGACTTCGGCCAGAATGTGGTCGGCGTGCCGAGGCTTGAGGGCATGAAGGGGAAGAGAGGGCAGACCGTGACCCTCCGTTTCGGGGAGATGATATACCCGGAGACCATCCCTACCGCTCCGGTGGAGCCATATACCGTGGAGACTTACGAGAAGATGAAGGGCCAGGTGTATATCGAGAACTACCGCGGCGCCATCTCCATCGACAACTACATCATGCGCGGCCGCGCGGAAGGGGAGACCTGGCAGCCGCTGTTTACCGACCACGGATTCCGGTATGTATCCGTGACAGGCCTCGGGAAGCCTCTCCCGATAGAGTCGGTCAAGGCAGTGGTGCTTGAGTCCATAGGCGAGACCACCGCCAGCTTCGAGAGCTCCGACAAGAACGTCAACCGCCTCTTCGAGAACATCCTCTGGGGCCAGAGGGGCAATTTCCAGGCCGTGCCGACAGACTGCCCTCAGCGCGATGAGCGCCAGGGATGGACAGGCGACGCGCAGGTGTTCGCGCGCACCGCCACCTACTTCAGCCCGTGGGTGGACAAGTTCTACGACCGCTGGTTCTGCTCCATCAGGGACAACCAGAACCTTGACGGCAGCTACTTCAACTATTACCCTGTCACCGGCCGCCCGCCATACGGATTCACCAACGAGAACCCTGGCTGGATGGGCTGGATGGAGGCCGGGATCATCGTGCCTTATCAGGTCTACATGCAATACGGCGACATCAAGGCCGTGGCGCAGATGTACGACTCGATGGTCCGTTATATGGATTATCTGGAGCGCAAGTCCACCGGATTCCTCCAGCCTGACTCGGGCATCGGCGACCACCTCGCAGTGGAGAAGACCAATGTCGGCCTGACCAATACGGCATATTATGCATACGACGCCTATATGATGTCCAAGATGGCGGCGGCGCTCGGCAAGAAGTCCGACGCGGCCAGATACTCAGCCCTCTACGACAACATCAAGGCGGCTTTCAACAGGACTTATGTCCGCGAAGACGGGGTTACAGTGGCTCCGTACAAGCCGGTCAAGTGGTCCGGGATGCCTGCCGCCGAGGGCGGCCCGAAGGAAGGAGATCTCATCCCTGTGGACACCCAGACCTCCTATGCGCTGCCTCTGCGCTTCGGCCTGTTCGACGGCTCAGTCAGAGACAAGGCTGTGGCGAATCTGGTAAAGAACATCCGGGAGCATGGAGACAAGCTCACCACCGGGTTCATCGGTACCCCGTACCTCAATCCGGCCCTCTCCGACAACGGCCGCGATGATGTGGCGTTCACCCTCTTCGAGCAGAAGGACTGCCCGTCCTGGCTCTACCCTGTGCTCCAGGGCGCGACCACGATGTGGGAGAGGTGGAACTCCTACACCATAGAGAACGGCTTCGGCCCTGTGGACATGAACTCATTCAACCACTACGCCTACGGCGCGATAGGGGAGTGGATGTATGCCTACCTGCTCGGTTTCCAGCGCGATGAGGACAGGCCTGCATACAAGCACATCCTCCTCCAGCCTCGCGTGGGCGGGGATCTGGAATATGTCAGCGGCGGCTTCGAGAGCCCGTACGGGCGCATAGACGGCGGCTGGGAGAAGACCCGGCGCGGATACATCTACCGTGTCACCATCCCTGCCAACACCACGGCTTCGCTCACCCTGAGGGGGTCCGAGGTGAAGATTCTCCGCGGCGGCGAGGGTGCCGGTCCGATGCGCAGCCTCAAGGGCAAGGTCATGGCCGAACTGAAGTCCGGCAGTTACGAATTTGAAGTCACACTATAATGAAAGAATACATCGAACAGAACCGTGAGCGTTTCCTCCAGGAACTCTTCACCATCCTGCGTATCCCTTCGGTCAGTGCGAAGCAGGAACACAAGGCTGACATGTACCGCTGCGCCGAGACGATTGCCGACCTCCTTCTGGAGGCCGGCGCGGATGAGGCCGGGGTGTGCGACACGGCAGGGCATCCAGTGGTGTTCGGCCAGAAGATCATCGACCCGTCCTTGAGCACGGTACTCGTCTATGGCCACTATGATGTCCAGCCTCCTGAGCCGCTTGAGAAATGGAATTCCGACCCTTTCGAGCCAGTGGTGCACGACGGGGCAATCTGGGGGCGCGGGGCCAATGACGACAAGGGCCAGCTCTTCATGCACATCAAGGCTTTCGAGTATCTGCTGCGCAGCGGCCGTCTTCGCCACAATGTGAAGTTCCTTTTTGAGGGTGAGGAGGAGATAGGAAGTCCTTCGCTCCCTGCCTGGATCAAGGCGCACAAGAAGCTGCTGAAAGCTGATGTCTGTCTGGTGAGCGACACCACGATGATAAGCGACAAGGTCCCGTCCATCAATTGCGGGATGCGCGGTCTGAGTTATCTGGAAGTCAAGGTCACAGGGCCCAACAAGGACCTGCACTCGGGGCATTACGGCGGAGCCGTGGCCAATCCGATACAGGTGCTCTGCGAGATGATATCAGGCTTGATAGATTCCGACGGGCGCGTGACCGTGCCGGGGTTCTATGATGATGTGGTGGAACTCTCCCGCGCTGAGCGCAGGATGCTTGCGCGTGCTCCGTTCAACATGCAGGAATACAAAGATTTCCTTGGCGTGAGGGCGCTTCGCGGCGAGAAAGGCTACACCCCTCTGGAACGGACAGGCATCAGGCCTTGCCTTGATGTCTGCGGAATATACGGCGGCTACACCGGCGAAGGGGCCAAGACGGTTCTCCCTTCCGAGGCCCGAGCCAAGATTTCCATGCGTCTTGTGCCGAATCAGCGCAGCGCTGACATAACGCGCCGTTTCGCCCGTTACTTCAAGTCGTTGGCCCCGCGCTGCGTCAGTGTGGAGGTCAAGGAGTGCGAGGGCGGTGACGGCTTCCTCATCCCTATCAGTTCTTCCGCCTACAAGGCCGCCGCCCGCGCCATAGGCGAGGTCTATGGCATTGAGCCGGTGCCGTCGCGTGGCGGCGGATCCATCGCCGTGCTCGCCGAGGTGCAGAAGATACTGGGCATAGATCCGCTTCTGATGGGTTTCGGTCTGGAGCGTGACACTATCCACTCGCCGAACGAGAGTTTCCTGCTCAGCCAGTTCTTCCGGGGGATGGAGTCCATCGCCAAGTTCTACGAGTACTGGAACGCCTGACCAGCCTGACCAGCCTGCGGCGGGGCTGCGGCTGGGGTCTGGTTGGCTGTGGCGGGGTTTGGTTTGCGGTGGGTCCGGTTTGCGGATCTGGTTTGCGGTGGCGGATAAGCACCTGATAATGAGCGGAATAATGATTTGTCCTGTCTGGTTTTGCCGACAGGTAAAGTGCTCTTTTGCTTGATTGTCAGCGTGTTATCTGCCACCAGTCTTGTGTGTCTTGCGGGAGAAGTGGATTTTGATTAAGTTTGCAGGAAATAGTGTATTTGTTATGACAAAGAAAACCAAGGTGATCTCCTGGATCGTGGGCGTGCTGCTCGTGGCGTTGGCGGCCGTGCTCTATTTTAAGTTCTATTTTGTCTTCGGTGACGGCGTAAAGGCCGGGGAACTCAACCAGATAGTCCACAAGGGATGGGTCTGGAAGACCTACGAGGGCAGGCTGATTCAGACAGGGTTCAACAGCACCAAGCACAGCGGCAGCCTGCAGTCCAACGAGTTCAACTTCTCGGTGACCGACAAGGCCGTGGCTGATTCGCTGATGAGATGCAGCGGCAAGATGGTGGAGCTTCACTACAAGGAATATAACGGATGGCTGCCATGGCGCGGCATGCAGAGATATATTGTGGACAAGATCATTTCCGTAAGCAAGCCGAATGCCGCTTCGGAAGTGCCGTATATCACAGGAGGAGAGGAGGCTGATCTATGATAAAGGGGATTCTTTTCATCATAGCCGCCGTCATCTCCACCCACCCGGCCGGCAATCCCGGCGCGCGGCTGCTTACTGTGGAGGAGTCTGTGGGCCAGGGACCGAGGTCCGTATACCCCGAGAGGGTCAGTCTCTGGTGGGACGCCTCAAGCCGGCTCACCAAGGAAAGGCCTGCATATTCCAAGCCGGCATATACCCTTCCGCAGAGCGAGGGGCCGGGCATAGTCTATGGCCAGAGCGTCAGCCGCAACGAGTTCGGAATCAGCGGCGGAGTCTTCCCTTCACCTGACGGGAAGAAGCTGGCCGTCTACCGCAAGGACGAGTCGGCCGTGAGCATGTTCCCGCTTTTCGACATCACCACGCGTACCGGAAGCACGCGCGAGTTGCGCTATCCGATGGCGGGGATGGCTTCCGAGAAGATATCAGTCTGCATCTGCGACACCTCCGGGCACATCCTCGCGACCCTCAAGGTCGACGACTTCGACGAGGAGCGCTATCTGACGGGGGTGACCTGGTCTCCGGACGGGAAATATATCTTCGTGCAGGTGCTCGACCGTCCGCAGCACAATCTCCGGCTCAACATGTACCGGGCCGCTGACGGGTCGTTTGTCCGTACCCTGCTCACCGAGCACAACGATGCCTGGGTGGAGCCGCAGGAGGGCCTCCACTTCATCAAGAACAGCTACGATTTCATCTACAGCACCGACAACCGCGACGGTTACCGCAACCTCTACCTCTGCGACACTCTGGGCCGTATCAGAAGGCTTACCCAGTGCAACGCGGACGTGCATTATCTCGCCAATGACGGCAAGAATGTTTTCTATACTTCCGCCGAGGTCTCCCCGATAGAGAACCACCTGTTCAAGGTGGGCCTCAAGGGACTTCTGGCCGGCAGGCCCAAGAGGCTCACGTCCGAGCGCGGCTGGCATGTGATTGACATGGCGCCGGACTGCAGCAAGTTCATCGACCGCTACAGCAGCCTCAACGTGCCTGGAGTGACCCAGGTCAAAAATACCGACGGGGAGGTGGTCAACCACATCCTCACCGCCATCGATCCGCTTGACGAGTACGCCCAGTGCAAGGTGGAGCTCGGCACGGTGAAGTCTGCCGACGGCCGCTTCGACAATTATTACCGCCTCTTCTACCCGCGTGACTTCGACCCGTCCAAGAAATATCCGCTCATCGTCTATGTCTATGGCGGCCCGCACTCCCAGATGGTCACCGACAGCTGGCTCGGCGGCGTCAGGATGTGGGAGATGATGATGGCCCAGAAGGGCTATGTGGTGTATGTCCAGGACAACAGGGGTACGCAGAATCGTGGAGCGGCCTTTGAGAAGGCGATCAACCGCCAGTGCGGCCAGGCCGAGATGGACGACCAGATGGAAGGTATCAGGACGCTGCTGGCCACCTGTCCGTGGATAGACCGCGACCGCATAGGGGTGCACGGCTGGAGCTACGGCGGTTTCATGACCCTGTCCCTTGCCGCCTGCAATCCGGGCTTTTTCAAGGTTGCCGTGGCCGGAGGCCCGGTGATTGACTGGAAGTGGTATGAGGTGATGTACGGGGAGAGGTATATGGACACTCCGCAGACCAATCCGGAAGGCTTCGCGAAGACTTCCTTGCTGCCGAAGGCCGCCGACCTGGGCGGGCGGGTGCTGATATGTCAGGGGGTGCTGGACGACACCGTGGTCTGGGAGCACTCGCTGAGCTTCATCCAGGAATGCATCAAGGCGGAGAAACGGGTGGACTATTTCCCTTATCCGCTTGAGCCCCATAACATGAGAGGCAGGGCGCGAGTCCATCTCTACGACAAGATCACAGACTATTTCGAGACTTATTTATGATGAGAAGATTCCTCATGGCATCCGTGCTGGCGTTGACTGTCAGCGCGGGCTGCTTTGCGCAGACCAAGGCCGAGACAAGGCTTTATGACAAGACTCTGAAGAAGCCGTCCGTGGCTTCTTTCGACAAGTTCCTCAAGAAATACCCGTCCTCTGTCTATGCGGATGACATTCGGGCCCGCAAGGATACCTTGCTGCACATCAGCCCTTACAGCGGGCAGGAAGCCGGGGACATCATCCGTGAGGCTCTCCCGGCCGGAGCCGAATTCAAGGCCATGCCGCTGCGTAGCGACGGGGTAGACAGGATTTACGCCGTTTGCATAGGCGCGGACAGCCTCGGCCTGGACAGGGTGAGATTCTACTCTGTAGAGCGCGTCCAGGGCAGGCGCGGCAAGCCCGACACTTGGAAGCTGCTCGGAAGCTACGAGGCTCCGGCCGCGGACGCCGAGGGCATGAGCGAAAGGCATTTCGTGGACAGCAGCTACAGTTTCCGCATCAAGGGGGCCGACTGGTTCGGCTTCAGCTATCTGATGTCATCTGCCGACAGGTCGCAGCAGGTGTATGCCGAGGCCAGTTACTGCCCGTCGTCAGACGCGTTCGATGTGGTGGCTTTCCGCGGCGCCAACAGTCTGGCGTCAGGCTCCGGCGAGCCTTACCGTATCACAGGGCGTGTGGAGAAAAGCCTTCTCGGAGGGGAGACGCAGCCTCAGGTGCGCCTTATGCTCTCCCGCATCGAGAAGAATCCTCTGCTTGTGGCTGTCCCTGAGCGGGACTATCTGACGGATGCCGCCATAGAATGGTGGACGGGGCACAATCCGGACGCCCTCACATCCGCAAGCAAACTCAATTTCAATATCCTTCCCTCCGAGAGTTCGCTCGTCGGGGATTTCGCTTCTGCCAAAGGCAAGGTCAATTCCTCCAGGTATCGTGCGGTCATCATGGATACAAGAGGATACACTGTCGTGGTCGTCTATCAGAAGGAGAGTTCTGACTATGTGCTGGCCTGGGCCGAGCCGGAGTGCCGCAACAAGTATCGGGACCGCCTGCTCAACAGCATTGAACTTGACGGCAGCACGATGACCATGTATTTCTACAAGGGCAGCCGCACGTTCAAGTACAGCGTGAACCTCGCCTCCAAGACCATCCGCCGGTGACGGATGTCGGGATTGTCAAGATAAATCATTAAATTTGCCTTTCTCCCGGCTTCGGGCTGCGGATTTGACCGGGCAGGGGATTTTAGTTTATTTACAGGAACTGATGGCCGCTTTGGACTATGATGCAGTCGCGTGGTACGTGATGCGTGTGACATATCAGCGTGAGTTGTCTGTGCAGGCCCAGCTGAGCGCTTCCGGCATTGAGACTTTCGTGCCGGTGGGTCGCGTGCGCCGCCGCAATGCAGAGGGTGTGTCGACAGGCTGGAAGACGGAACCGCTCGTGCACAACTACATCTTCGTCCGCGATACTCTCCGCAGGATTCGCGAGCTGAAGGCCGGGATTCCGCACCTGCGATATATGATGTGCACCGACGAAGAAGGGCTTTCGCGTCCGCAGGCGGTGCCGGACAAGCAGATGCAGGATTTCATGAAGGTCATCAGGACCGATGGATCCAAGTTGCTCACGGAACTCCCCGATCTCACCACAGGTGATAAGGTCAGAGTGCTGATAGGCCCGTTCGAGGGGGTTGAGGGCATCTTTGTGAAGATGCCGAAACGTCATGAAAACAGAGTCGTGGTGCAGATTCAGGGAGTGGCTGCCGTGGTCACTACATCCCTCCTGCGCCGGGACGTGGAGAAGATTTGAAAATGGAAGTGATAAAGACGGATATAGAAGGACCTCTCGTCATCGAGCCGAAGGTGTTCGGTGATGCGCGGGGGTATTTTTTCGAGAGTTTCTCACAGAGGGAGTTCGACGCCAAGGTGGGGGAGTTGAGGTTCGTGCAGGACAACGAGAGCTGTTCGCGCCGTGGGGTGATGCGCGGGCTGCATTTCCAGATGCCTCCGTTCACCCAGGCCAAGCTGGTGCGCTGCGTGCGTGGAGCTGTGCTTGATGTGGCTGTGGACATCAGGCGGGGCAGTCCCACTTATGGCAGGCATGTGGCTGTGGAACTTACGGAAGACAATCATCGCCAGTTCTTCGTCCCGAAGGGCTTCGCGCATGGCTTCTCTGTGCTCTCGGATGTCGCCGTCTTCCAGTACAAGTGCGACGAGTTCTATCATCCGGAGGCCGATGCCGGCATCAGTATTCTTGATGAGTCGCTCGGCATCGACTGGCGCATCCCTCTGGAGGAGGCCGTCCTCAGCGAGAAGGACACCCGCCACCCGCTTCTGAGCGGTTTTGAGAGTCCTTTCGTGTACTAGGGCTTCCGTCCCGGCGTCTGCTTATGGCCTCACAGCACCATCACCAGGGCTCCTCCGAGAAGCAGCAGCGAGCCTATCAGGGTTTTCCAGGTGAAGGCTTCTCCGAGGAACAGGGCCGCGAAGATGATGGTCAGCACCAGGCTGCATTTGTCGATCGGGACGACTTTGGAGACATCCCCGTGCTTGATGGCGTAGAAATAACAGAGCCAGGATGCGCCTGTGGCCAGTCCTGAAAGGATGAGGAAGAGCCAGCTGCGGGGCGAGATTGAACTGAGCCTGGTCTGGCCGTGAGTGATGAAGACCACCATCCAGGCCATAAGCAGGACTACGACAGTGCGGATGGCCGTCGCCAGGTTGGAGTCAACCCCTTCAATGCCTATCTTGGCCAATATGGCCGTCGCGGCGGCGAACACTGCCGAGAGGATTGCGAATAAAAGCCACATTTTGTTCGGAATTCTATTTATTCTATACATAGTCCACGTTCTCCTTGATGAGTATGTCCACCGGAGTATAGTTGAGCACGCGGCCTTGCTTGCCGTATATCAGGTATTCGAGCGCGGCTTTGACGGCGGCAATGAGCGGGTTAAGCCCTGCGTGTACGATGTGTTTCATATTAGTATGCTGACAGTGGAGGATGTGGAACGAAACAAAAGAGCCGGCTAAAATCACTTTAGCCGGCTCTCTTCTGGTAGTGGGTAGGAGAATCGAACTCCTATTGCGAGATTGAGAATCTCGAGTACTAACCGTTATACGAACCCACCGTTTCTCGTTTCGGGAATGCAAAGGTAAACATAAATTTTGATTCCGCAAGCCCCTGGGGCAAAAAAATCAAAAATTGCCCCAAGAAAGCCACTCCCGAAAGCACCCGGACTATTTCATCCTGTACGGAACGTCGTCATACAGGACGAAACGCTTCGCCTTGCGGACCCATTTCTGCTCCTCCGCCTTGACATGCTCCTGCACCACATCGAAGGTCAGCCGCCCGTGGAGATACTCCGCGATGACCGGATCCGCCAGCTTGACGAAGAGCGGGTCATACATCTCGAACTCCGAATAATGATCCGCGAAATACCGCATAAGCTGAATCGTGTGCAGCAGCGAATGGTAGTGCGCCCCCGGCAGCAGCATTATCTGATAGCCGCGGCATTCCTCGCCGGCATAGCGGCCGGCAGCCGGCATGAATGTACATGGCCGCATCAGAACGCCCTCAGGCACAGGCAGGAAGCGGACATCCTCACAGCGGATGAACGGAGCCCCGAAATACTCATAAGGACGGGCCGTTCCTATGGCTGGGGTGATGGAAGTGTTGTTCCACAGACCGCCTCCGGGGTACATCTCGCAGGTGAACATGCCCGGGATGTCCGAAGCCGGGGCGATCACCCATGGCAGGATCTCCCTTGCGGAAGAGCTCAGCGCAGAGATCACATGAAGCGGAAAGCGCGCCCCTATCTCGCTGCAATACAGGCTGCAAAGCTCCCCGAGCGTGAGCCCGTGGCGATGGGCCACCTTCGGGGTCCATATGTCGGAATCCACTGCGGGAATCGTCCCTTCCACCACACTGCCGGCCGGATTGATGTGGTCCACTATATAGACGGACGGGCCCTCCTCGCGCCGTGCGCACATGGTCAGCAGGCGCATGACATCGCGGGTGTAGTTGAAATACCGGGAACCCGTATCCTGGATTTCCACGACCACCGCGTCGATTCCCTCCAGATCCTCCGCGCTGAAATCAATGTGCTTGGTCTCCGGAGACAGTTCGCTTCCGGAAGGGACGAAGAGTTTCGCGAGATTGCCTCTCTCACGGAAAATGTCGTACAGATAGCGCCCTGAGGAGGGGTCCCAGCAGTTCTGCGTGCACAGACAGGCCACGCGTCCCTCCTGGAGACTGCGGTCCAACTGTTCCTCTATCGGAGTTGTCCTGAACGAAAACATCAGCCTATGATCTTGTTGGCAAGCGCGATCACCTCCTCGCCGAGCTTCTGCGCCTCAGCCTCGGTCGGCGCCTCGGAATAGATGCGGATGATGGGTTCGGTGTTGGAGCGGCGCAGATGCACCCACTTCCTCTCCGCCTCGAAATCCACCTTGACCCCGTCTATCGTGTTGACCCTCTCAGCCGCAAAGTGTTCCTTGACGGCCTGGAGAATCTTGTCTATCAGCGAATTGTCGCTGAGTTCAATCTTGTTCTTGGCAATGCTGTACTGCGGCAGCGTGGCCTTGTAGGCACTGACGCTCAGTCCCAGATGCGCAAGGTGGCTCAGGAACAGGGCCACTCCCACCATAGCGTCGCGCCCGTAATGGCTGGCCGGGTATATTACTCCTCCGTTGCCCTCTCCACCGATGAGCGCGCCCACCTCATGCATCTTGGTGGTCACGTTGACCTCGCCCACCGCGGCGGCGAAATACTCTCCGCCGTGAGCCTCCGTCACATCGCGTAGAGCTCTGGATGAGCTGAGATTGGACACGGTGCGGCGCGGGGACACGCCCTGCTTTTCGGCAAGGCCCAGCAGGTAGTCCGCCACGGACACGAGGGTGTACTCCTCCACGAACGGCTCACCATCCTCGCAGATGAAAGCGAGCCTGTCCACATCCGGATCCACGCTGATTCCCAGATCCGCCTTCTCCCGCACGACGGTCGCGCTCAGCTCGGTGAGATTCTTGGGAAGCGGTTCAGGGTTGTGGGCGAAGTTCCCGGTAGGTTCACCGTTGAGCACGATGCACTCCACCCCGAGCCTCGCAAGCAGGCGGGGCATTATTATGCCTCCGACAGAGTTGACCGAGTCCAGGACGACCTTGAATCCGGCTTTGCCGATGGCGTCAGCGTCAACGGCTTCCAGTGCCAGGACGGAATCGATGTGCTCATCCGTGAAATCGTGGACGGTGATGTGGCCGAGCTCATCGACGGGGGCGAAGTCAAACTCACCGCTGTCCGCCAGGTCAAGGATGGCCTTCCCCTCGGCCGCCGTGAGGAATTCGCCGTGCTCGTTGAGGAGCTTGAGGGCGTTCCACTGGCGCGGGTTGTGGCTGGCGGTGATGATGATGCCGCCGTCGGCGGAAGCGAACTTCACCGCAAGTTCCGTGGTCGGAGTGGAGGCGAAGCCGCACTTGACTACATCCACGCCGCAGGCCACCAGGGTGCCGCAGACCAGCTGCTCGACCATCTCCCCGCTCAGGCGGGCATCACGGCCCACCACCACCTTGTATCGGCCTCCCTTCTCGGGAACAGGCTTGCGCCTGCGCAGGCAGGCACAGTAGGCGTAAGTAAATTTTACTATGTCAACGGGGGTCAAGCCCTCGCCACAGGGACCGCCGACGGTCCCGCGTATTCCGGAAATAGATTTAATCAGTGTCATAACATTTGCAAAATTACGAAAATTATTCGTACCTTTGCGCCCGTTCAAAACACTAGTGCATTATGAAAAAAGGAATACATCCCGAAACCTACCGACTTGTAGCTTTCAAGGATATGTCAAACGAAGAGGTATTCATCACCCGCTCCTGCGCTACCAGCAAGGAGAACATCACCGTTGACGGAGTGGAGTACCCTCTCGTGAAGCTTGAGATTTCAAACACATCTCACCCTTTCTACACCGGCAAGATGAAGATCGTCGACAGCGCCGGCCGAGTTGATATGTTCTACCAGAGATACAAGGCTCGCAAGAAATAATTTCTGCAAGCGATTACGGACAAGGAGGCTGGCCCAAAAAGGGCTGGCCTCTTTTTTTACGGGGCACATCCCCGAACCCCTGCGGCGCTCAAGTCGCTTTTCGACTTTGCGTTGCAAAGTCCCGCGACCGCGCCGGTCCGCTGATGCGGACTTTTTAGTCAAGCCATTCAGCGGTGTCCTTGTGCGGGGGCTCCGGCGGTGCCTTCGCCGGGCGTCTCCGCTGCTCATTCGCTTCGCAAACTCGCTGCCGCTCCGCCGCGTCGCTTGTGCGACCCCCTCCGGGAGTCGCTTTCCGACTTTGCCGGGGCAAAGTCCCGCGACCGCGCCGTACAGAATCAGGCCTTTTGTTGTACGGGACGGCCTCGCCGGACAGTGCGGTGCAGAAAATGGCCCTGTGGTGTACGCGAGGCTCGTCTTAGCATCGGGGGCTGCGCGGCGGTAGCAGCAAGAGCAGGTGCGGCAGAATTGTGTCGTCGAGAAAGTCTTCTCATGGCAAGGGAGAAATGGTGTCATGGGAAGTGACCGCTGTCACTGCGGGTCCACGTCGGCGTAGCAGTCGTCGGGGAGGGAGGCGAAGATTGCCGCTTTGCGGGAGGCGAGGGTCTGGTCGCGTTTGAGGAAGAAGCGCTCGGTGATGGCGCCGCTGCCATAGCGGCGGATGTCGATGATGCGTGTGTATGGCGGGAATCCGAATTGTTTCCGCTCGGCAAGCAGGCCGTCGAGGGAGGTGGAGAATCGCTGCGGGACTTCAGTCTGGATTATGACTCTCGGGGCGAACCCCTTCAGCATAGCTGTCAGCTGAAGCGCTCTCTCGTCGCTCCGGAAATCGTCCTTGGACAGCAGGGCGTCCGCCTGCAGGACGGCGATCAAGGCGGCCCCGCCGGAGCCGTTGCGTTTGAGTTCCGCCATTGTGCATATCTTGACCTCTGAGTCCGGAAGGTTGGCGCCAATGCACTCCTCAAGTTCTTCCTGTTTCTCCCAGCCGCGTATCAGCAGTGCCGGGCTCCCGGTCCGGAGGATGGCTTCGATCAGTTTGCGGGACAGCGGGCCCTTCATCCCGTTCTTGCGGCGTTCGGCCGCGATGTCTATCACTGCAGGGGTCTCGCCGGCGGAGTTTTCCGCGATGCCGGCCGGCAGGTATTTGCCGCTGTGCAGATTGAGCAGTGTTTCCAGTGACGGGCATGCAGTGCCCAGCAGCACGCGCGCCGAGTGCAGGGCTGCGAGGTAGATGGCGCTGTCTCTGCCGTTGTAGCGCGGCGCCGGTTCGCTCTGTTTGTAGAACGGGTCTTGTTCCTCGTCTATAATCACGAGGCCGAGGTTGCTGAACGGGAGGAATATTGATGATCGGGTTCCAAGCACAATGATGGCTTGCCCACCGCGCAGCCGGACGGATGTCCGTTGTCTGGCGGACGCGCTTCTGCCGGAGTGGACGATGGCGAGTTGCGGGCCGAATTCATCGGACAGGGTCTTCTCCAAGCGGTTGCAGAATGCCACTTCAGGCGTGAGGAGCAGGACTTGCCGCCCCGCCTGGCTCTCTCTGCGCATGGCATCAATATAGAATGGCAGCCGCACGGTGCCTGTCAGCAGCTGTGGCCTGCTCTCTGCGGCTGCATGTGCGGCGCAGGCGGAAACGGCCGGCTCTGCCGGGGCGGGGGAGAGTTCCGCGATCTTTGCGAGCACTTCCTTTCGTTTGGCTTCAAGTCTGAGCCGGACTCTCTCGCAGTGCCGGCCCGAGAGCTGCTCTTCTATGCCGGCGAGCCTTGTCCGCAGGCGCTCCACGGCTGCGGAAGCGTTCTGCTCGCTTCGCAGTCTCATCCCGGGGAGGGCCATGGAGAAGACTTCCCCGAGTGTGCACAGATAGTATTCTGATACGAAGATCCACAGCGCCATCTCTTTGGCGTCAAGGGCCGGTACCGCTTCATCCCTGTCCAGCACTTTCAGGACACGCTTCACGCCTTCAGGTGCCGGAGCGTCTTCTTCCCAGACGATGCCTGTGTATTTGCGGCCGGAGAACATGACTTTCACAGCCTCTCCGCGCAGCAGAGGCAGGTCGGTGCTGTATGTCGGGATCCACCTCAGTTTGAGAGGCAGCAGGACATGGACGTACATCAGTCCGCGGAAGGGTCGGAAGCCGTCTTGGCGAACTCCATGAGGGATTCCGGGATGTGGCAATATCCGCCAGGATTCTTGTCGAGATAATCCTGATGGCAGTCCTCGGCCCGGTAGAAGTTCTTGAGCGGCTTCACCTCCACGGCCAGCGGCGCCTTGAGCTCTCCGGAAATCCTGTCGCAGATGTTCTGGATCGCTGGAAGGTCTTGGGTGTCCGTGTAATAGATGCCGGTGCGGTAACGGGTGCCGATGTCCTCCCCCTGCTTGTTGATGCTGGTGGGGTCAATGGCCCTGAAGTAGATCTGTAGAATCCTCTCCAGCCCGATATAGTCGGTGTCATAGGTCACGTGCACCGTCTCGGCATAGCCTGTGGCGTCCGTGCTGACCTCGCGGTATGTCGGGTGGAAGATGTTGCCGTTGGCATATCCCGTCTCGGTGGCGATCACTCCGTGAATCTGTTTGAAATAGCGTTGAGCGCCCCAGAAACAGCCTGCGGCAAGATAGATGTCCTTTTTCATAGCGAAAAGTTTATTTGGAATCGGCTTTCGCCTGGAATTTCGCGTTGTCGATGATGAACCGTTCGTGCATGCCCTCTCCGATCAGTCCACGCTCGTCATATGCCGCGACCTTGAAAACAAGCCTTCTGCGGTCTATTTCAACGAGTTCGGTGTCTGCCCATACTTTCATCCCGAGCGGGGTGGCAGAGCAATGGGATACGTTCACGAGTGTGCCGACGGTACCTTGGCCTTCCTCTAGATACGGTTCCACAGAGAGTACGGCCGCTTTTTCGATGAGCGCGATCATCATCGCTGTGGCATAGACCCTGACGAGGCCGCTGCCGACATTCTGGGCCAGCATGTTCTCTGTAACTGTGGCCTCTTGATGGCCTTTGATACCTGTTTTAAGCATTTTTGTGAGTGCAGGAGTATTGGCTTCCTGAACTAAATATATGTTTTCAGCTGTTTACTATCCTTCTCTTCAAGTTTCCATCAACAGCCGGAATGGCCACTTTACACTTGCAAATTTAGCTATTTTGATTGATATTCAAAAGGTGTTGGGGGCTTTTTTCGGATGGCAATTATGGCTCCGGTCAGATGACGGGCAATGTTTTGTTGCACTTCTTGAGAGAATAATTTGTAAATTTATGGGGATTATATTGATCCAAGAAGAGTATAACTTTCAAAAGTACCAGTGAACCATGCTGAAAACAGGTGACAAGATGCCGTCCTTTGAGGTCATGGACCAGGACGGGAACATGGTGAGGTCCGAGGATTTCATCGGAAAAGGAAAGAAGACCATCATCTACTTCTATCCTAAGGACAATACTTCCGGCTGCACGGCGGAGGCCTGCTCATTCCGGGACAATTACGCGGAATTGACCGCCGCCGGGTACAATGTGGTCGGCGTGAGCAAGGACAGCCCGAAGTCCCACACGGGTTTCCGTGCCAAGCATGAACTGCCGTTCCGGCTACTTGCGGACACCTCCACGGAGATGCTCCAGTCCTTCGGCGCGTGGGGTGAGAAGAAAATGTACGGTAAGACAACATTGGGGACGCTCCGGCGTACATTCATCTTCGACGAGAACGGCATTCTTGAGCGCATTATCGAGAAAGTGGACACCAAGAACGCCGCCGGGCAGATATTGGAGGGTTGACCTTTTGTGCCATGGAGGCTGAGAGGAGGCGCGGACGGCACAGCAGCGGTGGCGGATAACATCGTGGTACAGAGCGAATTAAAGGTTTTACCTGTCTCGCCGGGACGACAGGTAAAATCGTCATATGCCTGTCTATCAGCGCATTGTCTGCCACCGCTGTTGTCACACGTGTTCGGCTTGTGTCCACGTCGGCAGAGGGAGCATCGGGCTTTTGTCAAACAATGCCCCCGTCCGACCGGC
>ENA-OUQF01000037-OUQF01000037.1-human-gut-metagenome-genome-assembly--contig:-NODE-37-length-151295-cov-9.265505_pt1 | contig 151295 bp, 134 predicted proteins | sample MGYA00237947_ERZ548826 | MGnify/ENA primary metagenome ERZ548826 (study PRJEB26490, sample SAMN05194701) | human gut metagenome | biome: terrestrial biome; feature: human-associated habitat... | reverse complement strand
CGAGATGGGGCATGCTAGCGGTATAGCGTGCTATGTTGAATAGTCCGATGCTATCTATATTCCAACACTTTCAGGCAATACCGCTACGTAGCCCCCTCACCCCTCCGGGGAGCTCCCCCGATGGGAAGCCAAGAACGTTCTGCCGCTTAACTTAATAGCATTACCCTTATGGGGCACCTTCCCGGGAGGGCTGATGATACGAGGGAAACCTGCCATCGCAGACCTTCGGGCATCGTCAGATTTATACTGCGGCGAAGCCGCCACCACAACCTTGAACCCTGAACCCATCATTTTCCCTCTTCCATCAAAAAAAGAACCCGCTTTCGCAGGTTCTTTTTGTATATCTACCATTTATTTCTTGCTGAAAGCATAGAGCTTTTCTGTCACGCGGTCGACTTCGGCATAGAGTTTTTCTGTGTCGATGGTCGTCATCTCTTTGTGACGCATGACGGTCTTGCCATTGATGATGACGGTGTCGACATCCATGGAGTTTCCGGCATAGACGGCAAGGGAGACGCTGTCGAAGCGCGGGTGCCAGTGGAAGCCGCTTCTGTCCACGAGTATGATATCGGCGAGTGCGCCCTTTTCCAGCTTGCCAAGGTCATCATAGCCGAGGCATTTGGCACCATCGACGGTCGCCATCTCCATGGCTTTGGTCGCAGTGATGGCGAAGGGATCATAGGTATTCGCTTTATGGATGAGGGAGGCGAGGCGCATTTCTGCGAACATGTCGAGCTTATTATTGGAGGAGGCGCCATCGGTACCAAGGCCGACGGTGATGCCGGCTTTTCTCATCTTGACGACGGGTGCGATGCCGGAGGCGAGCTTCAGGTTGCTGCCTGGATTATGTGCGACGCGGACGTGCTTTTCCTGCATGATGGCGATGTCTTCGTCGGTCACATGGACGCAGTGGGCTGCGAGTGTCGGCAGCTCGAAGAGACCGAGGTCATTCATGAGGGCGATCGGTGTCTTGCCGTATTCCTTAAGGCAGTTTTCTACCTCCCCTTTTGTTTCGGAGAGATGGATGTGGATCGGGATGCCGCGCTTCATCGCTTCGTCGCGCACCTGCCTAATGTAGTCCGGCGGGCAGGTGTAGGGAGCGTGCGGTCCGAGCATGACATGGAAGCGTCCGTCTCCGGCGCCTTCCCATTTCTCGAAAAGCTCGATATTCTCCTGAAGACCGCTTTGTGCATTCGGGCTGATGCCTGCGAGGCCGCGTGCCAGATTTCCGCGGATACCGGCTTTGTCAGCGGCCTTTGCGCAGGAGTCCATGAACATGTACATGTCGCAGAAGGCGGTGGTACCGCCGCGGATCATTTCTGCGAAAGCAAGCATGCTTCCCCAGTAGACGATGTCGTCGTCAAGGTGGTCTTCAGCCGGCCAAATCTTGTTCTGCAGCCAGTCCATCAGTTCCATATCGTCGGCGTAGGAGCGGAACAGTGTCATCGCAACGTGGGTGTGGGTATTCACAAGCCCGGGTATGGCCAGCATGCCTTTCCCATCGATGACTTCCTCATAGTCTTCGTCTTTTGGGTTTTCCGGGAAATCTTTGATATATTTCCCGTTTAAAGAAATATTCTGGTTTTCGGTGACTTTGCCGTTCCGGTAAAGTCCGATGTTTTTGATCAGTGTGGTCATATCGATGCTCCTTCTTAGTCGAGTCCCAGGTACTTTCTCTGTGCTTCTGTCAGGGTATCGATCTGGTATCCCATGGCAGCGAGCTTGATGGAGGCGATCTTGGTATCCAGTTCATGCGGAAGGGTGTAGACAGCCGGCTTCATGTCCTTGCCGTGCTGGAGGAGGTAGCGGGCTGCGAGGGTCTGCATCGCAAAGGAGAGGTCCATGATCTCTGCCGGATGGCCATCCCCTGCTGCAAGGTTCACGAGGCGGCCTTCCGCCATGAGGAAGACGGTCTTGCCGTTTGGCAGGACATAGCCTTCGATGTTCTTGCGGGCTTCGTAGTGAGAGACGGCGATGCGTTCCAGATCCTTGCGGTTGACTTCGCAGTCGAAGTGGCCAGCATTCGCACAGATGGCGCCGTCCTTCATCGCGAGGAAATGCGGCTCGGTGATGATGTCGATGTCGCCGGTGACGGTGAGGAAAATGTCACCGTGCTTAGCAGCTTCTGCCATCGGCATGACTTCGAATCCATCCATCACGGCTTCGATGGCTTTGATGGGATCGACTTCTGTCACGATGACATGGGCGCCGAGGCCCTTCGCACGCATTGCACAGCCTTTGCCGCACCAGCCATAGCCGGCGATGACAGCGGTCTTGCCGGTGACGGTGAGATTCGTGCTGCGGATGATGCCGTCCCAGGCGGACTGGCCGGTGCCGTAGCGGTTATCAAAAAGGTACTTGCAGTAGGAATCATTGACTGCGATCATTGGGAATTCCAGCTTGTTTTCCTTTTCAAGGATCTTCAGACGATATACGCCTGTGGTGGTCTCTTCAGAGCCGCCGATGAGGTTCTTCTGGCACTCTTTTCTGGTGGTATGGAGCAGGTGTACGAGGTCGCCGCCGTCGTCGATGATGATGTCAGGCATGTGGTCGAGGGCCTTGTTCAGGAACATGAAATATTCCTCTTCGGTGCAGGCATGCCATGCATAGACGGTGATGCCGCTCTTGACGAGGCCGGCTGCGATCGGATCCTGTGTGGAGAGCGGATTGCTGCCGGTGCAGATGACATTCGCACCCGCTGCTTTCAGCGTGAGCGCAAGGTAGGCGGTCTTCGCTTCGAGATGGATGGACATGACGATGGTCTTGCCTTTGAAGATCTGCTCTTTGACGAATTCTTCGCGCAGTGTATTCAGTGCGGGCATGAATTTTTCGACCCAGGAAATACGCTGCAGGCCTTCGTCGGCCAAGGAAATATCACGAATCATGGATTCAGACATGAGAGGCTCCTTTCAAATAGGAAATGAGAAATGAGGAATGGTGGTGATGGCTTTGCCGCACATATAGAGGGAATGTCGGGTGGCGCGGATAGCCCTTCTTATCGGTTTTTGGCGGCCAACTCTTTCTTATATTTTTCTATCGCCGTTTCATACGGCGCTTTCAGCACGCCCTTTTCCGTGATGATACCGGCGATGAGAGAGGACGGTGTGACATCGAAGGCGGGATTATAGACAGCGACGTCTTTCGGCGCGCTGTAGACGCCGGCAAATTTCCGCACTTCGTCCGGATCTCTTTCTTCAATGACGATATCCTTGCCGGAGGCGATGGAGAAGTCAAATGTCGAGAACGGGGCAGCGATGTAGAATGGGATATGGTGGTAGGCTGCCATGACGGCAAGGCCGTAGGTGCCGATCTTATTGGCGGTATCCCCATTCGCCGCGATGCGGTCTGCACCGACGATGATAGCGTCTATTTTCTTGTCGCGCATGACGGAAGCGGACATCGTATCGGAAATGAGGCAGCACGGGATATGCCCTTCCATGAGCTCAGTCGCGGTGAGGCGGCTCCCCTGCAGGAGCGGACGTGTCTCATCCGCATACACGCACTCGATCGATCCACGCTCATGAAGGACGGAGAGGACACCGAAGGCCGTGCCGATGCCTGCCGTCGCCAGTGCTCCCGTATTGCAGTGGGTCAGGATGCGAAGACCCTTTCTTCCCTGGAAAAGATCTGCGCCATTTTCACCGATGGACCGACAGGTGTGAATATCTTCAGCTTCGATATCACGGGCCTTTGCAAGGAGAGCATCTCCCGCTTCTTTGGCAGGATATCGATCGAAGACCTTCTCCATCTCAGAAACGGCCCAGGACAGATTCACGGCAGTTGGACGCGCCGCACTGATCTCTTGGCAGGCGTGGTGAAAGGCAGCCGATATATCAGAGGACAAAAGGCACTCTCTATAGGCGAGGAGGACGGCATAGGCAGCCGCGACACCGATCGCAGGAGCTCCGCGTACCGCAAGGATGCGGATGGCATCGGCTACCTCACGGTAGTCCCTGCAGCGTAGATAGGTGATCTCGCAGGGGAGCTTCGTCTGGTCAAGAAGACGGAGGCTCTCACCTTCCCAGGCAAGCGATCGCAGCGCACTCATACGTGAAATCCTCCGAAGGCTTCTGCGGCGTGGCGGCAGTGGCAGTCCTTCTCTACATCATACGTCTCGAAGACGTCGGTTACGATGCGGTACATGTTGCGGCTGTTTTCTGCCATGCAGTCGAGGACTTCCTGATGGCTCAGCTCCTCTTTTGTGATGCCGGCGGCGAAATTCGTGACCATGGAAATGCTTGCGTAGCAGATCTCCGCTTCACGGGCGAGCTGGCACTCCGGTACATTCGTCATGCCGACTACGTCAGCGCCCCACATGCGGTATGCCTTGATCTCTGCCGGTGTCTCGAAACGCGGCCCTTCCGTGCAGATGTAGGTCCCCTGCGGGTGTAGAGTGATGCCTTCCTTTCTTCCGGCGGCAAGGATCGCTTCCCGGAGCGATGCACAGTACGGATGGCTCATGTCGAGATGGGCGACGCCATAGCGCTCTCCATCATAGAAGGTCCCTTCGCGGGCTTTCGTCATATCAATGAACTGGTCGAGAAGCACCAGCTCACCCGGCTTGTAGTCCGGATTCAGAGAGCCGACGGCCGTCGTGGTGATGACGGCTGCTACGTCAAGCATCTTCAGAGCAAACATATTGGCACGGTAATTGATCTTGTGCGGGGGGATCGTGTGATGCGCCCCGTGACGGGAGAGATGGATGATCTCCCTGCCTTCAAAGAAACCGGCTTCATACTTCGCTTCGCCATAGGGTGTCTCGATGATATGCTCGGTCACGTCCTTCAGCAGGACAGAATTTTCCGCCCCGGTGCCGCCGATGAAAGCGATTTTTTTCATTGTACATGATCTCCTTCCATGAACCATTTAGAAAGTGTATCTCGTTCGATCGTATATTTCTTATCACAATACGGGCAGACGATCTCGATGGAGGGATCGGCGAGCAGGCTCTGCTTCTCCGCCTCCGGGAGAGACTTCAGTGTCCCTTTGATGCGTTCCTCCGAGCAGGTGCAGCGGAAGGTCAAAGGGCCGTCCTTGAGTAGTTCGAACTGACCTTCGACCAAAAGCTTTTCCAGAGAACCTTCTTCCTTGGCATCCTTCGTCAGGTCCCAGCGATCCAGCTCACGGAAAAGCTCTGCGAATCTTCCCATATTTCCTTTTGGCAGGAGCTGCGCCATGAAGCCCGCCGAGCGCAGGATATCGCCCTTTTCGGTCATGGAGATATCCAGCTTCACGGCCGACAGCGTCTGCTCAGATGTATTCATATACTCTGTGAGGCACGCCGAAATGTCTCCGTGAGACAGGTTCACCGTGCTCGTATATGGGAGCTTCAGGAGCGAGTAGCGCGTCACGAAGAGCTGTCCCTTCGCTGCTGCCAGCGCGGCCTCATGCACATCCTCACAAGGCACGCCTTCTCCGGCTTCCGGATGGTCCAGAAAACCGCGGACAAAGCGCCCGTCATAGGCATCGACATGGATCGTCCCCAAAGGGCTTCCTGTCACCCAGCGGATGGAGATCCCTTCGTGATTTTTGAAATCATTGATGAGGATCGCCGCCCCTGTCATCGCCTTCGCGAGGATCCTCGCAGACGCCGGGGGCAGATGATGGATCGCTTCCGCTTCGAGGGATACATTCGATGTATCCGCGACAGTCAGACGGATGCCGTCCGCACTCAGATAATGCTGTATCGTATTCGTATTCATAGTCAAAACCTCTGGTACACATGAAATTTTTGCCGGAGAGAATGGCTCTTCCAGCGGCACAAATCGGATATATTATAGCATAATAGAACGAGGAATGGTGAGGTTTATGGGGACGGCGCCCTGTTTTCCCCTCTCCTGTCAAACGCTATCAGCCGCCTTTCTGCTGTCTTTGCATAAACGCTGAAATCCCATATATTCTCTGCATTTTCTCATGTTTTTGGTTGACTGAACTATGAATTTATGGTATTGTTGAATCATGCTCAATACGAGCAGTGTAAGTCATTTTTTTAGGAGGAATTTCCATGAAAGGTACAGTTAAGTGGTTCAGTGCAGAAAAAGGCTACGGCTTTATTGAAAGAGAAGAAGGCGGCGACGTTTTCGTTCATTTCTCTGCTATTCAGGCTGATGGCTTCAAAACACTGAATGAAGGCCAGAAGGTCGATTTCGAAATTATTGATGGTGCAAGAGGACCTCAGGCTGCTAACGTTAAAGTTGAAGGCTGATCACTGAACTGACTGCTATATAGCGTAAGTTTGTAACCAAAGATAAAAAGAGAGCCGTGAATCATTGGATTCGCGGCTCTCTTTTTTATGCTTGCTTGGCAGCCCTCTATGCTTTCTTTCCGGAGATATTCTCTCTCATCTCGGTATCGGCTGCAATATTTTTCATTTGATAGTAATCCATGACACCCAGATTTCCCTTCTGGAGAGCTTCTGCCATAGCCTTTGGCACTTCGGCCTGGGCTTCGACGACCTTCGCCTGCATTTCCTGGGTATAGGCGCGCATTTCCTGCTCCTTGGCGACGGCCATGGCACGGCGTTCTTCGGCTCTTGCCTGTGCGATCTGCTTATCTGCTTCTGCCTGATCGGTCTGGAGCTGGGCACCTATATTTCTGCCTACATCGACATCGGCGATATCGATGGAGAGGATCTCAAAAGCTGTCCCCGAGTCGAGACCTTTGCCGAGGACCGTACGGGAAATGTGATCCGGATTCTCCAGCACGTCAGTGTGCTTTTCGGAGGAACCGACGGTCGTGACGATGCCTTCGCCGACACGGGCGATGATGGTCGCTTCCCCTGCCCCGCCGACGAGGCGATCGATATTCGCACGGACGGTGACGCGTGCGCGGACCTTGAGCTCGATGCCGTTTTTCGCGACCGCAGAGATGGTCGGGGTCTCGATGACCTTCGGATTGACGCTCATCTGGACGGCTTCGAGGACATTGCGTCCTGCCAAGTCGATGGCGGCTGCCTGCTCGAAGGAGAGATCGATCTGTGCGCGATGCGCGGCGATCAGGGCATCGACGACGTTATCCACATTGCCGCCCGCCAGATAGTGCGCTTCGAGCTGGTTCACGCTGAGGGAAAGTCCCGCTTTCGTGCCTTTGATGAGCGGCAGCACGATCATCTGCGGAGAGACGCGGCGGATCCGCATCCCCACCAGATTGAAGAGGGAGATATTCACATCCGCGGCGAGCGCGGAGATCCAGAGTCCGATCGGCACGAAGTGCAGCAGGACGGACAGAGCTGCGATGGCGATGAAAAAGATGATCACCGGAAAGAGTAAAAGTTCCATACATGCCTCCAATTTATAATCAGGAATCAATAAAAGTCCGCTTGGTGAGACTCTCCGCTTGCGGCTTCGGGAAGGGTATGCCGGAGCCATGGGTCAAAAGGTCTTGCAATCCTCTCTCTGTGAGAGGATCGGTGCTCCTGTCTGATCACATGCTCTAGCGGGCATCCGCTTTCTTCACGACAAGATAGCTACCTTCTGCCTTGATGACGATGACCTTCTCCCCCTTCTCTATGAAGTCACCACGGGAGACGGCGTCTAGGATATGGCCTTCGATGTCCACCTTGCCGGACGGGCGAAGGACAGAGTCCGATATCCCCTCTTTCCCGGCATAGGCTGACAGATCAGCGGCGGAAGACTTGAAGCCCTTCTGACCGGTGAGGGAATCACGCAATGTGACTTTCTGCCACAGCCGGCTTTGTGAAAGGTGATCGACCAAGAAAAAGAACCCGATCCCGGCGAGAAGTACGCCCCCCGACAGGATATAGAGGGCCGTCATATCTCCGCCGAAGGTGAAGAAAAGGCCGGATAGAAGGAGGACGAGACCTATGACAGCCGCTACGCCTGTCATGAGCGCCAGGATGTCCAGAATGACCAGCGCCAGCCCGCCGAAGTATAAGACGGCTTCGAGCATCTGATCGCCTTCTGACCAATTCGCTCCGATGAGAAGACAGCCTGCGATCGCTGCGGCCAGCGCCCCGCCCGAGAATCCGGCGGTCTTGATCTCTGCAAGCAGCGAGATGAGGATGACGGCGGATAAGAGGCCTTCTACGATCGGGTGCCTAAAGACGTCAGCCATGGGCATGGCATCGGCTGCCAGCACATGCGAAGGAAAGAGGAGAAGCAGGAAAAATAGAAATGTCTTCATTTTTGCGATGTTTGCTCCTTTCGTGAAATGATCTCTTTTCATTATACACTAGAAATACGGAAAAGGAATAAAAAAAGAATCTCGAAATCGCTTCGAGATTCTTTTTTTGTCATTGATCATTAGTCGACCGGTTTCGCGAAGAGGTCTTTTTCTTTCTCTTTCTTGAGAGCGGTCTTGATGTGAAGCTCTTTCAGCTGCTTGTCAGCGACTGCGGACGGTGCCTGGGTGAGCGGATCGATCGCACTCTGGGTCTTCGGGAAGGCGATGACATCGCGGATGGAGTCGAGGTGGAGCATCAGCATGACGAGACGGTCAAGGCCAAGGGCGATGCCTGCATGCGGTGGAGCGCCGTACTTGAATGCATCAAGCAGGAAGCCGAATTTCTGTTCTGCTTCTTCCTGAGAGATACCGATGGCTTCGAATACTTTTTCCTGCAGATCCTGCTGGTAGATACGAAGGGAGCCGCCGCCGGCTTCGACACCGTTCAGGACCATATCATAGGCTTTCGCATAGACCTTGGACGGATCGGTGAGGAGGTACTGTACATCTTCATCTCTTGGTGCGGTGAATGGATGATGTTCAGCGACGTAGCGTTTTTCTTCTTCGCTGTATTCGAACATCGGAAAGTCGGTGACCCAGCGGAAGCAGAATTCATTCGGGTCGATGAGGCCCATGCGGCGAGCCATTTCGAGACGGAGTTCGCCCAGAGCCTGTGCGACGATCTTCGGCTTGTCCGCAATGATGAGGACGAGATCGCCTTTTTCCGCTTCGCAGACTTTGCCGATCTCACGGATCTTGTCTTCGCCGAGGAATTTGGTGATCTGGCACTTCAGGCTGCCGTCTTCATTGAAGCCGATCCAAGCCAGGCCTTTGGCACCATAGTGTCCGACGTATTCGACGAGGCCGTCGAGTTCACGACGCGGAATGCCGGCATCGCCTTTGACGGTGATGGCTTTCACACAGCCGCCATTATCGAGGACAGAGCGGAATACTTTGAAGCCGGTGTCACGGAGCAGGTCGGATACATCATAGAAATGCATATCGAAGCGAAGGTCCGGTTTGTCGGAACCATAGAGAGCCATGGCGTCATCCCATTTGATTCTCTTGAACGGGATCTGAATATCGACATTGAGGACTTTCTTGAAGACTCTCTGCATCATGTGTTCCATGAGGTCCAGAATGAAGTCCTGGTCTTCGAAGGAGAGCTCCATATCCAGCTGGGTGAATTCCGGCTGGCGATCAGCACGCAGGTCTTCATCGCGGAAGCAGCGAGCGACCTGGAAGTAGCGTTCCAGACCGGAAACCATGAGCAGCTGTTTGAAGAGCTGTGGGGACTGCGGCAGAGCGTAGAATTTACCCGGGTTCACGCGGGAGGGGACAAGGTAGTCGCGTGCGCCTTCCGGGGTGCTCTTGGTGAGCATCGGGGTCTCGATTTCGAGGAAATTGTGTTCATCGAGGAAGGTTCTCATTTCATGTACGATCTTATGGCGCATGATGAGGTGGTTCTGCATTTCCGGACGACGCAGATCGATGTAGCGGTATTTCAGACGGACGTTTTCATCGACATCAATGCCGTCTTCGACGTAGAATGGCGGGGTCTTCGCTTTGTTCAGGATGCGAAGCTCGGAAACGACGACTTCCACCTTGCCGGTCTTCATCTTCGGGTTGACAGTTTCTTCGCTTCTCTCTCTGACCTTGCCTTTGACAGCGAGGACGAATTCACTGCGGCAGGCTTCAGCCTTGTGGAATGCTTCTTCCCCATACTGTGGGCTCATAACGAGCTGTACAATACCGCTTCTGTCGCGAAGGTCGATGAAAATGAGACCGCCATGGTCACGACGGGTATTCACCCAGCCTGCCAGTGTCAGTTCTTTGCCGCAGTCATTTTCTGTTACCAGACCGCATCCGCAGGATCTATGCATCCCTGCCATTGTTTCCATATTAGAGCACCTCTTTATAAAAATGTTGACGCTGTGAGAGATCTTAAGGAGATCCCGTCAGCGAAAATAAATGATATATTAGCTTGCTTGTTGGTGTGTATTGACGGATAAAGCCGGAGGATCACGCATGATTTCATCTCGGCTTTGCCTGCCGGCAGAGGCCGGTCACCCAATGGCTATTTCTCAAACTTTGCAATATACCCGGCGACTTCAGCGAATGGGATCTCCTCCTGCGTGCCTTCTGCCATGTTTTTCACCATGGCTTTGCCGGAAGCCAGCTCATTGCTGCCGATGATGACGGTGAAGTCAGCCTTTGTCTTGCCTGCCTGCTTCATCTGGCCTTTGAGGCTTCTGCCCTGAAGGTCCATATCTGTGATGACGCCATCCTGACGCAGCGCGAACTGGATCTTTACGCCTTCGGCCTGTGCTTCTTCGCCGAGAGCGGCGATGTAGACGTGTTTTTCTGCTTTCGGTTCGGGGATCAGATGCTGCATTTCCAAAGCGAGCAGGAGACGTTCAAGACCGATCGCAAAGCCGATGCCCGGTGTGGAAGGACCGCCGACCTCTTCGACGAGACCGTCGTAGCGGCCGCCGCCGCAGACTGCGCTCTGCGCTCCGAGCGGTGGATACTGGATCTCGAAAGCGGTATTCGTATAGTAGTCGAGCCCGCGCACTAGCTTCGGGTCGATGGTGTAGGAGATCCCAAGAGCTGTGAGGTAGGATTTCAGAGCTTCGAACTTCTGGTGGCAACTCTCGCAGAGATAGTCCGTGATGACCGGCGCACCGACAGCCGCCGCTTTGCAGCCCTCTTCCTTGCAGTCGAGAAGACGAAGCGGATTCTTGTGGAGCCTGGCCTTGCAGTCTTCACAGAGCTGGCTCTCCTTGGGTTCGAAGAATTCGATGAGCTTCTGTCTGTACTGCGGACGGCAGTTCGCATCGCCGATGGAGTTCAGATGGAGATCGAGATCTTTCAGTCCGAGCTTATGGAAAATCTCACAAGCCATCGCGATGACTTCTGCATCCGCAAGCGGAGAGGACGCACCGAGGACTTCCAGACCGAATTGGTGGAATTCACGGTAACGGCCGGCCTGCGGACGGTCATAGCGGAACATGGAGCCGATGTAGAACATCTTATGCACCTGCTGGTCTCCATACATTTTATGTTCCAGGTACGCGCGGACAGCAGAGGCTGTATTTTCCGGGCGCAGGGTGACAGAGCGATTTCCTCTGTCCTTGAAGGTATACATTTCCTTCGTCACGACGTCGGTGGTATCGCCGATGCCGCGCTGAAATAATTCTGTCGCTTCAATGATCGGGGTACGGATCTCTTTGTATCCGTAGCGCGCACATACGTCACGAATGACGCCTTCCATGTAATCCCACTTGTAGACTTCGTCCGGCAGGATATCATGGGTTCCTTTTAATGCCTGCATTGTGACACCTCTTTACTTGATTTGACAGACATTTCGAAGGAGCAGAAGCTTCAACGCCCCTCCTCTGTCTATCAAAGACATTAACAAACTAAATTGTACCATTTCTACAGGGGAAATGGCAAATGGGAATTAAAAAATGGCTGCGGCTCTTCCGGGGATGGATCCAGAAAAAGAGACGGATGGATTTGGTCCTTCAAAGAGGAGCGATGAGCGCCTCAGGGTTTCTGTCTTTACTCTTTCTTCGCGCAGTCTTTGCAATAGCCGTAGAATTTCAACTGGTAGTCGACCACGTGGAATCCGCTATCTTTCTTGATCTTGTCCTTCACATCGGAAAGAAATAATTCATGGGAAAATTCGATCACTTTCCCGCAGCCAAGACAGATGAGGTGGTAATGGGAATGATTCAGTGAATGATCATTCAGCTCATAGCGACTGCGTCCGTCACCGAAGTCGAGCTTTTTGAGAAGCTCCAGCGATGTGAATAATTCCAGCGAGCGGTAGACCGTCGCAAGTCCGATGTCCGGATTCTCATCCCGTACCATCGCATACAGGTCTTCTGCACTCAAGTGTTTTTCCTTGCTGTCAAGGAAGGCCTGCAGAATGACCTGACGCTGCGAAGTGAATTTATATTTGTGCTCACGGATTTTTTTTCGCAGGGTATTCATAACCGTGGACTTTTTCATGAAAATGCCTCCACTTTTAAAATAGGAATGAGGAATCGGAAAGGGGAAGTCGGAGAAACCGATATTTCCCGGAAGCTGTCAGCGCTCCCCTATTTTCCCATCTTGTACTTATCATAAAACCACATATGCCGCAGGATGACCTGCAGGACGGCGACCAGCGGGACGGAGATCATCATGCCGACGATGCCGAAAAGCTGTCCGCCGATGAGGACTCCGGCAATGATCGCGACGGGATGTACATCGATGATGCTGCCCATGAGCTTGGGCATGAAGAAATGACCGTCGAGCTGCTGGACGATGATGTAGAAGATGATGACTTTCGCCATGACGCCTGTCCCCTGAAGCAGAGCGAGGAAAACGGGCGGGATCGCTCCAATGATCGGTCCGATGAGAGGGATCATTTCCACGACGCCTGCTAGAAGTCCGATGACCAGAGGATAGGGAATATTCATGGCCCACATGCCAAGGAAAACGACAAAGGCCATGATGACGGAAAGGAGCAGCTGCCCGCGCAGGTAGGCATTCAGCATGAAGTGGATCTCCTTGAAGATCGTCTCGAGATGATGGTGGAAACGTTCAGGAAAGAAGCCAATGAAGACATGCACGAAATAGCTGCCTCTCTTCATCATGTAGAATGTGATGAAGGGGACGACGATGAGCTCAACCACCGTACTTGCAAAAGAGAAGATCGCGGACAGGCTGAACTGTGCGACCTTCAGCGTATACTCGCCGATATCCTGAATGATGCGGGAAATGAAATTTTTCGCTTCCGGCGGCATCAGGGAGAGCTGGTACTGCCGCTCGATCTCCGGGATCGCCTGCTGCACCGCTGTCACCATATCGGGGATGCCTTTCACGAAGGCACGGAATTCTCCGATGAACGGCACGATGATGTGGACAATGATCATATAGACAATGCCGATAAAGATGGCAAAGGAGATCAGGATCGCGATATCATAGGGCATCTTCGCCATCCCGCGGCAGACGCGGATGTGTTCATGGATGAATTTCGCCAGCGGATTCAAAAGGATCGCGAGCACCAGCGAGACGGTGAATGGAAAGAGGATCATGGGGGCTGCGACCACAAGTCCGAAGAAAAAGAGCGCAATGCCGATGCGCATCCAGAATTCAGCGCCCCATCTCATAGGCCGCCTCCCACTAGGAAAGGATTCGTCTTCTTTTCATGGCCAATGGTCGTCGGATCACCATGTCCGGAAAGCACGGTCACGGTATCCGGCAGGCAGAAAAGATTCTTCCGGATGGCGGTCACGAGCGTCCTCATACTGCCTCCGGGGAAATCGGTGCGTCCGATGGAGCCGTGGAAAAGAGAGTCTCCCGTGAAGACGATGCCCTCCTTCGCTTCATAGAAGGAGATCCCGCCCGGTGTATGCCCCGGGGTATCGATCACGGTAAAGTCCAGTCCGCAGGTCTTGATAGGGTCTCCCCCTTTTACCCAGTGCTCCGGATCCTCTACGAGTACGTGGTCGGGGAATTCATAGGATAAATTCTTGGAGGGGTCTTTCAGATACGAGGCGTCTCCGCGGCTCATGTAGAGTTCAGCTTTCGGGAAACGGGCGCGCAGCGCATTCATACCGGCCATATGGTCCACATGGGCATGTGTCAGAAAAATGGACCTCAGCTCGATCTGATCCTGCAGGATGGCATGGATGTAGTGTTCCGGTGTAAAGGAGGGATCTACGACCAGCCCTTCCATGGTCTTTTCATTGTACACGATATAGGTGTTTGTCATAAAAGGACCGAGTACTGTGTATTTGATTTTCATAACAAATCCTCCTTTGATTCACGTTTTTGCGGCAGCGGCTAAAAATTCTTATCGCTGTCGAGAAGCAGCGTCACGGGGCCGTCATTTTCGAGGGCCACCTTCATATGGGTGCGGAAACGGCCAGTCCCAACAGAGACACCGGCTTTACGGCAGATGTCAACGACATATTCATAAAGCGTATTCGCCCGTTCCGGAAGCTCCGCCTGTGAAAAGCTGGGGCGGCGCCCCTTTCTGGTGTCTCCATAGAGAGTGAACTGGGAAACGATCGCAAGCTCCCCTTTCACGTCCAAGAGGGACAGGTTCAGTTTATCATTTTCATCCTCGAAGATGCGAAGATGCAGGATCTTGTCTGCGATGTACTCTGCTTCTTTCTCAGTATCGCCTTTTTTGACACCCAGAAGAACGACAAAGCCTTTGGAAATGGAAGCCGTTTCTTCACCTTCGGAATCCACCTTGCACCAGTTGCATTTTTGAACGACAGCACGCATTAATAGGTCTCCTTTATAAAATGGTTCAGGGTTCGGGATTAGCCCGTGGGGCGGCTCCGTCCACTAATTATGAATGAAAGCTTTGCACGAATGAGGAATTAGGAATTAAGGTGGCGGCTTTGCCGCGAATATATATGGGGCGATGCCCGAAAGTGGTATGCAAGTCACCAGTCACCACTCACCCCTTCTTACTAATTTTCCCCCTTCGACGACCGCATTCTTCTGACTGAATGGACGCCCTTGATGCGGCGGACCTTGGTCATGATGAAGTCGAGCTGCGCCAGATCCTTGATCTGGATGCCAAGATTCATGACGGCCATGCCATTGTTCTCGACCTTGACATTCGCCGCAGAGACGGAGAGCTTCATCTCGGTCAGCACGGCCAGGATGTCCGCCATGAGACCGGTGCGGTCGTAGCAGATGACTTCGATCGTGACGAGGAACATGCCGCCCGTCTCTTCTTCCCAGGACACATCGATCATGCGGTCTTTGTCCGGGAAATTGATGGCATTCGGACAGTCCGCACAATGGACTGAGACGCCGCGGCCGCGCGTCACGAAGCCGACGATGGAGTCACCCGGCACCGGGGTGCAGCACTTGGCGAGATGCACCTCGAGTCCCACTTCCCCGCGGACGAGGATGCCGGAGGATGAGCGCGCTTTCATGCTGCGCATTTTGAGATTCTCCAGATCCTTTGCGGTCTTTTGAAGTACGGGCTTTTGGAGAGCAAGCTCCTTCTTGTATCTTTCCGTGAGCTTCACCATCGTGCTCTTCACGGGGATACCGCCGAAGCCAATGGAGGCAAGAAGGTCATCGGTGGTCGGACAGTTGAAGGTCTTCGCGACCTCGAGCAAGCGGTCTTTTCCGATGAGCTTCTTCCATTCATAGCCGAGACGGTCTGTTTCCTCGATTAAGAGCTGCTGCCCGCGTGCAATATTTTCTTCTCTGTTTTCTTTCTTGAACCAGCTGCGGATCTTCGCCTTGCTGTCAGCAGCACCGACCATATTGATCCAGTCATAGCTCGGCTTGCCATTTTTCGAAGTGATGACAGAGACGATATCCCCATTCTTCAGCTTCGTATCGAGCGGGACGATCTTATTGTTCACCTTCGCACCGATGCAGCGGTTGCCGACTTCGGTATGGATGCGATAAGCAAAGTCGATCGGGATCGAGCCCTTCGGCAGGTTGATGACATCGCCCTTCGGTGTGAAGACGAAGACTTCATCCGAGAAGACATCGAGCTTTAGAGCATTCATGAATTCCTTCGGGTTGCTGGTATCCTGCCATTCCAGGATGCGGCGCAGCCAGGAGATCTTCGCATCGAAGTCCTTGCCGCCGGCATGTCTGCCTTCCTTGTAGCGCCAGTGAGCGGCGACACCGTATTCGGAAATATGGTGCATTTCCCACGTGCGGATCTGGATCTCTACCGGCTGCCCCTTCGTCCCGATGACGGTCGTATGGAGCGACTGGTACATATTCGGCTTCGGGACGGCGATGTAGTCCTTGAAGCGGTTCGGAAGAGGTCTCCAGAGAGAGTGTGCGATGCCGAGGATCGCATAGCACTGCGGGATGGTATCCACGATGACACGCACCGCATAGAGGTCATAGATCTGAGATAAGTCTTTGTTATCCCGTTTCATTTTCTTGTAAATGCTGTAGAAATGCTTCGGCCGTCCCGTGATGGTCGCCTTGATCCCCGCTTCCTCGATGTGTTCGTGGAGCACGCGCATGGTATCATCGACGATCTCCTCACGCGCCTTGCGCTTCTGCTTCATCTGGCGCACGAGGTCAGCATATTCCTCCGGATGCAGGTAGTGGAAGCAGAGATCCTCCAATTCCCACTTGATGTTATAGATCCCCAAGCGGTGTGCCAGCGGAGCATAGATCTCGATCGTTTCGCGCGCGATGCGGATCTGCTTTTCCCGCCGGAAGATGCCTAGGGTACGCATATTGTGCAGGCGGTCTGCCAGCTTGATGACGACGACGCGGATATCCTTGGCCATCGCGAGGAACATTTTGCGGAAATTCTCAAGCTGCTGGTCCTCTTTGTCCTTGTAGTGGAATTGGGAGAGCTTCGTCACGCCATCGACCAGGAAGGCGACTTCTTCACCAAAGAGCATTTTGAGATCTTCCAGCGTATAGCCGGTATCCTCGACGACATCATGCAGGAGTGCTGCCATGACGCCTTCCTTATCCATTTCCAGCTCCGCCAGAATGTAAGCCACAGAGACGGGATGGATGATGTATGGCTCGCCCGTCTGCCTGGTCTGTCCCGCATGAGCTTTTTCTGCCAGCTCGTAGGCTTCTTCGATGAGGTCGAGCGATTTCTCATCATGCATGTACGTTTTCAGCTTGTCGAAGAGCTTTTTATGCTCTTCTTCTTTTTCTCCGGAAAAATCCTGCCGCTCTTTCATGCGCTCTACGTATTCATCCTGATGGATCAGAAATTCGGCCAGTGTCGAAGCAGAGGCATCCGTATGGATGGTCTCTTCATTGAGATTGCGATTAAATACGCTTGGTGCTGGAAGGGCATTCGTTTCTACCGGTACTTCTGTTTTTTTGTTTTCTGTATCATTCATAGCGGTGCCTCCTTACAGCATCAAAATTAAGGACTTCGGGTGCAAGCTCCGGAAGGCAGTGCCGGAAGCTCCCTCATGAAAATGGCACTGCCCGCTCTCCGTTTTCTACGTTCCAAGGAATGGAGGTGTATCATCACCTGTGAAAGGAGAGCCGGTATCAGGCATGACTGGTAAAAGATGATATCTTCGGGCATCCCGAAGGATCCACGGCGAAGCTGTCACGACCTCGCCCTAAAACATTCTATGCTTCCTATATACTTCAGACTCCATGAGATCCAGCTTTTTCGTTGCGATACGGCGCTGGTAAAATTCTTCCCCGTTTCTGGAAAAGCGTGAGAGGAGCTCAAGCTCTTCAAAAACGGCAAGTCCCATGCTGAGGCTGACTTTTTCGAAGCCACCCTGCGTCATGAGGCAGCTCTGTACCTCCTTCACAGGTCGTGGCAGGTCCTTCAAGAAAACGGTGAGCTTCTTGTAGATCTCTACCAGCAGATCGCGGGAGAGCAGCTTCTCATTTTCCTCTCGGATATCGCGGCAGATGAGCTGCACATGCTCGCCATACCATTCATGGACTTCCGGTTCGAAAACAAGATCGACCACATCCCCTGCGCGGCAGGGATCGATATCCCCCACGCCCCAGAAGATCGCATCGATAAGCTCCTTTCCGGCAGACAGCTGGCATTTGAAATGCCGTCTGTCCTGTCCGATGCGGCGTGCTGTTTCCACGAAAGCCTGCCGCGTGGCAAAGATGGGCTTCGGATTGTCACAGCCGCAGGGCTCTAAAAGGTCGAGCGAGTGAATGAAATCGATGGATACATCGGAGAGCGGCAGGCACTCCTCTACCTCAAGGACAGAGATACAGTCTTCGGGAGTGAGCCTTGCTTTCGCATAGGCATTGAGCCGTTTTCGGAATTCGGGGATCTTGTCTGCCTCGATAGAAAAGCCGGCTGCCATTTTGTGTCCGCCATACTGGAGCAAGAGATCCTTCTCAGCCGCCAGGGCTTCATAGATATTGAAAGCAGGGATGGAGCGACAGGAGCCCTTCCCGACTCCGTCTCTGACTGTCAGCACCAGTACCGGACGATGGTAGATCTCCAGGATGCGCGACGCCACGATGCCGATGACGCCGGGATGCCAATCCTGCCCGTCCACGACAATGGCCATGTCCTTGTCGATTTGCAGCTCGGCGATGCGCTTCTGCGCTTCCTCGAAGATATTCCGCTCGATCTGCTGGCGCGTCACATTCGTATCACAGAGCTGGCTCGCGAGGCGCTCCGCCTCTTCACTGGACTCTGTCGTCATCAGCTGTACGCCTTCTCTGGCATGCGCAATGCGTCCGGCCGCATTCAGACGGGGCGCCAGGCCGAAGGACACCTGATCCGCATGCGTGATCGCTTTCGTATCCTCATGGACGATGCCTGATGCGATCAGGAGCGAAGAAAGCCCCTTGATGGAGGTCGTAAGGAAACGCTTCATCCCCTCCCGTACCAGGATACGGTTTTCTCCGGTCAGAGAAACCACGTCTGCGATCGTCCCCAGTGCGGCGAGCTCTACATTGTCTGTGAAATCGACACCATCCCTTGCCAGATGCAGTGCTCTGGCCACCATGAAAGCGACGCCGCAGCCCGCCAGCTCCTTGTACGGATAGGGGCAGTCCTTCTGGTGCGGATTGATCACGGCGATGCATGCCGGCAGCTGCTCAGGCGGTGTGTGATGGTCAGTCACGATAATATCCAGCCCCTCGGGTTTCCTTGCGATCAGTTCTGCCGAGCTGATACCGCAGTCCACCGTGATGAGGAGCGTATAGCCCTCTTTTCGGAGGGAAAGCAAAGCCTTCTCATTTAGCCCATATCCTTCCGTTTCTCTCCGGGGTATGTAGTATCCGACATCCGCGCCCATGCCCTTCAGACAGCGCACGAGGATCGAAGTCGATGTGATGCCGTCTACGTCATAGTCTCCGTAGACTACGATCTTCTCTCTGCGATCGATCGCAGAAAGAAGACGGGTGACGCCCTCCTTCATCCCCTTCATCAAGAAAGGATCTGATAGATCCGATAGGTCATCGTATAAAAAATGGGATAATTTGTCTTCTGTATCCAGTCCGCGCCGCATCAGGATACGCGCAAGACCATCTGTGACCGAATGCCTGCGGAAAAACGCAGGGATCTCTTTTGTTTCGTTTTCGCTTGCCCGGATATGCCAGCGGCAGGCGGTTCGTCCTTGTGTCATCATGCCCTCGATTTCTGGAGATGGATGGAAGCTTTGATGTACGCGTCTTTCCGGTCTTACAAAATACCGGCCGCGTCCTTCTCTTTGCAGTTTTGCTATCATGTCTGTGATATGTTCTTGATCATTCATCCATCCTCCGTAAAAGATGTAATTTGCAACAATTATACCATTTTTGATTCTCAATAGCTATGCTGTATTATCATTCTCAATTTAAAAAGAGCGCCAAAGCGCTCTCTTTTCTATAGATGGATGCTCATAACGATCCCTTCGGCCAACAGTTACTTTCCCCATGCTACAGGTGTGCCTGTTTTCTGAGCGCATCCCACATCTTCACTTCTCTCGCTGTCGTCTTCACATCATGGACACGGAAGAGGGTGCAGCCCTTTTCGATGCCCCAAAGGTTCACGGCTGCTGTCCCCTCGTCTCTTTCTTTTGCCGGAAGGTCAAGGATCGTGCCGATGAACCGCTTGCGGCTGACACCGAGAAGCCATGGATACGGGTATGCCTGTGTGAGTTCATCCAGGCGGGCGAGCACTTCCATATTCTGCTCTCCGGTCTTTCCAAAGCCGATGCCCGGATCAAGGATGATTTTCTCTTCTTTCACACCGGCGGCCAGTGCGATGGAAAGTGTCCGGTCAAAAAAGGACTTCATTGAGGAGATGATATCTCCCGTGTACACGGTGCCATTGTGGTTGTGCATCAGGATGGCAGGGACGCCATAGGCTGCCGTCACGCGGGCCATGCTGCCGTCATCGTACTGAAAGCCCCAGACATCATTCAACATATGCGCTCCGGCAGACAGGGCTTTTTCCATCGTCTCATAGTGGTAGGAGTCGATGGAGATCGGGACGCTGCTTTCGTCTAGCAGCAGAGGAAGAAGCTGCATGAGACGTGCAGTCTCTTCCTCTGCCGTCAGCTCTGTGTGTCCCGGCCTTGTCGACTCTGCACCGACATCGATCATAGCAGCACCGTCTACTACCATGTCTTTCATATGAGATATCGCATGTGCTTTTGTATTCCACAAGCCTCCGTCGGAGAAGGAGTCGGGCGTCACATTCAGGATGCCCATGACAAGGGAAACATCCCTAAGGGATAGCGTTTTCCCATCCTTCCATTTGTAATTGCGCACCGGTCTGGTCATATGTATCTCCTTTTGCATCGCTGCAAGAAAAAATATCGTAAAGATCAAGGGAAGCGGCTGCTGAATATCTTCCAAATTATACCATAAAAGGGCAACAAAAAAAGCGGCGTAAGCCGCTTTCCTGTGCGAACGAATCATTGAGGAGTATGATTCAGACGCAACCGAATTGATAATCAGGGAAATAATCATCAATTAGACAAGCAGAGCAACTCTGCTGCATGGCATTTCCTCCATGTACTTCTATTATACATGATATTTGAGAAATTTCCAGTGGAAAGCATCGAAACTTGAAATATTAAAGGGACTATCTGACCCAAAAGGGACAAGTGGCAGGGACGAGCTTCTGCTTGTTAAGGAATCTGTGTCCCTGCCATCTTTATGCCTCTTCGATGAGCTTCTGCAGAAGCTCTGCTTCCCGATTCACGGCAGAGAGGAAACGGGAGAGATCCGTCACGGCATCTTTCCAGTAGATGAGAGCGACGGCATCTTCTCCGCTGTACAGGAAACGAAGAAGCGCAAAGCTCTCTTTATCCCCACGCTCCTGATAGGCAGCGATGCGATGCAGGCGCGCTTCCATCTTCAAGCGGTTTCCCTCCGTATCTTCCATATAGCATAGGATCTTCTGCCATTCCGTGGCTGCCCCGCCGGAGAGCTCCATGAGGGCAAGGATCTCCTCCGGTACAGGCAGGTCAGTCCGCAGCAGAGCATGGCGTCCGATCTCTTTCAGCATGTCGAAAGCCTTCGCGGCTTCTGCCAAAAAAGCCGCCGCATACGATTGGCGGCTTCCTTTCCATGTCTTGGAGACCTTCAGCGTCACCTCCTCTTGAAGGGCTGCCATATGACGAAAGGCAGTGAGAAACGCGCTGTATGTCTCCGGCGACATGTTCTTTGTCCACAGGGCTGTCAAAAGATCGGAAGCTGCCTGCCAGTCTTTTTCAGACGCACGAACGGCACCCCAGAATTTTTCTTCCTTAGTTGTCATGGATACTCCTCATACCGGGGAAGGCCGATCCCATCTCATCGGGATAAAATCCGCCTTCCTCTTTTTTCTGCCGGTAATTTTCACCGGCAACTACAGTTCGATACTCTCTCCTGGCTTCACGACGATGACGTCTATGCCCTTTTCCCTGCCCTTTTCCGCAAACGCCGCCGGATCCTGCGCGATGACGGGCCAGGTATTGTAGTGAAGGGGGATCACATGCTTTGCTTTCAGGAATTTCGCGGCGAGGAGCGCATCATCCGGCCCCATCGTGTAGTTATCCCCGATCGGAAGGATGGCATAGTCGATATCAAACATCTCGCCGAAGAGCTTCATATCACCAAAGAGCGCCGTATCGCCTGCGTAGTAGACGGTCGGTCCCTCTTTGAAGGAAATGATAAATCCGCAGGGGATGCCGCCCGGTACACCGCAGCTGTGCAGTGCCTGTACCATTTTGATCGTGCCGAAGTCTGTCTTGTACCGGCCGCCAAGATTCATCGGTGCAAAGTTCAAGACCGTCTTCGGGAAAAGACCGATGACTTCGGGAATGGCAATAACCGTGGCGCCTGTGCGGCGGGCGATTTCTACAGAGTCACCGAAATGATCGCTGTGCGCATGGGAAAGCAGGATGTAGTCGCATTTCACCCGATTCGGAGATACGGCGGCATCTCCATTCCCCGTAAGGAAGGGATCAAAAAGCAGCTTTTCCTTGCCAGTGTCCAGACGAAAGCAGGCATGTCCGAAAAATGTGTACTTCATAAAAATCGCTCCTTTCGAAACTTATAAAATGGTATGGATGGCTTGGAATGTATCGCTATTTATTCTTTCTCGCCATGATCTCCTTGACGACCTTTTGTGCCACATCAGCGAGGGCGATCCCGCGTTTCATGCTGGTCTGCTGCATACGGCGGTAAGCATCTTCTTCGCTGATATGGTAGTAGTCCATCAGAAGCCCTTTGGCGCGGTCGATGATTTTTCTGGCGGCGAATTCACGCTCCATATCCTTCACCCGATCCACGATCTCGCTCTTCTGCCTAAACTGAGACACTGCGATCTGGATGGCGGGGAACAGATTTCTCTCATCGACAGGCTTCATGACATAGCCAAAGACCATGGACTTCTTCGCCTTTTCGATGATGTCTTCATCGCCGAAAGCCGTCAGGAGGACCACTGGCGCCGCATTGTCGTGGGCGATCATCTTTGCTGTCTGGATGCCGTCAAGGCGCGGCATTTTCACATCGAGGATGACGAGATCCGGCTTTTTTTCTTTGACAAGATCCAAAGCCTCCACCCCATCTGAGCCAACGCCGACGACTGTGTGTCCGGCTTCTTCAAGCATTTCCCTTAAATCCATGCAGATGAGCGCTTCATCATCTGCTATGACGATTCTATATTTTTCTGCCATTTTTTATGCCTCCATCAAAGCCAGCGGGCAGTAAATATCTGCCACGACCATAGAATCCTCATTTTTTAAGCCAAACTCGCCCTTGAGTTCGATCTCTGCGAGATTTCTGACGATTTGAAGCCCCAGATCAAATGTCCTTGTACTGAAATCTTCCGGCAGCGGGTGTCCATTATTTTTGATATATACATGCAGGCGTCCATGATCGATCTCCGTGCCGACCACCAGAGTGCCGCGCGGCATCTTATGATATCCGTGGTCGATCGCATTGTGAATGAGCTCATTCGTCGCGATGGCAAGCGGCACGGCTTTTTCAGAATTCACGATCAAAGGCCGCCTTCCTTTTTCGCGCACCACATCGACGGGACAGAGTGCGAGACTGTCGACAGAGAGCTTGCAGATCTTATCGAGAAGCACGTCCATATCGACCTGATCCCCACTCTGGTTCGCCAAAATATCGTGGATCTTGGAGATCCCAAGTATCCGGCTGACGGCTCTCTTCAGTGCTTCTTTTGTATCTTCATCTTTTGAGCGCCGCGCCTGCATGCGAAGCATCCCCGCAATGGTATTCAGGCTGTTTTTGACGCGGTGATGGATCTCTTTGATGACGGAGTCCTTGACAAGGATCTGCCGTTCTTTTTCACGGATGGCTGTCACGTCGGTCAAAACGATCACCGTCCGCGTCACCCGGCCGCCGGAAATGATCGGGAGTCCCCAGGCGGAGAGCGTCATATTTTCAGACACTTCATCGCTGAATGCGGGGCGGCCTGTCTTCATGACTTCGTCGACCAGCGGGAAGTGGACGATGGTGTGTCCGATGATGTCACGCTGCTCGATCGCCTCTTTGTCCAGCACGAGATAAAGATCGTCGGCCATGTCATTGGCATACATGATGCGTCCGGCGGCATCGAGTATGATGACGCCGTCCTGCGGACGGATGCTGTAGTAGTCTTTGCCGGCAAATGGTACCTGCAGCGCCAGATTCGCCGTATCGGTCAGCACCTGCTGCTGGGACAGGGATACGGAGGCAAAGCAGACGACGGCAAATGGCCGTCCTGCATTATCAACGATCGGATACGCTGTGACGGCGATCTCCCGTCCTTGATCCAGCTCCTTCCTGCCGACGACCTTGCGCCCTGTCTGGAAGACATTGTCGACGATCGCCAGATCATCAACCAGAAAGGTGTCTCCGGCATGGAAAAATGTCGAGCCATGGGTGTAGGATGGCTTCACGGCTGTCAGTATGACAGAGATGTCTTCATTCTTCCCTCGGGCACAGAGGTAGACCTGGCTCTTGGAAATATCGGAAGCGCACTGCAGAGCCACCTGCATGTGATCTAAGATTTTTGCCTGTACGCCAGTCAAATTGGTCGTATCCCGGACCAATGTATAGAGATGACTGACTTCGATTCCTCGGGTCTGCATCGTGGTTCATCCTCTTTTCATTCGCAAAGTTTAGAGCTTCACCTGATCTGCCAGGAAAGGCAGACGGGGATCTGCATTGAGTGTCAAAGGGGCATAGTCCCCCGCCTGTGCCATGTAGTAGGCACGGCAGCCGATCATGGCTCCATTGTCTGTGCAGAGGACGGGAGCGGGACGGCACATGCGGATGCCGCGTTTGTCACAGGCTGCCTTCAAGGCCTTGCGAAGACCGCTGTTGGCAGCGACACCGCCGGCAAGGGCAATGGTCGAAAGACCTGTCGCATCGACGGCGCGCATGGCTTTCTCGACCAGTACATCGACGACGGCTTTCTGGAAGGAGGCTGCCACATCCTTCGGATGGACCTCCTCTTTCTTCATTTTGGCCGTATTGAGGTAATTGATGACCGCTGATTTGAGTCCGCTGAAGGAGAAATCATAGGTGTGCTCTTTTCCAAGTCCCATCGGGAAATGGATGGCATTCGGGTCTCCTTCCTGTGCCAGACGGTCGATGTGAGGGCCGCCCGGATATGGATAGCCCATCACACGGGCGATCTTATCGAAGGCTTCTCCGGCCGCATCATCGCGCGTCTGTCCCAAAAGCTCGAAGGTATTGTAATCCTTCACGATAACGATCATCGTGTGGCCACCGGAGACGACAAGCGCAAGGAATGGCGGTTCCAGATCCGGATACTGAAGAAGATTCGCAAAGATATGCCCTTCCATATGGTTGACTGCGATCAGCGGTTTTCCGAGTGCCCATGCCGCAGATTTTGCCGCTGCGACACCGACCAGCAGTGCGCCCACGAGTCCCGGCCCCTGCGTCACGGCGATGGCATCTATATCCTGCCAGCCTAGATGCGCTTCTTCAAGGGCTTCGATGGCGACAGGAAGGACATCCTCGATATGGTGGCGGGATGCGATCTCCGGCACGACACCGCCGAATTTCTTATGGATCGGCACCTGCGTGGAGATCACATCGGATAAGATATGACGCCCATCTTCGATGACTGCGCAGGAAGTCTCATCGCAGCTCGATTCAAAGGCTAGTATTTTCATGTTGACTCCTTATTTAGTGTTGAATAGATCCCCGGACATAGGGGTCAGGGGAATGAGAAAAGGCCTTCTTCCCCTGAGAAAGGGGGAGCGGCTTTTCTGTCAGGAAAGACAGATGAGACGTAAGCCCCCTCTTTGTCTTTACGTTTCCGGTCCGGTCACAATGCTCTTTCCATCACATATCCATCCTCGATGGGCAGCTCGTAGACCTTCTTTCGGAGGCCCAGATTTTTGAATCCGAAGGACTCATACATCTTCTGGGCGGACAGATTGCTCACGCGGACTTCGAGAAACATCGTCTGCATACCACGGCCCCGAGCTTCTTCGATGCCCTTTTGAAGGAGCATACGTCCGATGCCCTGACGCCGGCTGCATGGGCGGACGCCGATATTCACAAGCTGTGCTTCGCCCGCGATGAACCAGAAACAGCCATAGCCTGTGACAAACCCGTCCTCTTCGGCCACAAGGTAGAAGCTGTGCTCATTCTCCATGAGGTCATGATGCACCGTCTCCCTGCGCCACGCATCGGAAAAGCAGAGGCAGCCGATATCATAAATGGCAGACACATCCTTTTCCTCTGCTTCGCGGATCAGGATTTCCCGTGCAGTTTTTCCCATAAGACCTCTGCCTCACTGCGGCGAATGTAATTCGGAAGAAGGGAGAGCGGATCATCCTTCTCTCCTTTTTCCAGCCTTGCAAAGGCTGCTCTTGCGACACTGCCGGCTCTAGCAAGGCGGCTGTGCGGCGCTGCGACGCGGATACCAGCGGATTCGAGCTTCTCCTTATACGTATCGGCACATTCACCGACCGCGATGACAGGGCCTCCATGACGGAGGGCCGCCGCAATGACATCATCAATGGGCGCCGCCTCTTCCGGTGCTTCCTTCCAGAATTCGTCAAAAGCCCCGTAGAGCGCCGCATAGACATGGCCCCGCTGGGCATCCTCGAGCGGCAGGATGAAAGCCTCGGCCCCCTCCATATTCCGCGCCAGTGACTCCAGCGTATCGACCCCTACGATCGGTACTTTCCAGATATAGGCCGCCATCTTCGCTGTCGCAAGGCCGATGCGCAGTCCGGTGAATGAACCGGGCCCGATGGAGATGGCGATGGCCGTGATGTCTTCCTTAGATACGCCTGCCTCCTTCATCATGGCATCCAGATGCGGAATGAGCTGCTCGGAATGGGTCAGTCTTTTCTGCACCGTCCATTCTGCGACGAGCCGGTCTTTTTCCGCCAGCGCGCACGACAGCACAAGGGAAGAGGTATCAATGGCTAGAAGCATAATGTGTAATCTCCTTTACGATCGCACCCGGAGCGGCGTCGCTCCATGTGATGCGGATTTCTCTTTCTGTTTCCGAGAGGACACGGATGTCTATATGGATCGCTTCCGGCGGCACGACATCAGGAAACATGTCGGCCCACTCAGCGACCGTCACGCCGCCCGTGCTGTATTCCTCCCACCCGATATCATAGAGCTCTTCTTCTCGATGCAGGCGGTAGAAATCAAAGTGCTTCAGGGGAAGCGTGCCCTCGTAATAATTCATGATCGTGAATGTCGGACTCCCGATAACGCCGGAAATTCCCATGCCGGCAGCGAGTCCCTGCACGAAATGGGTCTTGCCGGCGCCCAGATCTCCAGACAGGGCGATGAATTCATCATTCACCGCTGCTGTTCCGAGAAATCGTCCAAGCGCCATCGTTTCATCCACGCTCTTTGTATGTAGTACTACCTCATGTTTCATGGAGCCACCTCATCAGATCTTCATGGCAGGCAAGACCTGCCTCATAGCCCTCTCGGTGGAGCGAGCGGAGCTTCTCCACATCCTTCTCAGTCCGTGATACGACGACGGGCTTCTTCGGACGGATGACAAAGACGCGCCCTTCTTTTTCCAAAGAAAGGAGCTTTTCTACTTTTTTATTATATATCGCAGGGATGGCGCACATTTCCTCGACCACCCGCGGATAGTCCTTCCCATAGAACATAGAGAGCAGCGCATGAAATCCGGCAGGCACCGGCCTTTTGCGATAGTCTCTATCGCGCGTTAAGATGTACACCGGCTTTCGGCAGCACGTAGGAAGCTCCTCAGGCAGCGGCACAAAAGGCATGCCGATCCCGCCGTCTACATAGATGCCGTCCTTCAAAGGGACAGGCTTTGAGAAAAGCGGAATCGAGCAGCTGGCTTCCGAGATCTTGAAAAATTCCCTCACCGTACACGAGCGGCTCGACACGTAGACCGGCTGACCCGTGAAAGCATCCGTCATGATGATATAGAGCGTCTCCTTCGACTGTTCCGCTGACACAAAATCGTAGGGATCGATCGACTCCGAAAGCTCGCCGAAGATGAAGTGGAAATTGAAATAACTCCCCTGTTTCACCAGATGCCGCAGTCCCATATAGCGCGGATCCTTCGCAAATCGGGTATTCATCCGAAGACTTCTCCCCCTCTGGTGTGCCAAGTAGCACAGCCCCTGCATGGAACCGGCTGAGATCCCCATAGAGCAGGGAAAATACAGTCCTTCCTCCATGAAGGCGTCCAGCACGCCGGCCGTGAAGAGCCCGCGCATCGCACCGCCTTCCATGATGAGCAGGCTCTCTTGCGCTCCATGGATCTCGCTTTCTGTATTCCACGCTTTCATCATGAGTGAATGGAATGCCTCCTTTGGGGATGGCGACCGGGGATCGGATGGTCTCAGCGAATGGGCGTACCCTTCGCTGAGACCATCTCCCGTGAAGCCGTTTTTACTTAGAACCCTTCGACTGATTCTTGACTGCATTGATCTTCGCCGCGATGGCATCCTGATCTCCTAAGTAGCTTACATCATGCACCGTGAAGTCTTCATTCAGATGATAGACGAGCGGCACACCGGTCGGTACATTCATGCCGGCGATCTCTTCATTCGAGATCCCTTCGAGGTGCTTTCGGAGCGCGCGGATGGAATTCCCATGGGCTGCGATCAGGATCTTCTCTCCCTTTGCGATTTCCGGACGGATCACATCTTCGAAGTACGGAGCCACACGTGCGACCGTATCCTTCAGGCATTCTGTCAAAGGGAGCTGTACTTCATCCTTGAATTTCTGATACGGCGCCTGGTTCTCCGGGCATCTTGGATCATCTGCCGAAAGAGCCGGCGGACGGACGTCATAGGAACGACGCCACAGATGGACCTGCTCGGCACCGTACTTATCCGTAGTCTCTGTCTTGTTGAGTCCCTGCAGCGCCCCGTAGTGACGCTCATTCAGGTGATAATTCTTCTCGACGGGGATCCAGGTGAGATCCATCTCATCGAGCACCGTGTATGCCGTATGAATGGCACGCTTCAGTACAGATGTATAGCATTTGTCGAAGGTAAATCCCTCCTTAGCGAGCAGGCGGCCTGCCTCACGCGCTTCGCTGTAGCCTTTCTCCGTCAGCTCGACATCCGTCCAGCCGCAGAATAAATTCTTCTGATTCCATTCACTTTCTCCATGACGAATGACTACCAGTGTGTACATCATTTTTCTCCTTTTACAATACCTATCGTGGACCCCATATATTCTGCTATATACTGCCCTGCCTGATCATCGGTCATGAATCACCAAAATGATCATACCCTTTGGCGAAAAGCCTCTTGCGCCCGTCTCGATCTGTCAGATACACGCCACCTGTGCGTTCCTGCGTGACCCTTCCGATCACAGAGACAGGTAGCAACGGATCGAGCTTTTGAAGGTCTTCTTCTGAGATCGTCCCGATGAGTTCATAGTCCTCACCACCCGTGAGTGCCCAGTCCAGCGGATCCTTGGATAGACGCGCGCCCAGTTTTCCGGCTTCTTCGGAAATCGGGATCTTCTCGCGAAAAAGCTCGATCTCTACATGGCTCGCTTTGGCGATCTCATTGATCTCTGAGGAAAGACCATCCGAGACATCATTCAAAGATGTCGCTCCGGCTGCTCTGAGTGCGCTGCCGAGCTTGATCTGCGGACGCGGCCGCTGGTGGCGCTCACATAGAGAGGGATACTCGTCCTGAAGCCCCGCAAGCAGCGCGGAGAGTCCGGCGGCCGAGTCACCCAGTGTCTCCGTCGCAAAGACGAGATCGCCAAAGTGCGCCCCGCTCCTCGTGACTGCACATCCTTTGGGCACCATACCGACCACCGTTCCTGTCAGGATGACCCCACCGGGAGAGCCCGTGACATCGCCGCCCAGAAGATTCACGCGATAGGATGAGCAGCACTCACGGATCCCCTCATAGAGTGATTCCACCCAGGATACCGGCAGCTGCTCCGGGAGCGCCGCCGAAATGACGAATCCGATCGCATCCGCTCCCATCGCAGCCATATCACTGAAATTTGAAGCACAGAGCTTGTATCCGACATCGGAAGGGCGCATCGTCTTCTTGATAAAATGGATCCCTTCCACCATCGTATCGGTGGAGATCACCTGATCATAGCCGGCCGGTACCCTATACACCGCCCCATCATCGCCAGAGCCGATCACGACCAGCTCCGGCCGATAGATGAGATCCTTCGCTATGCGATCGATCAGACCGAATTCACCGACATCTTTCACGGTCTCTTTCATGAAAATCCTCCTTCGAAGCGGCCTTTGCAGCTGCGGGTTTTGCGAAGATCAGGCTTCCATCAGCAGGGCCCCGAGACCTTTCAGCTCTTGGAGCGCTTTTTTATGATCCTCTTCAGTGACCCAGCCCAGCCCCGGGACGAGAAGCGTCACGCTCCGCCCTGACTGCAAAAGAGACAGGACCGTCTCCTTCACGCAGTACTCCGAAGCGATACCGCCCACATAGACATGAGAAGACGCGACATCATGCAGCGCCTCCCCTTCAGCGTTCATCCCATGGAAAGCAGAGTATTCTTCGACATCATCCCGCAGACCTTTGAGGAAGAGATTTTCCTTCGATGGACGATTGGCCGGCCGCTTGATATCCCGTGCAAAAGAGGGATCCAGCGCCGCCCCTTCGGAGCCGGCCACGCAATGGACCGGCCAGATGCCGCCATTCTTTTGGAAAGAACTATTCGTCGCACTGTGCCAGTCAGACGTATAAAGAACGCGCACTTCGTGCGTATTGATAAAATCGACCAGCCATGCCACCGCTTCATGGCTGTGAGCGCAAGCCAGCGTACCATCGATAAAATCATATTGACAGTCTACTATGATCAGATCATCCATGTGATGAGCCTCCCGTATGCAAAATGAAAATGTTTTTCCCTCTGCCATCTTATTTTAACATATTCGAAGAAAGATGCATAAAAAAAGTGCGCTGTGCATGAAAAATCACGCAAAGCGCTTGGGAAAGCAATCCATAGGCGTTTTTCTTTCACTTATGGAACCGGACTTTCTGCCAAAGCAGTCGGTGAGGGATCTTTTGCCTTCCGGAAATGTATTCGTCTTATCAGTCATCAATCAGTATACATCATCTGAATCCCTGTATTTACTTCAAAATAGTGTCTCCATCATTCGTACGATCCATGAAATAAACTATATATAGCGTTATCCGCCTTTTCCCTCTTGCATTTTTCTTTAGAACGTAGTACCATATAGTCATGAAGCATAGACATATTTGAACATGTTCCCCGGACGGACGGTTTCTCCGATCTTCAGAATTCTCTAAGCGCTACGAGATCACAGGGAGGGCCGCACCGGAAGGGGCAGATCTGCCATATGCACCGTGCGTCATCGGATGGGTCAGCGGAAGCGTACAGCCTGCTGTCGATGCCCATTTTAGGCTGACAAGTAAGAAAAAATGAATATCCGGAAGCATGGCTTTTCCACTTCCCTGTCCTCTGCGAGGCCGGGTTCCGACGATAGCACAGGCCCTCCCGCACTTCGGTGCCCATGGACGACCGTCACCGATTCCGAGCTCCGCCTGCATCGGGCATAGGTGGGAAGCCTTTTCCGGATGTTTTTTTATGCCCTTTTTCGCACGGCTGGTTCTGCCGCTTCCTTTGCATGCCGGATAAAAAGGTGTAGTATATAAGCATGTAGTCAAGGACAAGGAGGCAGCTATGCATACATCAGAAATTGTTCTGCAAACACTCAAAGAAGGAAACGCCGCGTATGTAAAGAGCGGTGCTTTTGCTGGAGACATCTCCCCGGAGAAACGTCTCGCTCTGACCGGTGGGCAGTCTCCTCGCGCTGTGGTCATCACCTGTGCGGACTCCCGCGTCATCCCCGAAGTCATCTTCTCCTGTGGTCTTGGTGAGCTTTTTACCATCCGCATCGCTGGAAATGTGATCGACGCCCACCAGCTCGGCTCCATCGAGTATGCCGTATCCCATTTGAAAACGCCCCTCGTCGTCATCCTTGGCCATACCGGCTGCGGCGCCGTACAGGCCGCGCTCCATGGCGAAGCCGACGGATACATCCGCTACATCGTAGATACCATCCGGGAAGCCATCGGTGAGGAAAAAGACCCTCGTGCGGCCTGCCATCTGAATGTCCTCTGCGCCGGCAAGGAGATCCGCGCTGCCTTTTCCGCGGAAAAGGATCCTCTGCTCCGAGAGGAGCAGGTCGCCTGCGCTGTATACGATATAGAAACAGGCAAGGTCGAGTGGCTGAATGAGGATGACTAAGAGAATACGGCTTTCAATAAAAACGCCATGCAGATCCCGACGGATCCGCATGGCATTTTTTATGGGAAATTCAAAAGGATCCCGGCTCAGCCGTGGATTTCTCTCAAAGGATACGACCGTCCCGTAAGAGAGCGTGCTCCCTTTTCTGTGATGACATAGGTGTTTTCCGTCCCGACCATGCCGAGCCCCGGGAGCGCGATTTTCGGTTCGACCGCAAACGTCATACCGGGCTCAAGCACCTCCTTGAAGCCCTTTGCCAGAGCAGGCGCTTCATCCATCACGAGCCCGATGCTGTGTCCGAGGAATTTGCCCCCGTTCATGAAGTCATCCCCATATATATTTTGAAACTTTTCCATCGGTTTTAGATACAGATTCTCGATCGATTCCCCCGGCTTCATCAAAGAGACGACCTCCTCCTCCAGACGAAGACACTCCTCCTGCGCTTTGAGAATGGCGTCCGCCTCCGGATTCTTCGCCAGTTCCCCGAAGTAGTAGACCACCGTCTTATCTGTATGATAGCCATCAAAGCCGCAGGGAATATCGAGATAGACGAGCCGTCCCTCTTTCAGATGGCGGAACGCATTCCCGATGGACTGCACCGCGATGCAGGTCCCATCCGTACCTCCCGGACCGTCAAACCCCGTGCGGACAAGACCACTCTTACCGAAGGACGCCAGCCCGACAGCCTCTTCCCCCAGAGACTGATTGAAGCGCGCCGTACCATGAGAACCGCGGATCACCATTTCCTTGTAGATCTCGATGGCAAGCTCTGCCTCACTGATGCCCGCATGGAGGAGTTTTGGTGCGACGACATCCAAGACCGTCTCATGGATACTTCCCGAGCGCTCCATCTGCACGATTTCATAGGCACTTTTCCGAAGACGCAGATCCTGCATGACATCATCCAGCGGCAGCGCCGTCCTGAAAGGAAAATGCTTATGGAAGAGCTTCATCCAGTCCAGTGTCGTCTTCTTTGTTTCTACATAGATCCCCTGAGGGACATGTGAATAAAAAGCCGCCGCCTCTCGGAAGCTTCGCATCGGGCGAATATCACTGAAGTGAGACTCATTCGAAGCGCGCACGAAATTTCTCCGCACCCAGAGAACCGCATCTGCCGGAGTGATGATGAGCGCTCCCTCCTGCATCGTCCCCGTGAAATAGTACATCGCTACCTTGTGACTGATGACCGCCATCTCCCAGTCCGGATGATGCGCATCCATGAGTTTCCGAAATTTTTCCAGCCGCTGTTCCAGCTCCTTTGCCGGGACAGGACGGATCGCATCCGTCAGAACGGACGCCTGCTCCAGAATTGCCATATTAGCTCCTTTATGTCTGACCAATTCATATCTAATGAACCTACTACGATTGTAGCAAAGATGATTTTTCCCCGCAAGGCGCTCCATGCTGCCTGCACGGGAAATGATACCCCCGTATCGCAAGTCTTACGCATGGGCTGGTGAAAACGTGCATGAAAAAAACGCACTTTCCTGAAAAAATGCAGTTTTGCGCAGGGCAGAGGTCAATTATTTTTTCCATATACAACGCCGGAGACGACGGAGAGCTTTTTCCCGAGATCTTTATATTTTTCCTCGTCATACTCAGCATAGCAGATCTCCTCGCCCTCGCCCGCCTCAGCGAGGACATGCCCCAGGGGATCGATGAAGCGGGAGTGTCCGCCGAGGACGACATCCTTATAGGTACCTGCCATATTGACGGCGCAGATGCAGATGCCGTTCTCGATGGCACGGGCAGCGGAAAGGACACGCCACTGGAGGATATGCTCCTTCGGCCAGGAAGCGGGCGCGAGGACGAGGGTCGTCCCGGCCTTTGCCATTTTTCTCCACATTTTCGGGAAATAAAACTCATAGCAGACGGCCATCCCCGTCTGGACGCCATGGATCTTCGTCTGCATGAGCGCGTCCCCCGGACGAAAGAGCTTGGCTTCGAGGTATCCTTGGAAAAGATGCCGCTTGCTGTACTCTGCGATGCACTTTCCATCCGGTGCAAAAAGGAAGCCTGTATTCCGTATGATAGCACCGTGACGGATAGGAAGTGTCCCCGGAGAGAGTGTCACACGGTGCGTCCTTGCAAAGTCAGAGAGCTTTTCGAGAAACGCAGCATGGCGGGAAAGAATATGCTCTTCGAAGTGATGAAAATTATAGCCAATCGTCCACAGCTCGGGGAGCACAAGGAGATCACTCTTTTCTGCCGCTTCTTCCATCATGGAAAAAGCACGACTGATATTTCTTTCCACGTCACCGGAAGCGGATGCCATCTGGATCATTGCGATACGCATGGAATACTCCTTAAAAACGAAAGCGGAGGCAGAGAAGAAGCCCTGCCGTATCAAAAAGGCTGTGAAGCCATCCTTCACAGCCTTTCGTAAGTCAATGTAAGGGAAATGCCTGACGATCACAGCACGCGATTTGCACCCATATACCGATCGTGCCAATAACCGCTCTTCATGGTCGCAACCGCGACGCCCTGGCTGCTCGTGGCACTGATGAAGTAACCGTCACCGAGATAGAGCCCGGAATGAGAGATGCCTTCGGCATAGGTCTGGAAATAGACAAGATCCCCGGGCTTTAATGCATTCACAGATACCTTGCGGCCTGCACTATACTGTTCATCCGCTCCGCGGGGAAGGACGATGCCCTTCCGGTTGAATACGTACTGGATGAAGCCGGAGCAGTCGAAGCCTCTGGGTGTCGTGCCGCCAAATTGGTACGGTACGCCGACATATTTCTTTGCTTCTTCCATGATGGCTTTCACTGTCGAAGACATCGCGTTTTCATGGTGCCACTCAACGGTCGCATCATCAATGCCAATAAAAGCCTTGTGATTCGCCTCGTGTCCGGCTTTGCGTGTCGATTTCTCCGGCACCCAGTTCATTGCCTTTCCCATCAGGGCTTTGTATGTCGCAGGACCCACAATCCCATCGACGTCCAAATGCTTTTTGAACTGGAACTTCTTGACCGCAGCCGAAGTCTGGCTGTTATAGTTACCGTCCGCTTTCAGGCGGTAGCCATTGGAGATCAGCCGACGCTGAATGTTCTGCACTTCCGGTCCTCTGGAACCCACCATGTAGTCTGCCATCGAAATCTGCCCCGCCCCGAAAGCAAGAAATCCTGCCAGGAGCAGTGCGCTGCACTTTTTCTTCATACGCTGCACTTCCTTCATCCTATTTTCTTCTATCGCTATTCGTCTATTCGATTGTCAGTCTCAATTTCCTTTCTATTGTAACATAATTATAAGAAATCGAAAAGGGGAAAACAGGAGAGGCCGGGCCTTTCCCCGTCAATTCTTCTCTCCCTTGTCAAAGAGATCCTCACGGCTTTCCCCGTACACTTTCCCGCTGATGAAGTTCCGATCCACCATCATCTCGATGTGATAATGCGGATCAATCGAGAGAAGCTCTTTCTGGAGTGCCTGGTAGATTTCCTGATCTGTCTTTCGACATGCGCCCTTGAGCTGGATTTCGAAGGACATATGAATAGTATCTCCCTGTTCTTCGGCGAAGAAATCATGATAGGACAAAGGCAGGCCGGAGCGGTAAATGGCTGCTTCCAGATCACGCTGGTATTCGCCTTCCTTCGGATTTGATACAGCTTTCGGGTCAGCATGAATGGTCGCCTGCACCTTGAGCTTCTCGCGAAGGGTGGTCATGACATTTTCAGCCAGCTCATGGCTTTCGACGAGACTCAGATCGCTGTCGAGCTCGACATGGGCTGTGGCAAAATGGTTCTCCGGCCCATAGTCATGGACAATGAGGTCATGGACACCATAAACGCCCGGACACTGAAGGATCATATCCTTGATCTCCTTGTATAGCTCTGCATCCGGTGTCGCCCCTAAGATATCATTCACCGCCTGCTTCATGATGCCATAGCCGGTCCAAAGGATGAAGAGGGACATGATGACGCCCATCACACCATCGATGTGCCAGCCGAAGAAATATTCTACGAGCGTCGCAACAAGGACACCTGCCGTAGAGAGCATATCCGAGAGTGAGTCGGCGCTGTAGGCCAAAAACGAATCTGAGGAAAGCCTTTGGCTGGCTCTTTTATACCACCATGCCAGGAAGAGCTTCCCGATGAGGCCGAAGACCAGAATGCCGGCGACAAGCGGCGTAAAGTGGGTATCTTCCGGCTGCAGGATCTTCTCGATGGATTCTCTTCCGAGTGTGATCCCCACATAGAGGATGACCGCTGCCATCACGGTCGAATTGATATACTCCAAGCGCCCGTGTCCGAAAGGATGCTCGCGGTCAGATGGTTTCGCGGCATAATAGAAGGTCATCATGAGCAGGAGCACCGAGCCCATATCAGTGATGTTATTGAAGCCATCCCCCATGACAGAGAGGAAACCGCTTTGCCAGCCGATGAATACCTTTACACCGCCAAGGACAAAGTTCACGGCCAGACCGACCAGTCCGACAAGGATCGCCTGCTGTGTACGCGATGCCTTGCCATCAGTAGAAAGGATTTGCATAGATCGTAATCTCCTGTAAAAAAACAAATGTGACATACCAAGCTGTGAAGTCAGCAAAAACAATAGGAATGGAGCGCGTAATGCCTACGAGGATATCGGCATCCCTCGCTTTCGCTTAAAATGACCGAAGCGGGGAAAGCGGCATTCTCGCTGAGTCGCCAGCTGCTTCCAATCGTGTATTTTTCATATCCGATTCTAATATAAATGAAAAGCCCCCTCATATATGCCGATGCATGTACTCCTACCCCCTATTCGACGGACTGCCTAAAAATTCCCCATATACGCCAAAAGGCTCTCCATAGGGAGAGCCTTTTTCCATTCTGGAAAAGCGGGAGGACGGATCCTCATGAGTTATATTTGTCGAAGTCAATGTCATTCAGGATGTCGCGAAGCTTCATCAGTTCATCCTTCGTCAGCGTCAGACCTTTGGTCATTGCGGTGTGTTCTTCATTCCAAGAACGCAGATCGAACTTTTCGCCTCTATTATTCCAGCTGGTATAGGTCAGCTGTTTTTTCCATCCATTGGAAGCCGTGGAGAGATCCCCGAGCTCTTCCTGAATCGTATACGTAATCTTTGCAGCCATTTTTTCACCTCATCAATCATGATCAAGGAAGTCATCCTTCCACACTAGCGCTATGGTAACATAATGAGACGAACGTTGCAAGGGGAAACGCAGAGGATGCGAAAGACTGTGAGAAAAATGTTCTGTGCATCGGTATCTGATGTAAAAAATCAACAAAAAAGAGCCGGAGGGCCGGCTCTTTTTCCTATTCACACTGTTTGCTTTCGACCCAGTTCTGGAAATCATACTTACCATCTCTGGAAACATAGGCGAGCTGTACAGGAAGAGAGACAAGTCCGCCCTCTTCTCTGCCGCCGATATACAAATGATTCCAGCGGCTTGAGACGCCTGCCACATCCTTGTACGCCACCGGCATGTAGAGCGCACGAAACGTGATGTAGTAGTCAAACGTGAAAAAGGACCAGGGGACTGCCACGAGCAGCTTCCTTTCGCAAATGAGCGCGACCGGATGATGCACGCGGTTGATCCGCCATAGGCAGAAGAAGATCACGACCACTGCCAGAATGTAGAAAAGGAATTGATCCTCATTCATCGCCCAGATCACTGCTGCAGCCCCGAGCAGTACATACATCAGTGAAAGCATGACGATGTAAACTTTCGATCGATAACATTCCCACAGTACTTTCCCGTAAATCTCTTCATCAAACCTATCCATCGTCCCACCTTCATTCTAAAACCGATTCTTTTATCACCAAGGAATACGTCTCATTATATCGAAAAAGGCAAAATACAAACTTATCGCCTTCCGATCGGCTGCCATGGCGATCTCGATCGGGGAGATCCGAAGATCGCATCATAGCGCACCCATTCTCTGGCATCTTTTTCCGTCCATTCTCTCACAGAAGGCATGGTCTTTTCTTCCACCGGAAGCGTCCCTTTTCGATGTTCACACTTCTCTTTCACCGGCTTCTCTCTGACATAGGCCTGCATTTGTTCCATGCGTGCTCTTTCCTGCATTGAGAGATCCTGCGCTGCCGTCACTTGCTTCTTCTTTATTGTAGCAGAAAGAGGGGGCTTTGGTAAAGGTTTTTCATGATAGACCGGCTTTTCCATTTCGTCCGGCAGATCCAGCTCTTTTCCCTCTTCCTGCTTGCCCCAGGTGGTGAGGATCTTCTTGCGAAGCGCTTGGTAGTCATACTCGCCATCCGTATCAGCAGCAGAAGGCGGCACGCTTTTTTCCTCATGTGGGATATCCGGCGGCATATTCACCGGCGGCCTCTTTCGCCTTCTAAATAGTGCCTTATAGAGGAAGAACCCCCAGATCAGGAAAAAAATAAGATGGAAAGGCTCGAAAGACATACCATCACCTCCCTGAAAAAAACGGAGGAAGCCCTTTCTATGGCTTCCTTCTTATACGGTCTCTCTGAAGAGAGATCCCCGATCAGCGTTTCTTTAAAGCCTCGATCGCTGCTTTGCGGTCCGGCTTTCCGAAGACGGATGAGCCTGCGACAGAAATGGTGACACCGGCTTCTTCGAGTGCGAGGATATTATCCGGTGTGACTCCGCCATCGACTTCGATATCGAGTTCCTCCCGATGCATGGCCTTCGCCATGTCCTTCAATCTGCGGATCTTATCGAGTGAGTAGGAAATGAATTTCTGTCCGCCAAAGCCGGGATTGACAGACATGATGAGGATGAAGTCCAGAATAGGCAGCAGCTCTTCGATCATAGAGAGCGGCGTCCCCGGATTCAGCGCGATGCCGGCCTTCATCCCCTTTTCCTGAATGGCATGGATGAGACGGTCATGATGGACGGCCGCTTCCACATGGAAGGAGACCATCGCTGCACCCGCCTTGGCAAGATCATCAAAGTAGACTTCCGGATGCTCGGTCATGAGATGCACATCGAAGGGAAGTGTCGTATGCTTTCGGAGTGCTTTGATGATGGGGCATCCGAAAGTCAGATTCGGTACGAAATGACCGTCCATGACGTCCAGATGGACAAGATCGGCGCCGGCCTTTTCGATATCCTTCAGTTCGGACGCAAGATTGGCAAAATCAGCAGATAAAAGAGATGGTGCGATTCTCATAAAAACCTCCTCGCTTCAGATTCTTTGATTTCTTCTAACAGATGGAGATAGGACAGATACCGTTTTTCCTGAATATCGCCGTGTGTAACGGCGTCCCGGACGGCACAGTCCGGTTCCTTCGCATGCATACAATCGCGGAAACGGCATTTCCCGAGGAAAGGACGAAATTCGCGGTAGAGATAAGCAAGATCGTCCGCTTTGACATGAAGCACATCCAGAAGCGTATAGCCCGGGGTATCCATCAGGGAATGGCCATTTGGAGTTCGGACAAGCTCAGCGTGACGGGTCGTAGTGCGGCCGCGGCCGGTGTGCCGGCTGACAGCCCCTGCCTCGAAATGGGTACGGGCCAGGAAATGATTCAGCAGACTGGATTTCCCGACGCCCGAAGGCCCTGAGAAGGCAATGATGGGTCCCTGAAAGGCACCCTTGAGCGTCTCCAGCCCCTCACCAGTCACCAGCGATGTCAGGATGCAGGAATAGCCCGCTTTTTCATAAAGAGCCTGCACCTCTTTGGCGGCGTCCCTAGCCAGATCGCATTTATTGATCACGAGCAACGGCTCGATGTCCTCATTTTCTGCCATGAGAATCATTTTGTCGAGGATGCCAAGCGAGAGATCCGGCGTGCGGATGGCACTCACCAGCACAAGCTGATCGACGTTGGCGACGGGTGGACGATGCAGGGCATTTTTTCGGGGATACACCTTCGTGATGACGCCTTCGCTGCCTAGCCCTGTCTCATATTCGACAGCGTCTCCTACGAGGATATCGGTTTTCCTTTTCAGCCTTCCCCGAGAACGGCAAAGGGTAAGCTGCTCCCCCTCTCCCGCGATCGAGAAATAGCCGTTTTGGTTCTTAAGAATGATTCCTTTCATTAGAGTTCCCTGTCCTGTACGACGGAGCCGTCGATGATGACCTGTACACGCACGCTGCCACTGCCGGAGACGTCCTTGCTGACGGTGCTCCCCGGATTTGCCTTGGCGCTGTATACTGTATGGCGGCCATTGTCATCCGTCACAAGGATGTCGACCTGCCGCGGATTTCCGCCTTTCGGAATGGAAATATTCACCGTCCCATTCTTCTTCGCCTTCTGCTTGGCGGCGACAGTCAGGTTCACGACCGTATCAGACTTTGTCTCACCGGCCGCTGGGTCCTGCGATATGACCACCGCACTCGCATCATCGATCGAGCCGCCATCACTCGACGTGATGGTGCCGACAGCCAGTTTCAGAGAAGAAAGTGTATTCTTCGCATCTGAAAGCGTCATGCCGACGACACTTGGAATGCTGACCTTCTGCTTCATATTAATGACGATATTGACACGTGTCCCCTTCGTCGTCTTGCTGCCCGGCTCCGGACTCTGGGAAATGATGATCTCCGACGGCTTATCAGGATCATTGCCATTTTCGACAGCCCCGATCGTGAGTCCGAGCTTATCGAGACGCTCCTTTGCCTGAGAAAGGGTGAGTCCCTTGAGGTCAGGGATCAGCATCGTAGAACCGCCCTTGCTGACCGTAAGGTGGATAATGCGCTTTGCCTTGACATTTGTCCCTGCTATCGGCGTCTGGGAAATGACCTCCCCCGCAGGGACGTCATCACTGGCGATCTCATCGACAGATACCTTGAGATCGAGCTTCTTGAGCGTCGTCTGTGCGACCTCGACCGGCTTGCCTACGACATTGGGCACGGTGACATTCTGGCTGCTCCAGAAGCTACCGAAGGAGAAGAAGGCCCATGCAAAGCAGCAGACGAAAAGGAGCGCCATGCTGATCCAGATGTATTTCTGTGGCATGTTGCCGATGTAGTTCAGGATCTTGCTTTCTTTGGATATTTTTTTCGGCTTCCGTTCCGCCTTGTGGATCGGGCGCGTCATCGCTGTAAAGTCATGCGAAGCCGGCTTGTAGATGGTCGTGGTGAAGCCCTGCGCGATTTTCAGCTCGGAAATAAAATCCCCCACCGTATCATAGCGCTTATTCGGGTCTTTCTGTAGCGCCGTCAGAAGGCACTCTTCTAGCATGGGAGAGATCGCCGGATTGTACTTCGTCGGACGCGGCACATCCCCCTGCATATGCTTGAGCGCGATGGAGACAGCTGTCTCCCCTTCGAAGGGCAGATGATGTGTCAGCATTTCATAGAGCACGATACCAAGAGAGTAAATATCCGTCTTTTCCGTGATCTTATCTCCGGCCGCCTGCTCCGGAGAGAGGTAGTGTACCGAGCCTAAAATGGACTGCTTGTCGATGACGGTCGAAGAATTGATGGCGCGTGCGATGCCGAAGTCAGTGACCTTCACCTTGCCATCTCCCGTGAGAAGGATATTGTGCGGTTTGATATCACAGTGGATGATGCCATTATCATGCGCTTCTTCGAGCGCATTTCCGATGTCGATCGCGATACGGACTGCCGTATCGATCGGAATGCTCGGATGTGACTGGATGTACTGCTTCAGGGTCTGCCCTTCCACGTACTCCATGACGATATAGTGGATATCGCCATCACAGCCGACATCATAGATGCCGACGATATTCGGATGCGTGAGCTTGCCTGCGGACTGTGCTTCATGGCGGAAACGCAGGACGAAGTCTTCGTCTTCTGCAAAATTGCCGTGCAGGATCTTCACCGCTACGACACGATCCAAAAGGATGTCCTTGGCCATATAGACATCAGCCATACCGCCGGAGCCGATCTTTTTGATCAGCTCATATCGTTCGTCAAGAATCTTTCCTATCATTGTTTGCTCCGTCTCTTGCTTATTGTTATTGGTCACGGAAATCTGAGAAATCGCCAATTCCACTGTGGGATCAGTATTTCCCTGAAGGGAGCAGCCCAGAAAAAACATGGCCGCTTTGCATCCGTTCCTCAGTTCTCATTCAAAAAGTGCCAGAATGACCGACACATTATCCCTTGCACCGGCGGCATAGACAAGCTCCATCAGCCTATGGCCCAGCGCGTCTATGTCCGTCTGTTCTTTACGGGGACTCTCTCCGATCACACGAGAGAGGGTATCATCCTCGACCATGCCGGAAAGACCGTCGCTGCAGAGGAGGATCAGCGTCCCCTTACTCACCGGAAAGCATCCCGTATCCACGGAAAGCGGCCGCTCGATACCGACCGCACGTGTGATCTCATTCTTTCTTGGATGCTGACGCATTTCCTCTTTAGAGATCTTACCTTCTGCTACCAGCTGCATTACGAAGGAGTGATCCACCGTCACCTGGGAGAGACTGCCATCCTGCCAGACATAAAGACGGCTGTCTCCCACATGCGCCCAGAAGACCTGTCCCTCCGAAAAGGCGCACACGACCATCGTCGTCCCCATCGAAGAGAGGGCTGGCGTCTTCATCTTTTCAGAGAGGATCGCATCATTCGCCGCCAGTACGGCTTCTTTCATGAGCGCTTCCGATACCGGTTCTTCGCATTTTCTCCGGAAAAAATCCTCTGCAGCAGAGACAGCAAGACGGCTAGCAAGCTGCCCGCCATCATAACCGCCCATGCCATCGGCCAGAAGATATACATCTGGTACAGAGAGCGAGATCGCATCCTCATTGATCTTCCGCACCAGACCGACTTTTGATTCCCCGTAAGTAAGTATCATACCCTGCCTGTCTTATCCAGGGAATGCCGATCGCGATCGGCATTGATCCGATCGTATTCCCCTTGGAAGGCACAGCGTGATGAAGAGCTCCATCCCTGTGTCTCCCTTGAAATCCTCTTTACTGCTTCCAAAGACGCAACAAAGAGAGTGAAATAAGATTTGTACTAATACTAGCATTTTGCAGGAACATAGTCAATTTGGATTGATGGCCAAGTGGGAAAATCATGGCTGCTTTCCCGCGAAGGCCGCCCACCAGTGGGAATTTTCATCGGGTATACCGCGCCGAGTGGGAATGAAGCGAAGCACGGAAGCGGTATCATCTCCCGCTGCCTCTTTGCTGCCTCTGAAAGCTCGGCATGAACCCCCAAATATATGCTCCCCGAATTTCTAATCTGGTGTTCTCTTGTTCGCCCCTTTTCCGTGAAGTAATATAATTTCAGAGATGAGAGCGACGAAAAGACTGATGGAATGGAGGATTGATGTCCATGAGAAAAGCCGTAATGATTCTGATCGCAGCCATTCTTTTATGTGGCTGGAATGTCAATGCAGACAGCATGGCCGGCGAAGAGACGTATGAGATCGTGACTGTACAAGACAATGATACACTCTGGGATATAGCATCAAAGAAAGTCGATGATCGGATGGATGTACGAAAATACATCTACGAGGTGCAGCAGCTAAATCATCTGGGCGATGCATGCATACTGACGCCGGGAAGCAAGCTGAAGCTCCCTGCCGTCAAAGAGTGATCCGCCAGAAAAGCGGTCAAGATCTAGGGAAACGCTGATTCAATCGCAGACAATCAAAAAGCCAGTGGGTGTGAAAAAGTATTCACAGCCACTGGCTTTTTGCGCGGCGCAGAAAAATCAGCCGACAGAAACGAGCTCAATCTTGAAATTCAGCTCCTTGCCTGCCATTTCATGATTCGCATCAAAGGTGATAGTCGTATCGGTCTTGGCAGTGACCTTGACAGGGAAACGCTGTCCCATCGGGCCGGAAAGGTACACTTTTTCTCCGACTTCCAGCTCTTCGGATCCCGGCATCTGCTTCTGCTCGATGGTCAGGATGTTGTCCGGATCCGGCATGCCGTAGGCTTCCTCCGGCATCAGGTGGATATTCTTGATCTCTCCGACTGCCATATCCTTGACCGCTTCATCGAAGCCTTTGATCATCTGGCCAGCACCGCAGAGAAATTCGATCGGATCGCCTCTGTCATACGAGGAATCAAACTTGGTGCCGTCGTTAAAGGTACCTTCGTAGTGGACTTTGACTTTTTTGTTCGTGTTGCTCATGATGATTCTCCTTTTTATAGATAAATAAATAGAAAGACATGACAGATGAACGGCGCAGCGTTTATTCCCTGCCGCCTCCACAGGAGGGGCGCGGAAGGGTGCTGCCTCATTTCTTATTTTACCGTCCGGCTCGTTTTAGAAATTCGTCTTCATCGATGACATGGATGCCTTTGGCTCTGGCTTTTTCCAGCTTACTGCCGGCATCCTCTCCGGCAACGACAAGCGTGGTCTTATTCGTGACAGAGCTCTGGGTATCACCGCCCTGCTGCTTGATGAGATCCGAAGCTTCACGGCGGCCCATGCGGGTAAGCTTGCCTGTCAGTACGACCATCTCGCCCTCGAAAGCGCCGCCCGTATGTTCTTCTTCGATTTCCTCCATCGAGACGCCGGCATTGCGAAGCTTGTCGATGATCATGAGATGCTTCATGTCATGAAGATAGTCGAAAAGGCTGCCGGCGATGACTTTGCCGATGCCTTCCGTCTCCTGTATATCACTCACATCGGCCTCCATGAGTTCGCTCATGGTATGGTAGCGCTTCGCAATGAGCTCGGCCCCTTTTTCACCAAGGAAACGGACACCCAGTCCGAAGAGGAGCTTTGCAAGGCCACGCCCCTTGCTGTCCGCGATGGCAGCGATGAGATTCTGTGCACTCTTTTCCCCCATACGCTCGATCTGTTCGATATCTTCCTGCTTCAGGGTATAGAAATCAGATGGATCATTCACGAGATGGTAGGCGATCAGGCTGTCCACAACGGATGGTCCCATGCCGTCGATATTCATCGCATCACGCGAAGCAAAGTGAATGAGTTTCTCACGGACGACACCGCCGCATTCGGGATTCGTGCAGCGGAAAGCCGCTTCGCCTTCGATGCGACTGACCGCACCGCCGCAGACAGGACATACCGCAGGCATTTCGAATGGCACCTCTGTGCCGTTTCGCTTCTCCTTCAGAACCTTTGCGACCTCCGGAATGATTTCTCCGGCCTTGTAGATGAGGACATAGTCTCCCTCACGGATGTCTTTCTCCCGGATGAAGTCCAGATTGTGCAGCGTCGCACGCTTCACGGTCGTCCCCGCAAGATGCACCGGCGTAAGGTCAGCCGATGGTGTCAGCACGCCTGTCCGCCCCATCGTGACGACGATCTTCTCTATGCGCGTCTCGGCTTCTTCCGGCGGATATTTGTAAGCCATCGCCCACTTCGGATCTTTGACGGTCGCTCCCAGCGCACGCTGCTCGCTGAAATCATTCACCTTGATGACCATGCCGTCGGTATCATAGCCGAGATCATGTCGCTTTACTTCCCACTCATTCACCCCTTCGATGACTCCTTCGATGGAGCTCCATTTCCGATAGTTCGGATTCACCTGAAAGTGGAAATCGGAAAGCTTCTTCAGCAGTTCCTCCTGGCTTTTGATCTCCATGCCTTCGATGTCCCCGAGCGCATAGGCAAAAAAGGCCAGATTCCTTGACGCCGTCACATGGGGATCGAGCTGACGCAGAGAGCCTGCCGCCGCATTGCGGCAATTCGCAAAGGGCATGATGCCCGCCTCATCGCGCGCTTCATTCAGTGCGATGAAGGATCTCCGCGGCATGTACACCTCGCCGCGCACCTCCAGATAGGGCGGCGCATTCTCGATATAGAGAGGAATGGTGTGAATGGTCTTTACATTCGCCGTCACATCTTCCCCCACGCGGCCATCCCCTCGTGTCAGCCCTTGGATGAGACTGCCGTTCTCATAGATGAGATTCATGGAAAGCCCGTCGATCTTCAGCTCCGTGATGTACTCCACATGGTCTGCGCCAAGCCCTGCCTTCACGCGGTGGTCAAAGTCCCGAAGCTCGTCCGCATTGAATGCATTTGCCAGCGAGAGCATTGGCTTTCTGAAGCGCACTTTCCGGAAATCATCGGACGCTTTCCCGCCGACACGCTGCGTCGGGGAGTCCGGTGTCACCAGCTCAGGATATGCTTTTTCCAGATCCACCAGCTTCCGGTACATATGGTCGAATTCAAAATCCGAGATCTCCGGCCGGTCCAGCACATAGTACAGGTAGCTGTGATGGCGGAGCTCTTTTTTTAGTTTCTCTGCTTGTTCTTTGATGTCTTCCGGTACCATAGATATTTCCTCGTATACAAATACAGCACAAAAGTTGTCGGGGTCAGGTTTAGCCTTCGGGGCGTATCGCCATTTGATTGCGCCCGAAAGAGGTTCAATGGGTTCAACGGGTGATGTGGCGGCTTCGCCGCAAGTATATATGGGGCGATGTCCGAAAGTGAAATTCAAGTCACTAGTCACTCAAGGTTCCTAATCCCTAGCTTACTAGCAACTAGTCACTCATTTCCCTTCGTGATCGGTGCAAAAGCGACCATCAGCGAACGCATCTTATTTCCCGGGAATTCGATTTTCAGGATCATATTTTTCCCGCTGCCTGTGACAGAGACGACCTTGCCCTTGCCCCACATGGTATGGACAGCGGTATCGCCGACCTGCCAGTCATAGCGCGCGCTCACCGCCTTCGGCTTCAGTTTCTTCACGGGAGAGGCGGCTTCCGAGAGGGCGAAGCGGCTCGCTCTTTCATTGCGGCTTCTTTCCCGGAAATGCACGCGTTCACGTTCTTCTCCCGTGATGACCTTATCCACGAGATCCGGCGGTATTTCCTCGATGAAACGACTCGGCATGTACGAATTAATCTTGCCGTACATGGTACGCATGTGTGCATTGGACATATAGAGCTCTTCCTTCGCACGCGTGATCGCCACGTAGCAGAGGCGGCGCTCTTCTTCAAGAGCCGCAGGCTCCATGAAGGAACGGACACCCGGAAAAATGCCTTCATCCATGCCCGGCAGGAAGACGAGCGGGAATTCCAGCCCCTTCGCACTATGGATGGTCATCAGGGTCACGCGGTCGTCTTCCCCTTCATAGGAGTCGACATCATTTACGAGAGCGACTTTTTCAAGGAATTCTGCAAGTCCGCCTTCCGGCTGCTCGGTGATGAAGTCTTTCGCGACAGAAAGCAGCTCGCCCAGATTTTCCTCACGGCTCTGCGCCTGCGGATCCTTGCTCTCCTGCAGCTGCGCGAGATACTTCGTATCTGTCATGACCTTCTGAATCAGCTCGAACACATTCATTTCCGTGGATGCATTCAGAAAATCAAAAATCATCGCAGAGAAATTCGTAAGCTTGCGCTGCGTAGCAGAAGAAAGCCCACTGCCCTCGATGCCCATGATGCCCTCGAACATCGACATGCCGCTGGCATTCGCATAGTCCAGGAGCTTCTCGATCGTCGTCCCTCCGATACCGCGCTTTGGTGTATTGATGATGCGGGCCAGGCTGATATTATCCTTGAAATTATTGATGACCTTCAGATAAGCCAGCATATCGCGGATTTCCGCACGGTCATAGAAGCGTGTCCCGCCGACCATCGTATAGCCGATGCCGCGTCTGACGAGTGCTTCTTCGATGACACGCGACTGCGCATTCATGCGGTAGAGGACTGCCATATCGCCATAGGGGCGATGTTTTTCCATATGCTCTTTCTGCATCGTTTCGATAATGAAACTTGCTTCCGCATGTTCATCGATCGCGGTGTAATGCTTGAGATGCGTACCGGCATTATTCTCTGTCCACAGACGCTTCGACGGGCGATCCGGATTGTTCTGTATCACCGCATTTGCCGCGTCCAGGATCGTCTGCGTCGAGCGGTAGTTCTGCTCGAGCTTGATGAGCTTCGCCTTCGGATAGTCCTTCTGGAAATCCATGATATTCCGTAGGTCTGCGCCGCGCCAGGAATAAATGCTCTGGTCCGCATCACCGACCGCGCAGATATTCTGCGTATCCCCTGCGATGTACTTCGCCATCAGGTACTGCGCATGGTTCGTATCCTGATATTCGTCGATCAGAATATAGTGGAATCTGTCCTGCCAGCGCTTGCGTATAGTCTCGATGGAGAGCAGCTTCGTCGTGATATATAAGAGATCATCGAAGTCGAGCGCATTGTTCTCCTTCATGTGCTTGTCATAGAGCTCATATACATCCGCCGCTTTCTGGTTGAAGAAATTGCTTCCTGCCAGCTCTCTGTACTTCTTCGGATCGATCAGCTGGTTCTTCGCTGAGGAGATCCGGTTCTGCATCGCATTCGGCTGATACTGCTTATCATCCAGATTCAGTTCCTTCAGGCAGTTTTTCACCAGCGTCTTCGAGTCATCGGAGTCATAAATGGTGAAGCGGTCTGTATAAGGCGGATAGGAAGCGATCTCGCGGCGAAGGAAGCGCGCGCCAAAGGAATGAAAGGTGTACATCCAGATGCGGTCCGCAGCAGGGCCCACCAGATTGTGCACACGTTCTCTCATTTCCTGCGCCGCCTTATTCGTGAAGGTGATCGCAAGGATTTCATTCGGATAGATTCCCTGCTCAAGCATGTATGCGATACGGCAGGTCAGAGCTTTCGTCTTGCCGGATCCGGCGCCCGCCATGATGAGCACAGGCCCTTTCACCGTCTCGACCGCCTCCCGCTGCCGGGGATTTAAAGTGTCTAAGTAGTTGTTCATTCGTTTCCCTTTTATAACTGTCAGGAATAGGTTCAAAGGTTCAATGGGTTCAACGGGTTATGGAAGGGGCGCACGATTCATATAGTAGCGCCACATACTCTATCATATAATTAATACTTCGCGGCGCTTCAAATGATTTATGCGCCGCACCACAGCCCGTTGAACCTGTTTCCTATAAAAAAAGCCCACATGACTTCCGTCACTATGGGCTTTCATGCAATCAAATTTCTTATTCAGCGTAAGCCTTCAGAAGGAATGGAGCGACCTGTTTCTTGCGGGACATGACTTTCGGCAGATAGACAGTGCCGTTTTCTGCTTTTCTGCCGAAGGCTTTTTCTGCGGCCTCTTCTGCGCCGGAGGTGAACCACAGATAGGTATCTTCTGCGAGGATATCCGTCACCATGAGGTAGGAAGCCGCATAGCCTTTGGCAGCCTTGGTGGCTTCCAGAGCGGCCATGATGTCCGCCTTCTTCGCATTGATCGGAGCGAGATCCATGACGGAGATCTGTCCGCAGCTGAAGGTCTTACCAGCCGATTCGAATTCCTTGGTATCGTTGCCGGCGAGTTTTTCCGCCGAGTAGTCAGAAATGTCTGCGCCTGCTTTCAGCATATCCATGCCGTACTTTTCATAGTCGACACCGGCGATTTCTGCAAGTTCTCTAACTGCGGCCTTATCTTCTTCGGTCGTTGTCGGGGAACGGAAGAGAACGGTATCAGAGATGATCGCAGAAAGCATCATGCCGGCAACAGCCTGAGAAGGTTTTACGCCAGCAGCCTTGTAGAGCCCCCAGATGACGGTATTCACGCAGCCTACCGGACGGACGAGGATGAAGATCGGATTTGTCGTTTCGAAGTCACCGATGCGGTGATGATCGATGAGTTCCAGTACATCGGCATCTTTGGCCCCATCGACGCACTGCTTGGATTCATTGTGATCGACGAGGATGAGCTTCGTGCCCGCTTCGACTTTTTCGAGGTATTCCGGTGCTTCTACCTTGAAATATTCCAGTGCGTAGTAGGTTTCTTTGTTCGGCTCGCCCGCTCTGGCAGCGACGGCTTCCACGCCCTGCTGCTGCTTCAGATAGGAATAAGAAATCGCAGCCGCAATGCTGTCGGTATCTGGGGATTTATGTCCGATGACGTAAATTTTGCTCATGATTGAAATGCTCCTTTACCATGCAAAATGCAATAAAATTCTTTCCCATTATAGCATGATTGACCATCTGCGTATAGAGAGAATGCAGGAGCAAAAGGCTAGGCGGCAGGAGATCAGAAGCGACTGGTGACTAAAGCTCTCAAGTGCTTAGGGTGTGGCAGCGGAAAGTCCGACGATTTGCGCCATCTCCTTTCAGAGGGAAAAGGGAGTTTCTTTTCACCAAAAGGTAACATCGTGCGGCGCTTCTATTATTTCGCGCCGTGCAACCTGTTATCCTTCCCCGTCACTTTCTCAGCTTCGCATTCCACAGCTGCTCGTAGAGATACCCTGCCCCGCGAAGGCCACACTGCGGGAGATCGGAAAAATGAACCTCGTCATGCGACGGAAGTGCGATATGGAAGCCGGTGAACGATCTTCCCATACGCCGTAAGAGGTGCGTCTCGTGGGAAGACGAGAGGACAAGTCCTCCCTGCCAGTCTTCGTAATCCTTGGCGATCTCCTTTTCATTTTTCATGACGACACGGATCGCATCTGCTGCCGGCGTTGATTTCTCTGTCTCACACTGGGCATGGATGCAAAGACGCGCGGTATCAATCCATTCGCTGCGGATCGCTTCAGCGATGCCAAGTGCTTCCGACGGCGGCGCTGAAATGAGGACGGCATCAAACCAGAGCGGTCCCCAGAGAGACTCCAGATTATTGCCTTTTCGAAGTAAAAACTCTTTCAGCTTCGTCGCCTCATGCGAGGCGCGTGTCAATTTGCCCGCCCCCAGCTTTTCGATGATTTCCGAGAGCCATGCTATCGTACCGTCCGTCCCGTAAGGAAGGCCGCAGGACATATACGGCGTCCCGAAATCCTGCTCCATCTGTTTGGCGAGAGAGAGCCCCAGTTCATCTCTCACGACGATGTTGAGAGATGCCGAAGGAGCCTCCATGATGTCTTCCCAGTTGCTTCCGCTGCCCGGCATGGAAATCACGCGGATACCGCAGAGAGAGAGCAGCCGCCGGATTTCTTCCGCATCCTCCCGTCCCTTCATATGAACGGTAGAGAGCCCAAGCACATTGACGGAGGCAGGGATCTTCTCCTTCGTTTTCATTTCCTTTTCGATGCGAAGCGCTGCTGCGGAATACCCCGCCTCAAAGCTCCCTTTCATGCCGCCGCTGTCCATCGCATAGACCGTCCATGGGAGATCCATCTGGTCGGCGATGCCCTGCACATCATCGCCGACCAGACTGACGCTACAGTTACTCTCGACAAAGACACGCTCGGGCTTTGCATAGGTCTCTATACTGGAAAGCCCCTTACGCAGATCATCCTCCGTCCCGTAGACAAGAGAATTCGGGCCCACCTGTGTACAGGAAAAGCGCATGGACGCCATCGGATTCTCATTATCCACATATTTCATTGCATAGAAATAGCACCAGAGCGGACCATTCACCACCGTGAAACTCCCCGGGATGGAGTCAAAGAATGCCGCTGATCCCGTCAGCGCACAGGTACTGCCGTGGTGGCAGGCCGCTTCCCACTCAGACCGTGACATAGGCGACGCCCCCTTTCTTCCCATAGCGGCAAAGCAGCCGATACATCGCGCGAAGCTCTGCGATCTCCCCCTCCGTGCCGGTCAATGGCACCATCGGGATGAAGAGCTGCCGCGCTTTCGTATTGTAGATCTCATTCGTTGTAAGGAGGATGTCACAGGCATCCATCACCGCCTGTCCCTCCCTGCTGTCATAGATCGGGATGTCTCCTGCGGCGGCGATTTCCTCCCGCAGGGTCTTTTTGTCATCCTCCGTCAGATTATCGAAGAAGACGATCCCCGAGCAGGCAAGGTGCAAGCGCTCGATGCGGGCGAGAGTCTCTTGCGGATGATACCAGCGCGGACCGCGGCCGATCCCGATGACCGCGGTCTTTCCCTCTGTGACAGGAAGGAAAGACGAGGCTGCACGTTCGATGCGTGCTTCTTCTTCTCTGATGATTTCCTCTCCCCGTTCCTTTTCATGGAGGAAATCAGCCAACGCGCGGATCCAGTCTTTCGTTTGCTCCCAGCCGACCGGGTATACGTCTCCGAGTGTCGGCACATCATAGGTATCCTCTAAGAGCTTGGCGATCTTCATCATGCCGCCAGGCTGTCCCACTGTTCCTAAAAGGATGGAAAAGTCAGCTGAAGGAATGTCCTTCCACTCCTCAAAAGGCACATACCCGGGAAACTGCCACTTCACCGTAAGGCCGAAACGGGAGAGCAGCCGCTTCACTTCACGTACATACTGCCCTTCCGGCCCCATCTGATCTCCGAGAAGCAGCACGCGTCCTTTTACGCGCTTCTCTTTCCGGAAGAAACGACGTATCATCATCTCTGTCGTCTGATAGTAGGCATCGGAATACTCCCCGCCCAGAAATCCTGCAAATGGCATGGGAATGATAGGAATGCCATAAGAGGCTTCTGCCGCTTCGGCTTCCTGCTCGATGTCATCTCCGATGACCCCTGCGACACAGGAGGAAACGATCCATACGCACTTCGGGTGATAGGTATCCATCACATAGGAAATACAATCAGAGAGGCGGTCGATCCCACCGAAAATGCCATCTTTTTCCCGCAGATGAGAAGACACAAGAGGGATCGTCTCACGGTTTTCCTTGCCCCCATCCGCCATGACACGGAAACCGGATCCCAGATCCATGGTAGAAGCCACATGCGCGCAGCCGATCGGGCCATGAAAAATGACGACCACGCCGGGGCAGAAGGCGAGCGAGCGGTAGACGCCGACCAGCGTACAGCTGCACGATTTTGATTTCGACAAAAGCCATTTAGTCTTGAGTGCCATAGGTACCTGCCAGTTTCTCCAGCTCATCGAAGGTCATCGGAGTCGGGATGGAAAGCTCCGTGTTCTCCCAGATAGTCCTCGCAAGAGCTCTATATACATCTGCCTGCGAAGACTCCGGAGCATACGATAGCACCGTCTGCTTATGATTCTCCGCCAGATTCACGATCTTATCCCGCGGAATGAAAGCGACGAGACGGGTATTCAGCTTCTTGCAGAATTCCGTCAGAAGTTCCTTTTCCCCCGGCACATTGCGGCTGTTTCCGATGATACCGGCAAGGCGCACTTCTCCCCTCGTTGCAAAGCGGCGGATGCCCTTGGCGATATTATTCGCCGCATAGAGAGACATCAGCTCACCGGAGGAAACGATATAGATCTCCTTCGCGTATCCTTCACGGATCGGCATGGAAAACCCTCCGCATACGACATCCCCGAGGACATCGTAGAGCGTTACATCCATATCCGGGATCGCCTTCATTTTATCCAAAAGCTGCAGTGCGACGATGATACCGCGTCCCGCGCAGCCCACCCCCGGCTCAGGCCCGCCTGCTTCGACACAGGTGATGCCATGAAATCCGGTATGTACGATGTCTTCCCTGCTGATCTCATCGGGATTCTTTCTCCGCACCTGGTCCAGCACCGTCTCTTTACAAATATGTCCTAAAAGAAGACGCGTCGAGTCATTCTTCGGGTCGCAGCCGATCTGGCAAACCTTCTTCTCCATGAGGGAAAGCGCCGCCGATACATTGGACGCTGTCGTCGACTTTCCGATCCCGCCCTTTCCATAAAAAGCGATTTTTTTCATTCCTATCACACTCTCTTTAAAAATCCAATGGAAGCGTTGTACTTTCTACTACTATTATTATAACAATATGAGCAAGTGGAGAGAGGAAGGAAAACCGGGAATAGGGCGGCTCACCACCATTTCTTATTTTTAATTTCCTGCGTGGGAGCCCATTTCTTCTATCCATTTGTCCGCTATTTCCTAACACTCCATCACGTTTTCTTAACGTGAAATCATCGGTTCACCAATTCCACGGAAACTATTTCAAATATTCTGTAAATTTCATTTGACTTTATCTTAACATTGTACTAAACTAAGGTCATGCGAAATACAGATGCAGAAAGGAAATCGAGTGCATGGGAAATACTCGACTCACCTCTTCTCTGTATGAATCCCGACAATCGGGAATTTTTAAAGGAGTGATTTTTCATGAAAAAAAGTCTGAAAACTGTTCTGTCCGCATCTATGGCAGCTCTGTGCGTATTTGGCTTCGGCATGTCCGCCAATGCATATGAACTGAATCCGGCAGTCAAGGATGTAACCCCGGCTCTCCGCGAAGCTTCTACCGTCGGTGTATGGACTGCAGAAAACCCGGCTATGAAGAATGCACCAAACAAAGATGCTGTCCTCGTCATGACCTTTGGTACCACATTCAAAGATACAAGAGCTAAAACCATCGATGCTGTAGAAGCAGCCATCCAGAAAGCTCATCCGGATGTACCGGTATTCGAAGCATACACTTCCCACATTATTATCGACCGTGTAAAAGCCAAAGAAGGCATCCAGAAAATGACTCCGGAAGAAGCTTTCAAGAAACTGCAGGATGAAGGCTACACCCGTGTCGCTGTCGTTTCCCTTGACGTCATTCCAGGCATGGAATATTCCTATGACTCCATCGTCACCAAGATGCAGGTTCCGCATTTCAAGAAGATCTCCCTCGCTACCCCGCTGATGTACTTCCAGGGCACCGAAGGTGAACCGGATCAGGTCGTTGACTTCCTGAAAGCTGTGTCCTCCCAGTTCCCGAAGATGGGTAAACAGGACGCTACTCTGATCATGGCTCACGGCACTCCACATCCGGGCAACGCTTACTACAGCGTCATTCAGGATCGTCTGCATGAACTCGGCATGAACAATGTCTTCGTTTACTCTGTCGAAGGCCGTCCGAACCTGGAAGATGTCATCCCGAAGCTGAAAGCTCAGGGCTACAAACATGTCACCCTGATGCCTATCATGATGGTTGCTGGCGACCATGCAAACAATGATATGGCTGGTGATGAACCGGACTCCCATAAGAGCATCCTGAAAGCGGAAGGCTTCACCGTTGACACCTATATCCATGGTCTTGGCGAAAACGCAAACGTTCGCAGCCTGTATGTAGATCGTGCAACCGAAGCTCTCGAAGCTCTGCAGAAATAATGAAATGTGCTATACTAATGCAGAGATGATGTCTCTTCATTAAAAAAACGCTCTTACGTCATCTCGGCGTAAGAGCGTTTTAGTATGTTTTAGCTATTTCTTGTACATAAATCAGGTTCCCTCAGCAGACCAAGTTCCCATTATCTCCAAGGAGTCTTCTTATGAAAAAAATTCTTGCATCTATCGCAGCGGCTGCCCTCTGCCTCTCCCTTTCTGCCTGCGGAGGCAGCGGAGAGTCCGCTTCCTCCTCCTCCCTCTCTTACACCTACAAAGACCAGACCATCAGCATGAAGGTCGCTCCTTCGCGCATTGTCACATTGTCTGCGCCACTCATCAATATGGCCTATGCAGTCGGAGGCACCTCCATCGCGCGCCCGGAGACCACAAGCCCGATCCCAGAAGAGGCAAAATCCCTCCCCACCATCGGGCATGTGCAGAATATCAATATGGAATCTCTGGTCGGCATGAAGCCAGACCTCGTCATCGGAGAAAAGACGCAAAACAGCAAGCTCGAGTCTCTTCTGAAATCAAGCCAGATCCCCTACGTCCTTATCCAGTACGATGGCATCCATGACAATGTGCCGCTTCTGAAATTCATGGGTGAACTCTATGGTAAAACAGACAAAGCCAAAGAAGTGATCGATGCCTATGAAAAAGGTGTAAAAGCCATCACTGATAAAGCGTCCGCTGAAAAGACTCCGGCGAAAGTCGCAGTCCTTCGCGCTACCGGGAAATCTGTCACAGCAGAAACTCCGAAGTCCATCTGCGCCTCTATGGTGGATATGTTGAAAATGAATAACGTCATCACCGCCCACAAGGACCTGAAGCTCGACAGCAAGACTGTTCCCTATTCCTTAGAGCAGCTTTCCGCTGACGATCCTGATGTCATCTTCATTGTCACCATGGGCAAGCAGGATGAGATCAACAAATCTCTCGATGGCTCGATGAGAAACAATCCCGCATGGGCACACCTCAAAGCCGTACAGGAGAATCACGTCTACTTCTTAGAGCCAAACCTTTTCCTCATGAATCCAGGAGTCAAAACCCCAGAAGCACTGGAAAAGCTTTACCAGCTGGCATATGGGAAATAGTGGGCGCTAAGGCGGTAGGGATGTCGTCATTCCCGCCCCTACCGCCTTCCGGATGGAAAGAGGATAAAGGTATAGTCCTATCTTCTCCTCTCTCCCACATAAAAAACGCCGAGAAATCGCCATACGATTTCTCGGCGTTTTTTCTAATCCCTAGCTGCTAATTCCTAGTCACCTGTCCTCCCCAGATTCTTCGAGATCATCTCCGCCATGGTATTGATTTCCATCGGCTTGGAAAAATGACCATTCATGCCGGCTACTATAGACTTCTCGACATCTTCATCGAAAGCATTCGCTGTCATCGCCAGGATCGGAATAGTCCCGGCATCCTCTCTGGCAAGAGCGCGAATGGCGCGGGTCGCTTCATAGCCATCCATTTCCGGCATCATGATATCCATTAGTATGATATCAAAGGTACCTTTCGGACGGGTTTCGAAAAGCTGCAAAGCCTCTCTTCCGTTCACCGCACGGACGACATCGGCTCCCAGTGACTCGAGCTGTACGGTCGCGATTTCAGCATTGAGGTCGTTATCTTCAGCCAGGAGGATGTGGATCCCTGTGAGATCGACAGGCTTGGATGTCTCTTTATCTGCACAAAGAAGAGGCGCATCGCTGATCTCCATCGGAAGCTTGACCGTGAAAGTCGAACCCACATCCTTTTGGCTCCTGACTTCGATCGTCCCTCCCATGAGTTCTACATAGTTCTTGGTGATCGCCATCCCGAGACCGGTCCCCTTGTACTCAGTGCGGGCAGCCCCCGCATCCTCTTGTGTGAATTCTTCAAAAATATGCGAAACAAACTCCCGGCTCATACCGATGCCTGAGTCAGAGATTTTATACGTCACTTCGACATGCCTATCATCAAGTTTTTTCATATCGCACATGAGACCGATCCTTCCGCCATCCTTCGTATACTTGATGGCATTGCTGATGAGATTCACCAGCACCTCGCGCAGACGGACTTCATCAGCCATTACATAGGTATCCGGGAAGAGCGATGCACTTTCAGAAAGCGCGAGATGACGGTTTGCGATGAGTCCGCGCGTGATTTCCAGGATACCACCATGGATGGCGGACAAATCTACCGGTTTGGGCTGGAATTTCACTTTCCCACTCTCGATGCGGCTGATGTCTAGAACATCATTCAAAAGAGTCAACAGATGCTTCGAGCTGATTTCGATCTTCTCCAGATCCTTCCTGACAGACGGATCTGGATTCTTCTCGAGTGCGATCTTGGTGAAACCGATGATCGCATTCATTGGAGTACGGATATCGTGTGACATGGAGGAAAGGAAAGCACTCTTTGCACGGCTTGCCATCTCCGCCTGTTCCGCCAGGGAAGCCATTTCCTCCGCTCTCTCCTCTTCAGACAGCTTCATCCGACGAAGACGGATGACAGCCATTGCAAGAAGTATGATAAAAATCAGCATCAACAGGACAAGCAGTATCGATATAGTCGGGTGAAGCCTGGCCATCATCAGGAATGTCATGTCCGACATTTTGTACGAGGTATACGTAGAAGCAATCTCTTCGACCAAATTCGTCGGCATGTCATATATGGCTTTCATCAAGATGCCAGCCAGCATGTGATTGGCCCGATGCGTCACGACAATCCGGCAAGGGAAAGACGGCTCTTCCATCAGACTATAGGTCAGAAGGCCTGACTGATCACGATTGACATATTCTTGCGCCACGTAATAAAAGACATAGGCAGCATCCACCCTCCCGTCTGCAACAGCCTGCATCGCGCTTTCTCTCGTAGTATATATGACTTTTCTGACATTTTTACTGCAATAATCTTCGACATCTGATATTCCATGTTTCACCACAGCGACCGTCTGTATATCACCATCAAAATCACGGCGGACAACCTGTGCCACACGCAGCATCATATACGGCTTCGTGGTGACCCAGTCTTTCTGCTCAATTTCGTCCTCTGACTCAAAGCCTCCATCAAGTATAAGATCGCAGTTTCCCTGATTTCGGAAAGATTGCCACTCCTCTCTTGAGTCGCAGATCACAAAAGTGAAAGGCAGATCAATAGAATCAGCCAATCTCCTAAAATAATCAGGAAGGATTCCTTTCATCTCACCGTTCTCTACATAGGAATATGGATAGCAGTCTGGATTACATAGGACTTGAATAGCTCTGCTGCTTTCTATATAGGACTGGAGAAGTGACTTTTCTTTGTCAGTGAGTGGCAAGCGGCTGGATACTTGATTGCCATAGTACCGTTGATAAAGCCGCGACTTCCAGTCTCCTTCCACCTGCGTGAGTTGATCCAGCGCATAATTGATCTCAGAAAGAAGGCGAGTATTTCCTTTCTTGACAATGATATAGTACGGATCCTCTGCAAAAAGTTGCACTAGCTTTTCATGGGGGCCACGGCTGAGCGAGCTCTTCACGATGGTGTCGACATCCCCTTTTTGCAGGGCATCGGCTCCATCACTTAAACTCTTGTAATAGACCGGCTGATACCTGAAATGCTTCGACGCCGAAAGGACAGAAAGCTCATCATTGCTTGCATTCTCCTCGATCAACGCGATCCGAAGACCATCATAGGTACTGTAGTCCTCGGGAACCACGTTCTGGTTATCTTCTTTTACGAACAGCGCTGTACCGAATATCCCGATCGGACGAGAGAAATCATATTTTTCTAAACGATCCTCCGTCTTATTCGCAAAGGCCACCATGTCGATCTCCCCATCATCGAGCATGTGGAGCATCTCTGCCCAGCTCTTGTCATAGCCGATATACTGATAGTCCACATTGAGATAGCGTGACATATAGCGAAGCAGATCATACCCATAGCCTGTCTTTTCTCCATCATCGTTGATCATATGCAGTCCGTCAGTTTCAAAAAATCCCACGCGAATCGTTTCCCGCTCGGAGTTCTCATTGCCGTCAGCATATGCCGTCCATATACCTGCCATCAGCATCAGCGCAGACAATATCATATAAAAAAGACCTTTGATTTGTCGCATATCTATCTCCAGTAAGTCATATTCCATAGATTTCAATGAGTCGTTTTTATTATATCATAAATACACGGAATAAAAGTCTAGGGAAACACTGAGTCAATCATTATTAGATTTCATTTTGGGATATTCATGCAATGCGAGGACTAGAGGGCGCAAATAGCGAGCTATTTAAGGAAGGTCATGACGAAGTCATGTATAAAAATTCTTGCGAAATCTGACTCTGCGATTGAAGCAGGATTTTCCTAATAACTAACACTATTTTCTCAATCAAAAAAGCAACGCACAGGCGCTGCTTTTTTGATTTTCCTTTATTTCCCTTCTTCATACGCTCTGATTTCATCCATCAGAGCGTCGATGAGCTGATCTTCCGGAACAGAGCGGAGGATCTTTCCTTTGCGAAAAACCAGGCCACTGCCTTTTCCGCCGGCAATACCGAAATCTGCCTCCCTGGCTTCGCCCGGGCCATTCACGGCACACCCCATGACGGCGACTTTGATGGGTTTCTTAAAGTGAGAGATCTTCTCCTCCACTTCTTTGGCCATCTCGATGAGATTCACCTGTGTGCGACCGCATGTCGGACAGGAAATGAGGACTGGGCCATACTGCTGCATCCCCACGGAGCTCAAGATCTCTTTTGCTGCCTTGACTTCCTTCATGGGATCATCTGTCAAAGATACACGAATGGTATCACCAATGCCATCTAAAAGCAGGCTCCCGATCCCAATGGCTGACTTGACCGTCCCGCGATAGAGCGTCCCCGCTTCCGTCACACCAAGGTGCAGCGGATAGTCTACTTTTTCCGAAAGAAGACGGTTCGCCTTTACCATCATCGGAACATCTGAGGACTTCACAGAAATGACAATATCATAGAAACCTTCTGCTTCAAGGATCCGCACATGAGAGAGTGCGCCTTCCACCATGCCTTCCGCGGTCGGATGTCCGCCATGTGCTGCAAGGATGTCTTCCGGAAGAGAGCCTGCATTGATACCGACACGGATGGGGATATGCTTTTCTTTCGCCATATCCACCACCTTCACGACGTTTTCCCGCTTACCGATATTTCCCGGGTTGATGCGAAGAGCATCGATCCCCTGCTCCATCGCCGTGAGCGCAAGACGGTAGTCAAAATGAATGTCTGCGACCAGCGGTACATCCACTTTCGAACGAAGCGCGCCCAGTGCTTCTGCTGCTTTCTTATCCGGCACTGCAACCCGGATGATATCTGCTCCCGCCTGATGCAGGGCCTGGATCTGCGCAGCAGCAGCGTCCGTATCGAGCGGGCTGAACGTGCTCATCGACTGGATCGCAATGGGCGCGCCCCCACCGATCTTGACACCGCCGACAACGACCTGTTTGGTATTTCCCATTTGAATCTCCTTTTTGTAGTGGTTTACATGAATGTATGGTTTAGAGTCAAGTTTGCCTTCCTAAAAACGTCCTGTCTTATCAGCGACGATTGGAATGAGAGTCGTCCGTACAGGTTCAATGGAGAAGACTGACGATAAGAACATATCCCCCTGAACCCGCTTTTCTTACATCAGCGCGCTGATATCATGGAAGAGTGCATAGAAGAAAAGCGCACCCAGTATGGCGATCCCGACCGATTGAATATAAATCAGCGCTTTCTCCGGCAGCTGCCGCCCGAGAATGGCCTCCAAGAGAATAAGGATCAAATGTCCGCCATCAAGAAGCGGGACGGGAAGAATATTGAGAAGTCCCAGATTCAGACTGAGAAGGGCGATGAACATGAAGAGCGGCATGACCCCGTAAGATGCTACCTCCCCCGACATGCGAGCGATTCCGATCGGGCCGGATACCTCCGCACGCCCCGTGCCCGTCAACATGTCATAAAGCCCCGCCGTCATCATATGAAGCAGATCGGCGGCGCGTCTAAGCCCCATGGCAATGGCTTCTGTCATCGTGGCTTCGTGATGTTCCACATAAGGCGTGATCCCCATGATGGCACGACCATCGGGCTGCACCTCGGGGATGATCGTCACCTGTCTCGTCGTACCCTCGTGGTCGATTTCCATGGAAACCACCCGATTGCCCTTCTCTTTCAGGGCTTCTCCGATATCCGTCCATTTCACCATAACCTTTCCTTCGATGGAAAGAATGGTATCTCCGGGCGAAAGATGCTGCTTCTCTGCCGAACTTCCCGCAAGTACGGTGCCGACTTTGGGTAAATTCGGGAAAGTATTATAACCTTCGATCTTGAAGGCGGAGATGAAGATCAAAAGAGCGAGAAGAACATTGAAGAGTGCACCTCCCACGATGACAAGCAGCTTTGCCCATGTCGGGCGCCGGTTGAAAGCGCGTGGGTCATCCTTATTTTGATCATCCATGCCGGCGATCTTATTGAATCCCCCCAGCGGAATCAGACGAAGGGAATAGAGCGTCTCTCCCCATTTCTTTGAAACGATCACAGGGCCGAAGCCGACAGCAAACTCGATGACCTTCATACCCGTCCACTTCGCCATGAGGAAGTGCCCGCCCTCATGGACGATGACAACGACGGCAAAGACAAAGATCGGAGCCAGTATCGATGAAATCATAGGCACTTCCTCGAAATGAATGCATCTGCCAGTGCGCGCGCCTTGCGGTCCGATGAGAGTACACTGTCATAGGAAACGACAGGCTCTGCACTCCAGTGCGAGAGCGTATCTTCCACCACATCGAAAATGGAAAGGAAAGAAATCTTCCCGGCGATAAAGGCGCGGATGGCCTCTTCATTGGATGCGTTGAAAGCGACGCCGCCGTCTCCCCCCATTTCTCCTGCCTCGTAAGCCAGCTTCAGCGAACGGAAGACTTTCATATCAGGCTTTGCGATCAGGATCTGCGCGATTTTATTCCAGTCCACGAAGGCATGAGACGGAGAAGGCAGGCGGCCCGGATATGTCAGGGCGAACTGGATCGGCAGGCGCATATCCGGCAGACCGATCTGCGCCATGATGGTGCCATCGACATACTCGACCATCGAGTGGATCAGGCTCTGCGGCTGGACAATGACTTCAATATCCGGATAGTCTACGCCGAAGAGCCAGTGAGCCTCTATGACCTCAAGCCCTTTGTTAAACATGGTCGCAGAATCAAGCGTCACTTTCATCCCCATGTTCCATGTCGGGTGCTTCATGGCATCTGCGACCGTCACCTGCGCGAGCTCTTCTCTTGTTCTGCCGCGGAAAGGACCGCCAGAAGCCGTTAGAAGGATTTTATGGATGCCTTTTTGATCCTGCCCAGTCATACTCTGGAAGATGGCAGAATGTTCACTGTCCACCGGACGGATCAGCGTATGATGCTTTTTCGCTTCCTCAAGAACGAGCGCACCACCTGCGACCAGCGTCTCTTTGTTTGCAAGAGCCAGCTCCTTCCCCGCGCGAATCGCTTCCAGCGTCGGAAGAAGTCCTGTAATGCCGACGACTGCTACAAGGACAAGTTCGACATCGTCTCGCTTCACGACCTCAGAAAGAGCTGCCTCGCCGATCAGCACATCCGCATCGCCATCATAGATTTCCAGAAATTTCTTCCCCGCTTCCTCATCCGTGATGACGATGGCATGCGGATGAAATTCAGCGGCCTGTTCACGTAATTTGTCGATGCTTTTATGCGCCGCGATGACGGACGCATGAAAAAGATCCGAATGGAGCCGGATCACGTCCATTGTCTGGGTTCCGATGGAACCCGTACTGCCTAATACAGCGATTTCTTTCATAGGTACTCCTTTCGGAAAGTGCAAGCGACTGGTGACTGAAGAAACGCTGAGAAAATCGCAAAGCTCGATTCCGCAAGCAATTTCTTACAACACTTCGCCATAGCCCTCCTTCTGAGAAGGCTTCTTTTTATTTTTGCGTATTGTCAAAAAACAGGGTCACTACAGGGTCGCTTTTCCCCTGCGTTCTCGATGCTATGTATAGAAGCAGGAGAGAGCTTCCCGGAGATAATCTACCCAACCGATTTCCCTCATCCTAGGCAGGGGAAAAAGAAATAGCAGATATCATGCGGCTCTCAAATGCTTCTCCCTTCAAAGGCTTCGCCCGGGAGAAACCTTTGAAGGGTACAAGACCACTAACAGAATTGAAAAAGACAGGATAAACATCCGAAGCCGAATAAAGTGGATCGCATTGACGACAAGATCAGGCTCGCCTCTAAGTAAGTAGAAGTCCTGGCTACGGCCAGGACGCCCTCGAAAACTCTATGCCTCCCAGCCTGGCGCCCGATTCATTGGATCAGACCATTCGATAGGATACCATCCTGTCTTTTTTGCGTGGAACAAGGAATTAGGGATTAGGGAAACCCTGATTAAATCGAAGAATCAGCATTTCCCTAACAATCAAAATCACTCAAGTGGGAAGACTCGATCATAGATCCTATGATAAAAAATGCGGCGTTCCAATTCTATGATGCGCCGCACCTTCATTTCTCGTTTCTCCTTTCGCATGTTAGCGAAGCAGCGCCAGCACCGCGACGAGGCTCGGAGCAACGAAAAGAAGGCTGTCGAAACGGTCCATCATTCCGCCGTGACCCGGAAGAATATTTCCAGAGTCTTTGATATCACAGGCGCGCTTTACATAGGACTCGAAGAGATCCCCCATGGGCGCCATGATCGCCGCCATGACGGAAAGGATGCATCCTTCCAAAAGATCAAAACCCGCACAGAAGGAAACAAGGGCACCGAGAATGACGCAGCCGACTGCGCCGCCGACAAGCCCTTCGACCGTTTTATTCGGGCTGATGTGCGGAGCCATCTTATGACGACCGCAGGCCTTCCCCGTCAGGTAAGCGAAAGAATCACTCGCCCAGGTGCAAATGAGTGCGAGAAGAATGAGGAAAATACCCGGCTCGATGGAAACTGCCGTCGGAGAGAGCAGCTCATGACTGCCGCGAAGGAGCGCGAGGCTGCCAAAGCCCACACCAAAATAGACTGCACCGAAAGTGGAATAAATAAGCCCGGTCATATTTTCCTTCCTGATACCCAGGATCAGGTAGAGAAGAAGCACAAAGGCTAGAAAAATCGCAGCCAGAAAGGCTTTCAGCGAATAAAAACCGGATGCCAGTACCATGACGGCGGTGGCAATGGCTGTGGCTTTCAGATAGATGTGGACACCGAAATGTTTCAGCATCTTATCATATTCAAGAAGGGCCAGCAGCGATACGAGAAAAATGGCTCCCGTCAGAAACCAGCCTCCCAGATATACCAGCCCAAGAGCAGCGATGATACCGATGATCGCTGTGATCACACGCACTTTCATTTTTTATCCTCCGTGAGCCCGCCGAAGCGACGGTTTCTTCCGGTAAACCAGTCGATCGCTTTCGAAAGCTCCTCCTCAGTGAAGTCCGGCCACAGGACAGGCGTGAAGTACAGCTCCCCATAGGAGATCTGCCAGAGAAGGAAATTCGAAATGCGCGACTCTCCGCCCGTACGGATCATGAGATCCACATCCTGGGCATCCGACGGATAAAGATGGGAAGAAATCGTTTTTTCGGTGATGGATTCCGCATCAAGAGCGCCGCTCTTGACTTCGCGCGCGATCTGCTGCACCGCCTGCACGATTTCCATGCGTCCGCCGTAGTTGATGGCCACATTCAGGATCATGCCATCACACTTCGCTGTGTCTTTTTCGCAGGCAGCGATCTCCTTGCGCAGATCATCTGACAGTGCGGACGGCTCCCCCACGATGTGCACCTGCACATTGTCCTCCACCAGTTCGCGCAGCTGACTGATCAGGTAGCTCTTGAAAAGTTTCATCAGGAAACGGACTTCGATGGGCGGACGCTTCCAGTTCTCTGTGGAAAATGCATAGAGCGTCAGCACTTTCACTCCCATATGACCTGCCGCGCGGACGATGGTCTTCACATTCGCTGCGCCGACCTGATGGCCATAGGTTCTCTCTCTTCCTCTCTCTTTCGCCCAGCGGCCATTCCCGTCCAGAATGATCGCTACGTGCTCAGGAAATGGTTTTTTATCAGACATAAATGGAATCTCCCATAATCAAAATAGGATGGAGTTTGGTTAGTTGAAGGGTTCGTGGTTCAAGGTTAGCCCGTGGGGCGTGCCGCCCTTCAATTATGTTTAAAAGCTCTGCTCAAATGAGGAATGAAGGGGCGGGAAGATTATTCTCGCCCCTTCATGACTTTTTCCACACTCTCACTATATTTCATCCGAGGCATGATGACAGCCTTTTCTCCCACACGAACGAGATAGAGCGCCGCCTCTTCCAGCGTACCTTCCCGCCCATGAGTGAAAGAAATCGTACCACTCGGATACGATTTCTCTACACACTGTCTCAATTTTTCAGTAAACGGCTGTCCTGCAAAAAGAACATCCTCACTCATACAGACATGATCTCTTTAATTTTCTTTTCAGTGGCAGCTTCCAGCTCTTTGATTTTCTTGTCCGTCAGCTTCTGGACTTTATCTTCGGTTTCTTTGATGACATCCTTGGAAACATCGCTGTTCTTTGCTTCCTTTTTCAGGAAATCATTGCCATCACGACGGATATTTCTGATAGCTACCTTGCCCTCTTCCGCTTTCTTATTGACAACCTTGACGAGCTCCTTGCGGCGGTCTTCGGTCAGCTGCGGGATAGCCATACGGATCAAGTTGCCATCATTCATCGGTACGAGGCCGAGATCAGACTGCAGGATGGCTTTTTCGATATCTTTCAGAAGACCCTTGTCCCATGGCTGAACAACGAGCAGACGAGCTTCCGGTACAGTCACAGAAGCGACCTGAGTCACCGGAGTACGGCTGCCATAATAGTCGACAAATACACGATCGAGCAGGCTGGCATTCGCCTGACCTGTACGGATGCTGGTAAATTCATTCTTGAGAGCAACGATGGATTTATCCATCTTGTCAGACAGTTTCTTCAGTTCTTCTTCGTACATGATTATTTCCCTTCGATTAATGTGCCCAAGGTATCTCCCTTGCAGGCCTTGACAATGTTGCCAGGAACGTCGATATTGAATACTTTGATCGGAATTTCGTTATTCATGCAGAGAGTAATGGCCGTATTGTCCATGACTGCCAGCTCTTTCTGCAGCACTTCACCATAGGTGAGATGGGTGAACATTTTTGCTTCGGGATGGAACTTTGGATCTGCATCGTACACACCATCGGTCTGCTTCTTCGCCATCAGCATGATATCAGCTTCGATTTCTGCACTACGCAGAGCTGCCGTGGTATCTGTTGTGAAATAAGGATTGCCCGTACCTGCACCAAAGATCACGACTCTGCCCTTTTCAAGATGACGGATCGCACGACGGCGGATGTAAGGCTCTGCGACCTGCTGCATTTCGATGGCTGTCTGTACGCGGGTAGAGACGCCAAGTTTTTCAAGCGCATCCTGCAAAGCGACGGAATTGATGACGGTCGCAAGCATGCCCATGTAGTCAGCCGACGCACGGTCCATCCCACCCTGGCTGCCCTTGAGACCTCTCCAGATATTGCCGCCACCTACAACGACAGCGATCTCGATGCCGGCATCGCTGGCTTCCTTGATCTCGCCAGCCAGTCGATATACGACCTCCGGATCGATACCAAATCCTTTGTCGCTGGCCATCGCTTCACCAGACAATTTCAGCATGACTCTCTTATACTTCTTGTTTTCTGTTGCCATTGTACACCCCCGTAAAAATCAGTGATACATCTATATTATTATATAGTATTTCAGAAATAGCTGCCATAAGAATTTTGAGAGATGAGCCTTGGAAACTACAGCCTTTAGACTTTAGACATCTGACTTCCTCACTTCCAGGCTCCCATCCAATCCCTGAAAAAGACCATAAAATAAGAGAACACCAAAGATGATGTTCTCTTATTTTATGGATTACTGATTCAGCTGTTTAGCGACTTCAGCAGCCAGATCGTCCTGTTTCTTTTCGATGCCTTCGCCGAGCTGGAAACGAGCGAAGCGAACAGCTTCTGCATTCTTGGATTTCAGGAGTTTCGCAATGGTCAGATCGCCATCTTTAATGAATTCCTGATCTACGAGGCAGACTTCCTTGTAGTATTTGTTGATACGGCCGAGAACCATCTTTTCGATGATCTTTTCCGGTTTGCCTTCATTTCTCGCTTCGACAGCCAGAACTTCTTTTTCGTGTTCGATTTCAGCCTGCGGTACCTGAGTGCGGTCGAGGTAGGAAGGATTTGCTGCAGCGACCTGCATAGCGACATCTTTTCCGAGTTCAGCGTCTGCGCCCTTCATTTCGACGAGAACGCCGATCTTGCCGCCGCCGTGGATGTAGCTGTAGACAGCGCCTTCTGCACTTTCATAGCGAACAAAGCGACGAACAGAAATGTTTTCGCCGATCTTAGCTACAGCTTCGGTGACCTGATCTTTGACAGCCTTGCCGTCCATTTCAGAAGCAAGCAGAGCTTCTACATCAGCCGGATTTACAGCGATGATCTGCTGTGCGATACGAGCAGCCAGTGCTCTGAAGTCATCATTGCTGCCTACGAAGTCGGTTTCGCAGTTAACTTCAACGATGGTGCCGACTTTGCCATCAGCAGAAATAGCGGAAACGACAGCACCTTCAGCAGCTACACGGCTTGCTTTCTTCGCAGCCTGAGACAGTCCCTTTTCACGGAGAATATCTACTGCTTTTTCCATATCGCCTTCAGCTTCTACGAGTGCTTTTTTGCAGTCCATCATGCCTGCGCCAGTCTTTGTACGCAGATCTTTGACCATGCTAGCGGTAATTGCCATCTTTATGACCTCCATCATAAAACAGTAAGGTGTTTGTAAAAATTTCTCAAAAAAAGGAAATCCCCAGCCTACGCAAAGCGCAGGCCGAATTTCCTATACAGCCATTATTCCTGTTCAGCAGCTTCTTCAGCTTCTGCTTCTTTAGCAGCTTCAGCTTCCTGCTGACCCTGACGGCCTTCGAGGACAGCGTCAGCCATCTTGGAAGCAAGCAGTCTTACAGCACGGATAGCATCATCATTTGCCGGGATCGGGAAATCAACAACATCCGGATCGCAGTTGGTATCAACGGTAGCGATAACCGGAATGTGCAGCTTGTGAGCTTCAGCAATAGCGATTTCTTCTTTCTTGGAGTCAATGATGAAGAGTGCGCCCGGGATCTTCTTCATGTCTTTGATGCCGCCCAGGTTCTTTTCCAGTTTTTCCAGTTCGCGTTTCATCAGGATGACTTCCTTCTTCGGATACTGGTCGGTGGTGCCTTCTTCAAACATTTTTTCCAGTTCTTTCAGACGAGCGATACGGGTCTGAATGGTACGGAAATTGGTGAGCATGCCGCCCAGCCAACGTTCATTGACATAGAACTGATTGCAACGGGTAGCTTCTTCCTTCACGGAATTCTGCGCCTGTTTCTTGGTGCCGACGAAAAGAATCGGAGCGCCGGTAGCTGCGACTTCACGCAGGAAAGCGTAGGCTTCTTCTACTTTCTTTACAGTCTTCTGCAGGTCGATGATGTAGATGCCGTTTCTTTCCGTGAAAATGAAACGTGCCATTTTCGGATTCCAACGACGGGTCTGATGACCAAAGTGAACGCCTGCTTCAAGTAACTGTTTCATGGATACAACTGCCATAATAAAAACCTCCTGTTTTTAACCTCTGTCTGTTTCCTCCCCTGCAGCCACTTTGGGAATGTGTGAAATGAAATTTTTCCCGCAAGCACAGATGCAGAGTCCGCCAGACATGTGTACTCATGCGTTATTTATTCTACCAAAAGAAAAAGGGGAAAGCAAGGGGATAGGGAAATATTTTTAGGTTCAAGGTTCAGGGTTGTGGCAGCGGCTTCGCCGCAAGTATTATATGAGGCGATGCCCGAAGGTCTCTTGATAGCAGATTTACCTCGTATCGTCAGCCCCCTTGCCGGGAAAATGCCCCGTAGAAGCGGATAGGACACCGGCGCAAGAAAGACGGATGAGAAAAGCGGAGAAGTGCGCGGCACATGTGGCAAAAGCGTGAGACCGTCGCCGCGAATGACAAACAAAAAAGACGCCGTGACATACGTCACAGCGTCATTTCTTGCAAGGCGAGCATTCAATAAGCCGAGTTCTGTCCCACTTGCGTGGTGATGATTATCTGTCTAGTCAGCCGATTGCTCGACTGCTCAAGCGACGCAACCCGGAAGGTCAGCGGGCAACCTCAACCCTTCCCTATTCGGTCTTGCTTCGGATGGGGTTTACCAAGCCAGCCGGTCTCCCGACTGCTGGTGCGCTCTTACCGCACCTTTCCACCCTTACCACTTGCGTGGCGGTTTCCTTTTCTATGGCACTTTCCCTAGGATCACTCCCGCCGGACGTTATCCGGCATCCTGCCCTGCGAAGCTCGGACTTTCCTCACGCCTTACGGCCCGCAATCATCTTTCCTGCTCGCGTGCTACAGTATAGCATGGAGACGGGATTTTTTCAAGAGAAAGATAAAATCGGGTTCGTGGTTAGCCTAAGGCGCGTGCCGCCCCAGAAGCTAACCCCAAGCCCGTTTTTCTATATTTCCCTGAAAATATCCTCTGCCCTGCTGTCTTCGATGACCTCGATCTCCCAGCCATGCTCTGCGGCATACGTCCGAAGGCGTTTCGCCAAAGCAGGAACGATGACGCGCTCGGTATAGAAATGGCCGCCATCTGCGATGAGAAGACCGAGGCGGGAAGCGTCCTGCGCTTCATGGTACTTAAGATCGCCCGTCAGGTAGAGATCCGCCCCCTTCGCTTTGGCAAGCGCAGCAAATTCACTTCCCGCGCCGCCCAGAACAGCCACGCGGGAAATAGTGGTATCAGGATTTCCTGCATAACGAAGGACAGGAATGCCGAGCCTCTCCTTTATATACGAGAGCGCCTCTTTTCCGCTCATGGGCGCAGGCAGATTTCCGATCCGTCCCATGTACTCCTTGCACCCGTGGCTTTCCAGCGTATACACATCATAGTGAACATCTCCACAGATTTCCTGTACTTTCGCAAGGACAGAAGCAAGCAGCACAGCGGGTACATTACATTCAAGCTTCGCCTCATCCGTCGCATCATCCTCATCATCCAAAAGATAGAAATGATTCACGGCATCCCCATAGAGTTCTGAAAGCGTATGTCTGAGCACCTTCGCAGTGACAGGCTTCACATAAAGTGCAAGCTTCTTCTCTCTCGCTTCCTGCTCAAAGACCAGCCCTTCCGTATCGGAAAGAGAGAGTGCAGCTGCCAGAGCATCATTCACGCCGCCTTTGGCTGTATCCAGATTCGTGTGAGCCGCCAAAGACAGGATATCATACTTCACGAGCTTCTCTATCACGCGCCCCTTGTATTTCCGAAGGTCGAGCTCGCGGATGGCCTTGAAAAGGAATGGATGGTGGGAAATCACCATCTCAGCGCCTTCACGGACGGCAAGATCCACATTCTCTTCCGTGAGGTCGAGGGAAATCAGTACCTTCGTGACCCTGCGGCGAGGATCCCCCACCTGAAGCCCCGGGTGATCCCATGACTCTGCAAGACTTTTCGGTGCCCACGACTCCATCCATCCGATCAAATCATTTCCTGTGACTTTCATAAGAGTCCCTCCAATATGCTTACTTCCTCCAGTGCTTTTTCTCTGGACAGGCGATGCCGCTCACTCTTCGAATCCTTTGCCCCTTCGATCACAAAGCGCCGTTTCCGGATGAGCCGCTCGATATGCATCTTAAAAAGAGGCTCCTTCCGATATGCCGCCGTCGCACCGATTTCTGCCTGCAGCATCGAAAGCTCCTCCATCTCACCGGGACGGACGAGCATCAATTCATACAGCTGCCCGCCATCCAGTGAAAGCACCTCTTTTTCAATGCGGAAATGATGCCTGCTAAGAAACTGCCGGAGCTCCGCCACATGTCCCTGCGGCTGCAGCACCAGCCATGAGAGCGCCTGCGCCTTTCCCTCATTCTCCGCGAGAATATCCCGCATCAAAAGGCCGCCCATCCCGCAGATGGTGATACCGTCCACCTCTCCTTTGTCAATCGGTGAAAGTCCTCCGCCCAGTCGTAAACCGATCTGGCGTGAAAATCCGGAAGAAATTACATCCTCCTTGGCACGTGCAAGAGGGCCGTCATTCACATCGCAGGCGATGGCCCGCCTGGCGCGCCCCTCTTGCACGAGGTAAATGGGAAGGTAGCCATGATCTGTACCAATATCGGCCATACTCTCACAGACAGGCACCAGATCGGCTGCCGCCTGTAATCGGTTCGTCAATTTCATAGTTGAATCCTTTCAGAGAAGACTTGCCCTACAGGACTATCCCGCAGCCATTCCATTTCTCTATCAAAAAAACGTATCCAAATCACTGAAATCAGCACGGATACGTTCATTGTGGTGGGCCCACCAGGACTCGAACCTGGGACGGGGCGGTTATGAGCCGCCTGCTCTAACCAACTGAGCTATAGGCCCGCAATATCGACATATGTTATTTTAGCAATAAATGAGAGAAAAAGCAAGAAAAAGTCGCACATGTAAAAAAGACGAGGAAGGGCATTCAGGCTTTGTGTGGAATCATCGTATCCCTGTCATCGACAATACGCGAAAAAAGTGACCCTCTTTTCGAAAAGGGTCACTTCCACCACAAAGGCGCAGCAGAGTTTTATAAGTATCCATGGAGGCATTCCCTGCAATCTGGCACCAGCGCATTTCACGATTCATGTCGTACAAGTACGGCTAAACTTCGCTCTAGGGTTTGCCCGCGAGGCGAATCCTGCATGAGATCTTTTGACCTGCTGCGTCTTTCTGTGATTTGTATTTCTTTACGCTCTCCGGCGGCTAGCACACTTTCAAGCGGGAGAAAGGAAATCGGATCCGCCGTCTGCCATCTCTGCGCTCCTTTCCTATAGGTCTGTGCACGAAGGAATGCGGAGAAAGCTTTGGGCTCCCGGGAAGATTTCCCTCTCCGAGAAATACCATCGTAGAAATTCAAGATTTTACACGGTTTCCTTTTCATAAAATAAAAAAATCTGAACATTCTACGATTGAGTCCGTGTTTCCTTAATTTCGCTCGGGATGATAGCCAGGGAGTGTATTTGCGGGGATGCTGAGATCCAGATCATAGCCACTGAGCGGATCGATGTTGCTGGCGACTGCACGCTGGTAGTCTCCCATGGAGGCTCTGGACTGCATCGACTGATCATCTCCATATTCTGCCGCATCACAGTACCTTTCGATCGCTCTTACGCGGACATGAATTTCGTCCATCAGCTCGGTGTAGCGGATTTCGTCCGATTCGATGGTACCAAGGCCATTTTGTTTCGCGTAGGCACGCCATTGGATCATACTTTCATACTCTGCGACGAGGCGTGCATTCGTCATTATCCAAGGCTGCGTGCGGTTGTCGAACCAGTCCGGGCGCGCGGAGAGTTCATCCGGCGGCCATGGATCGAGCGTGCCTGCAAAGGCAGTGGGATTCGTGCCATCTGGACTTTCTATCCGTTTCACGCCATACTTTTCCGCTTCACGTTCGCTTTTCTTCTGTTTCTCGCTCTTTGGTCGGGACTGTTTTACCGGTTTCTTTTTGGCGGAAGAACCAAGAACGCTTCCGATGGCTTTATCCGCTGCTTTGCCCGCGATGTCTCCCCAGCCGAATGCCTCTACTTCTCCGGTAAGGCCGAAAAGCAGGGCAGCGGTGAGCCCGATAGCTAGAATAGATTTCTTTTTCATCATGACCACCCCTTTGAAACTATAACCGCATTATAACATAAGTATATAGAAAATCCAAACAATTCAGAATGACGATGCGGAAAGACGGATTTTCCCCTGTCCATTTTTCGCATAGATCCGTTGGCATAGTCCCCACTTGTTCTGACAGCGGCCATCTCACGGACGTCCTTTCCGTCCGCTCAGAATGACGGTGCGCCTTTGGCGCCCTTCTCCGCAGAACCACGCGTTTCAACGAAAAAGAGAAGCCTCGCGGCTTCTCTTTTCGCTTGCTTATTATTTGACGACAATATTGACGATTCTCTTCGGAACGACGATGACTTTCACGATGGTCTTGCCTTCGGTGAATTTCTGGATTTCCGGAAGAGCCTGGGCTTTTTCACCGATTTCTTCGCGCGCCATAGCAACCGGAACGGAGATTGTCGCGCGGACCTTGCCATTGACCTGGACAGCGAGTTCGACTTCGTCGACGACGAGAGCAGATTCATCGCAGGCCGGCCAAGCAGCCAGATGGATGCTTTCTTCCTTCTGCCCTGCACTCTGCCACAGTTCTTCGGTCATATGCGGAACGAATGGCGCAAGGAGAGTGAGGAGATTTCTGACAAGCTCGCCGGAAAGGCTCACTTCGATGGTATCATGGGCTTCGATGAAGCGGTACATATCGTTTACGAGTTCCATGATGGCAGAGATCGCGGTATTGAAAGCAAATTTTCCATCCAGATCTTCGGTGACTTTCTTGATGGTCTGGTGCAGTTTTCTTCTGAGAGCGAATTCCTCAAAGGAAAGTTTGCCTTTTTCTTCAGTCTGAATGTCTTCGTACTTGCCGACAATGTTCCACACGCGTTTCAGGAAACGGTAGGAGCCTTCGACGCCCTGATCGGACCATTCGAGGTCTTTTTCCGGCGGAGCGGCAAAGAGGATGAAGAGGCGGGCCGTGTCCGCGCCGTATTTCCCGACGATTTCTTCTGGGGAAACGACGTTGCCGACGGATTTACTCATCTTGCCGCCATCTTTGAGGACCATGCCCTGACAGAGCAGGTTCGTGAATGGTTCCGAATAGTCGACCATGCCTTCATCCTGAAGGACTTTCATGAAGAAGCGGGAATACAGCAGGTGAAGGATGGCGTGCTCGATGCCGCCGATGTACTGGTCGACGGGCATCCAGTAGTTTGCCTTATCCTTAGCGAATGGTTCTTCGGTATTGTGCGGGTCGCAGTAACGCAGGAAGTACCAGGAAGAATCGATGAAGGTATCCATCGTGTCGGTTTCTCTCGTAGCATCCGCACCGCACTGTGGACATTTGCAGTGAAGGAAGGCTTCACTGGTTTCGAGCGGAGAGGTCGCACCTGCGACAAAGTTGACGTCTTCCGGTAGCTTGACCGGGAGATCTTTTTCCGGAACAAGGACATTGCCGCAATGCGGGCAGTGAATGATCGGGATCGGGCAACCCCAGTAGCGCTGGCGGGAAATCAGCCAGTCACGCAGACGGTAGTTCACTTTGCCTTCGCCGATGCCCATATCTTCGAATTTCTTGGTGATGGCTTCACGGGCTTCTCCAGATTTCAGGCCATCAAATTCTGCAGAATTCACAAGGACGCCGTCAGCGTCATAGGCTTTGTCCATCTCGTCAAGGGAGAGGGAGCCGGCTTTATTCTGGACGACGAGTTTCATTGGGAGACTGTATTTCTTAGCAAAATCCCAGTCGCGCTGGTCGTGGGTCGGTACAGCCATGACAGCACCGGTGCCGTATTCGTAGAGGACGTAGTTCGCGATCCAGATCGGCACGCGTTCGCCGGTCAGCGGATGGATGGCATAGCTGCCGGTGAACATGCCGAGCTTCGGTGCATCTTCTGCGGTGCGGACGATGTCGTTTTCATTTCTCATCTTTTCGATGAATGCTTCGAGCTTCGCCTTTTCCGGATTATTCGCGATGAGTTTTTCGACAAGCGGGTGTTCCGGAGCAAGGACCATGTAGGTGACGCCGTAGACGGTATCGACACGGGTGGTATAGACCGGGATCTGATCATCCGTACCTTCGACTTTGAAGGAGAACTGGGTACCAGTGGAGCGGCCGATCCAGTTTCTCTGCATGGTCTTGACACGTTCCGGCCAGCCTGGCATATGGTCGAGATCTGCAAGGAGGCGGTCTGCATAGTCGGTGATCTTCAGGAACCACTGAGAGAGGTCTTTCTTGACGACTTCATTCTTGCAGCGCCAGCAGCGTCCTTCTTCGACCTGTTCATTCGCGAGGACAGTGTGGCAACTTTCACACCAGTTGACCTTTGCTTCCTTCTTGTAAGCGAGGCCTCTCTTATAGAAGATCTCAAAGAGCTTCTGTGTGTGCTTGTAGTAGTCTTCGCGGCAGGTCAGGACTTTTCTGCCCCAATCATAGGAAAGACCGAGCTCTTTCTGCTGACGGGTCATGTTGTCGATATTGGAATAGGTCCATTCCGCCGGTGGAATGCCGTGCTTGATAGCCGCATTTTCAGCCGGCATACCGAAGGCATCAAAGCCCATCGGATGAATGACATTGAATCCTTGCATCGTCTTGAAACGAGCGACAACGTCGCCGATGGAGTAGTTTCTGACATGTCCCATATGGAGATTGCCAGACGGGTACGGGAACATTTCCAATACATAGTATTTCTTTCTGCTCGGGTCAGAATGAGTTTCAAATGCTTTGGTGTCCTCCCAGATTTTCTGCCATTTCTTTTCAATCTGCTGAGGTACGTACTTTTCGTGCATAGTTTCACCTTCCAAATTTTTCGTTACTGTCGACATTTTTTGATAAAACAGTTCTTACTATTATAGAGCCTGCCGAGGGTAGCGTCAAATAGATTTTCGTTTGTCAAGAGGGTTGATTTTCGTGATTCAAACAGGCGAGCAAAGGAAGCGGACTGCCATGAACAAGCTATCCTGATTTTAAAAGTTGCTTGTACGCATTTTGAGCCTCCAAGCCCGCATGAAACAAAAAATAAAAATTCCTTTGCCAGAGAAATGCTGAATGATCAAAGCATTCGTATTTTCTCTGGCAAAGGAATCAGGAGAGATGCATGCGAGCTGCACGGAAGCGAACTTCTTCAGGGAAAGTCGTATCTTTTGCGATTTCTGCAAGAAGGAGCGATCGATTCTTCTTTGCAGGGACATGACCGCAGACCATATTAAGGTAGTTCACTGTATTCTCTCGAAGCTGGAAGATATAGCAAAAATTCTCTTTCCCTACCCCATGATATCTTTCCCAGGCAGGCAGCCATGCATCTTCTGCCAGCGGCGGGCGTTTATCCAATGCACGGCTCGCGATCTGACGGACGCGTTCACGGGTGATGAAAAGCCTGTCACCGATGGCCTTGAGAGAGAGTCCCAAAATACGAAGGTGCAGAATCAACCGTTCCCGACTATTCGGCATATCCTCGATATATCCGGCAGCATCAAGGCTTCCCTGTTGGATGAGCGCAGGCTGGAATACCCATTTTTCTCCTCGGCTAAAGAGAAGCCCTTCCTCTTCGATCTCCTTAAGCATCTCCTGCATGGGCTCAATCAAGAGTGCTGGCAACCTTTCGTTCAAGGCATCTTTTTCCGTCACAGGTGCTTTGGCGATCTCACAGAAAACTTTCACCTTGCACAGGGTGCGCAATTCCGGATCCTGAAAGGGATCTTTCCCCTCTTCAATAAGCTGCCGCAACCTTTTTGCCTTTTCTGGGGAAAGAGAAAGAAAGTCCTTGATCTCACGCCGCAGTTTCCTTTTCTCGAGGCTCTTACCTATATACGGGGCTGCCCTTTTTCCCCTTCTTTTCACAGGAATCCCGAAAGATGGATCATACGCGATACGCCGCCGGAGAAAACGGATATAGAAATCACAGGCAGTCTCAAGCTGTTCGCTCTTCAATCTCGTCATTTCGTAGGTCGTGTACTCATCTAGTGTGGTATGACAAAGAGATTTCATGGTATCGGCGATGTATTTTCGGAAACTGCGGGATGCGAATAGACGCTTAAGCTCTTCCCGTGCAGTCTTTTCCTCTTTGTCAAACACATGCTGCCTTGAGCGCCTGTACAAGTATGCATCGATCCACGAAAGCTCGAGGAGAATCCAGGCCTGCTCTTCTTCGCTGACTTCCTGTGCCAGCCAAGCATGAAATTCTTCCTGAATATTGGATGCAAGAACCATCGGATTCACCTCCTTGGAATTTCAGAAAATATATGGATAGTGTAGTTTGTTCTGAAGAAATGCAGGATCTTTTATCCGCGCTCTGCTGCTTCGAGTGCTTTCTGTGCTGCATCAAAGAAAAGAATATAGGAGTCCGTCGCACCGGATATGCCATCGACTTTATTGACTTCCTGTTTCTGCAGCAGTGCTTCTGCATAGGATGTATTCGCCTGAAGAGCCGCCTGGGCTTTATTGTAGTACACTTTATTCTCGATCTTGCCATTGGTCTTGCCGTAGTCTTCACCCTTGATGGAACCGTCCTTGTTGAAGCCTACGAATTTTGCTGCGGTAATCTTATGATTTTCTATGGTAATGGTAAGCTCAGTATATCCACCACGATCATTCGGTTTGCTCTGCCCGGTAAAGGTGCCATCCTTCGCTTTGGCCAACATCCCCTGGGTATCAATTTGGGGTGCCTTGAAAGTCGCAAGCCCGGACTGGCTTTCTGCCTTCGGGGCTTCTTTGCTGACACCACAGCCGGCAAAGCTGAGTGCCGTGACTCCTGCAGCCAGGACTGAACCATAGGTTTTCCATATCTGATTCATAATTATTTTCCTTTCTTCTACGGTAAGAAGTAACAGGTACTGAGAGAATTGAAATCATAAAATGACAGACCGATTATTAACTGTGCAAGCGACGAAGCTGCTCATTCTTCAGCGGAAGCTTCTTTCATATGCCCATGATCGATAATGACGATCTTTTTGGCAGCTTCACCGACTTTGGCAGAATGTGTCACGGTGATGATGGTATGGCCTTCTGCATTGAGTTCACGGAAGAGATCCATGACGAGCTGTTCATTCTTCTCATCCAAGTTGCCCGTCGGTTCATCAGCCAGAATGAGAACGGGATAATTGATGAGGGCGCGAGCGATACAGACGCGCTGCTGCTCGCCGCCGGACAGTTCCCTCGGGAGATGATCAGCTCGATCGGAGAGCCCCACGCGGGCCAATGCTTCCAGTGCCTCTGCGCGATCAGGAATACTGTGATAGTACTGGGCAACCATCAGATTTTCCACCGCCGTCAGGTACGGGATCAGGTGAAACTGCTGGAAGACCATACCGATCTTATCACGCCGGATCTGTGTCAGTTCCTTCTTTGAGACTTCATTGAGGCTGATACCGTCTAAGATGACCTCACCTGAAGTATGTTTATCCATGCAGCCGATGATATTCATGAGAGTCGTCTTGCCGGATCCGGAAGGACCCATGATAGCGAGCCAGTCCCCTTTTTCGACGGTGAGGTGGACATGTTCCAGTGCAGGCACGCGTCCACCATAGAGCATGCCTACATCGTTTAGTTGTAAAAGACTCATAATACGCTCCTTATTCTCCACGCATAACAATGGCCGGTTCCACCTTCACAGCCGTCCTGACCGGCAGCATCGTAGCGGCAGCAGTGACAATAATGGAAAGCAGGATAGAAAAGATCGCGATCGATGCAGAAATCGAAAGACTTCTGCCGAAAACATGGAGACCAACAGTCAGTGCAAAGAGGTACCCGCATCCAGTCCCGATGATGCCGCCAATCAAACCAAGCATGCAGCTTTCGCCGAAAAATTCGCCAGCAATGTGACGATTCGTCGCACCCAATGCCTTTTTGAGCCCGATTTCCTTTCGTCTTTCGGAAACGACTTCCGTCATGGTGGTGCCCACGCATACCAGCGTCAGCAGGAGAACGATCACGGTGACAAGAAGAACAAGTGCCTGCAGTTTGCCGAGAACCATCTGCTCAGAGGCTGCGATCTGCTTTACGATCTGCGGATGAATGCTGAGGTGTTCCTTTTGCATCTTCTGATCCAGCATTTCCAGTTCCTGGGAAGAGGCTACAATGGAGATCTGCGCCATGGAAATCAAGCCTTCCTGCCCGGTAAAGCCCTGAAGCACGGAAAGGTCTGTGTAAGCGAACTGTTCTTCCTTGCCTCCAGTACGGATGATACCAGACACTGTGAATATCTCTTCCTTCGCTGATTCCCCCGTTTCCAGTACGACAGAGGAACCTGCCTTTGCTTGATACTTTTCGGCAAGCTCTGCTCCAAGGAGGATCTCTTTCTTTCCTTTTTCTGGAAAAGCACCTGTGATCTGCCAGTAAGGGCAAACTTTTCTGATTTCTTCAAAATCAGTCCCCCCCACCAGCACAGGGGACTCATTGATGCGAAGACGTTCATACAGGAAGGGTGCTTTGCCTACCAGCTCATGATTCTCCATCATCTGATATGCCTTTGCTATTTCGCTTTCCTCGATGCGTTCTTTGCCATCCGCCGGAAGGAGGAGCAGATTTGCCCCATAGGCACGGAATTCGCGTCCCATCTGCTCAGGAACTTCTTTGTATACCGTGATCATGCCAGAGATGATCGTCGCCCCGATGGCGACTGCCAGGAGTGCAATGAACATACGAAGTTTTCTCCGGAGCAGCGCATTGGTGACCATGATGAGGTACATATGCAATCGTTTCATATTCATAAGATCACCTGCCGTGGAGAACAATGGCCGGACGCAGGCTAAGAAGCGAGCGAATGGCCGGAAGGCTGCCCAAAAGCAGCATAAAGATCAGGAGAACGATGAGTATCGGGATAGCCACCATATTAATGGCGATCGCCGAACCGAATACCGCATGCCCTATGACCTGTGCAAAACAAAGACCAATGCCATATCCGAATAGTCCGCCCAAAAGTCCGGCGAGGAAGATCTCCGTCAAAACAAGGATGACAACAGAGGTATCTGTCGCGCCAAGAGCTTTGAGAAGTCCCAGCTCGCGGCTTCTTTCCATGATATTTGCACTGACAAGATTCGATACACCCATGGTTGCTGACAAGAGGGAGAGGACCGTGATAAGAAGCATCAGGAGCTGTGTCTTGCCCAAGATCTTTCCTTCAGACTCTGCGATCTGGCGGACCGGACGGGCAACAGAGTTGGCTACCACTTCTTCGATCTGATAGGAAATGGAAGAAACGTACGCCGTGCAGTACCAGACTTCATATTCTTTGATGGACAGACTCTTCGGGTTCTGTGAAGCACGGCGCGCAAGTTCATTCTCCGGTGTCGTGATCGCAGACACCGTGATGGTATCGATCTTCCCTGTGAGTCCTAATGCTTTTTGGACGGCCGGAAGCTGTGCTATGACCTCACGATCTTCTTCTCCACCGCCAGAAAGGATCCCAGTAATGCGAAACGTGCCTTGCTGTCCCTCTTTTCCGGTATAGGAAATCGTATCCCCTACTTTCCAAGACATATCCGCCGCCAGTTCTTTTCCGACAAGGACTTCACTGTCTTCTCCATCTTTGGGCCAGCTGCCATCAAGCTGCCACCACGACTTCATGTATTGCTCTCCTGTCACAAAGATCTCGTCCGTCGGAAGCTTCAGCTTGTGGTCAAACCATGTACCAGTCACTATGAATTTCTTTCCATCTCCGTTTATAAGCTGCCCTGTGAGGTGAGGAGAGAATGCTACGATATTATTCGTCCAGAAGATGGTTTTCAATTTGCCGAGGTCTGATTCGTTGAGATATTCCTTCGGCCCTTCAGAAGAGTCCAGCCCATAGATATCCTTTAGAATGGATGAATTTTTTGATGTAACTGTGATATTGGCACCGAATGCTTTCAGTTCCTGATTCACCTTATCGCCGACATCGAACATAACATTCAACATGGCTGTCGCAAGTGATATGCCGAGCGCTACGGTAAGCGCCACAAAGAGGAGCTGCCTTCCCTGCCGGAAGACCGCACCTTTCACCATTTGCCAGAACAAATGCGTTGCCCCCTTTCGTAATAAAAGAAATCAAGTATGAGAGTGCAAGGGAACGGTCAGAACCCCGGTATCCCTAGTCTTACCTGAACCATTTCTGCGCCTTTTCCAGTTCTTCCTGATCGATGCGGATCTGTCCATTGCTTACACTATACTTCAGTGGAATCGGGTTGCAGCCACCGGGCATACCGATCGTTGATTTATTCATCACCACGTCGCATAGCTTGCAGACGACCTGATTTTCCCTTTCAATATAGCCCGTCGGACCGCAGATTTCACAACAGTCAAGACCTACACCATATGCACTGCCGCCTTTCAGTACAATGATGAAACGTACCGGCGTGCCTTTCTTAGAACGATACATGAAACGATGAAGATGCCCATCATTGACTTGACTGATGTCGATAGCCACACGCTGGTTCTTTGCAGAAACCGTGATTGCCGGGATGAGTTCTTCTTTTTTATTGGCATAGATGCTGCCAAAGCTGGAAAAGAAAATCATGACGCAAAGGGAAATCACAGCTGCCTTTCCCCAACGTTTTTTATGTCTGTCGAGAGCCACGACTTTCCTGTATTCTGCAGGATTCTCTCCAATGGTTTTCTCCGGGCATCGCTGGGAGAATAAAGCCACGGGTACGGTAAACACCACGAAAAAAACAACAAAGATAAACCAATCCTGATGATTGATGATGGGAGCCATGACTTTCATGAGTTGACGCGCCGGAAGGATGCCTCTAGCCATCAGGATCTGCACAAGATAAATGCCTTGCTGAAGGAAAAGGGCAAAAAGCTGAATAAGGTATACGTGATGCAGTCTGGTGTCATTCAGTGATTTTGCCGCATGATAGATCAGCCATGAAGAAAGCCCGCCAAAGAAAAGCCCGCTTGCAAAGCCAAGCATACGAATGAGCATTTCTACAGAGACGATGTCTGAAACATTCAGTACCGTCGTAACAGGAATGAGCCAGATTTCCATGCCATAGTACAACGTAACCGCCAGAACGTTGACGGCAACGGCTTTTTGGAAAATCTTCCATCTTCTTTCCATCTTTTCGCGAGAAGATAGAAGAAGCTGCGCGAGCACGATCTCACTGAACAGAGCAAAAAAGGCCATCAATCCTTCAAAACCTTCGCGGCTGACTGCATTTCTCGTTCCCTGCTTCACCGCGATGACAAAGAGGGAGCACCAGAAAGCCCAGTATGCTGCCTTGCGGAAGGTCTTTCGGAGTGCACCTCCATGATAACTGTAAAGGATCGCAAAGAGGACAGCGAACGGCGTCATCATAGCCGTGGCAAACTCCATCGCGGGGATGAACTGCTGCAGGAACATTTGTAACTGCATGATACTCTCCTTTCATCGGATAGTAGGTGGTTGACCACAGGACAGGGCAGAAAACATGGGGTGGCGGCCGGAAAACAAAGGTACCAGTTGAAGGAACTGCCTCTTTCTCTTTCCTGCCTTATGGTCAACCCATATAAAAAAGCCGCGGCATGATCGCCTGTAGAAACATCCCACCGAAGGATGTATCCTACAGGCGGAAGATGACGCGCCTATACCAAATTTTCTTAGACTGGGGGATTACCAGTTACGCGGAACGTAGTCAAAAGTCCAGTGCATAACGACAGGTTCTTCCCAGAAATGACCCGTAACACCGGTTTCCTTGTCTACATGGAGTGCATACCCCTGGCGGGATGGGCTGTCGAAGGAAAATTCGCAGTCATACGTACCAGCACCAGCGAGTTTTACATTCGCACCATAATGTGGGCCGTCATCTGCGCTCATCGGCATGAAGGTCCCTTCGATGACTTCACCGGTGCCCTGTTTGGTCAGCTTGTAATGAACAGTCATGTATGGGATCCATTCACCGACACCGAAGCCACACTCATTTCCTTCTGTGGCATGGATATCGGTTTCGATATGGATGTCAGCCTTATCTGCTGCAAGAGCCATGCCTGCCGGTTCCATCTGTACTGGCTGGAAATATACCAGAGCCACTTTGAAATGGTTTACAGTATCTTCCTGCTCATCCCCGATCGGGTATTCCTGGAAGCCAGCCGATGCGGTCATACCGCCGAATACGAGTGCAGAAGCAGCCATTGCTGCTGCCATAGCTTTTTTGAAATTGCTCATGTGAATCTCTCCTTATAAAAAAATGAAAATAGTGTTATATATAAGAGACGCCCTGGAGATCAAGGCTGTCTGATATATAAAAAAAGAAAAAAGATAAAGATGTATCCATAGGACTACGTATTATAAATCATTCCAATATATAAAATGCGAGATGTGGCTGGATGAATAATAGGCCCTATATCGTTTTCTTCCCCGCTTGGAAAATCTGGAAAAACACGATCCCACCGCCGAGCAGAAGAAGCGCAAGCTGAGCCGCTGTCGTTTCTACGGTCGGGTAGAGACCCAGCCAGTCGATATTCGGATACCAGGAGGCTTCGATGACTGTCTGCGAAATCACCTGAGCTTCCTGCAATTCGCTGATTCCCCCGCCAACAAAGGAAACCGCCATCAAGTACATGAGGACGCTGGTCACGATAAAAAAAGCTCGAAGCGGGATCTTGAAAAGCCCCAGCTGAATGAATACAAAAATCACTGCCAAAACAAGTGCTCCGGCAAGGAATCCAAACCAGATCATATCGGTATCACCAGACGCCCCGTTAAAGAGTGCCTGATAGAATAGGATCACTTCCGCGCCCTCACGATATACCGCCAGGAAAGCCGCAAGGCCGAGAGACCTGGCGCGTCCGGTCGTAATCGTCGTGTGAATCATTGTTTCTAAATATTGTTTCCACGCCGATGCCTTGGCTCTGCTTCCCATCCAAAAGCTCATGTAGAGCAGGACAAAGACTGCAAAGAGAGCCGTCAGTCCCTCGATCAGTTCGCGGGAAGCTCCTACGGTGAATGTATCCAGCACCACACTGAAAACGTAGGCAGAAGCGAAGCTGGCGATCACGGCTGCGATTGAGTAGTTGTATACAGTATTCAGATATTTCTTATTCCCAGACTTCGCAAGATATGCCATGATGGCGACAATGATAAGAATCGCTTCCATACCTTCACGAAGAAGGATGAGAAAGGCTGGCCAGAATGAGGCCCACCGACCGCCGCCTCCTCCTTTAGAGTCCAACGTGGAAATATCCGACTTCATCATGGAAAGTAGCTGATCTTTCTCAGCCTTCACTGCAGCTATCCCTGCATCATCACGAATTGCCTTTTTCAGCTTGCTGTACTGGTACTCTGTTAGGTTTGCATTTTTCGAGGAAATCGTCGTACGGATCGCCTTTTCAAGGCCATCAGTTTCATAGACGCCATAGTAGGAATCATTGACGATCTTTTTTGCCCCCTCCTTATCGCCTACTGCATAGGCTTCTTCTGCCTTGCCCAGCATCGTTTCTATGTGGTGATAAGACTGCATCCATTCCTGCGCGGCTTGTGCCGGCATGCTGCTCAGAGCCCCCACCAGCATAAGCATAAGGAACGCTGTCAGTATTTTTTTGATCATAGGGATCTCCTTGTCTTTTGCGAATTAAAACCTGGATAAGAGATGCAGAGATTTCTCTCATCCATTTCTATCCATCTGATCCTTCATTTTTTCCGGAGACAGGTTAAAAGGGATACGGATGAGTTTCACCGACTCCATCGGTTTTCCTTCTCCGTCCCTAGCCGGCTTGAATGTCCAGCGTCGGCAGAAGGCTTGTGCCAATTCATCTGCACTGCGACGACCAGAGGAAACAGCGACCTTCGTCGCCTTCACTTTTCCATCTTCACCAATGGTCGTAAAGACGCGAATGACTCCCTTAAAGGTATACATACCTTCTGGTGGATAAGAATCTGAAAGCGTGATCGGCGGCTGTCCCATCTGCTTGGCCTTGCCGCTGCCTTTTTTCTGGATCACGATGGTATTTGATACTTTCTTTTTGGGATCTTTTTGGGCTTCTGCCACCTGTTTCTGATACTGCTTGATCGCGTCTGCCTCATCTTTTGCGACAATGGGATCCGCCTCTGGCTCCGGATCAACTTTTACCTCATCCTGCATTAAAGGTTCCGGGACTTGCTCGGCCTCCTTCACCTTAGACATATCTTTTTCTGCGTCCGGTCCACTTGCTATATCCGCTTCACTTATGCCGCTTATCCCTGCATCTGGAAGTGCCTCACCAACAAGAGAGCCATCCTCTGTCCCTTCGATAAATCCGGGATCATTGGAATCCTCTCCCTCCCCGCCTTCCTCTGCATCTCCGAGGTCGATGATTTGTCCCATTTCTGTCGGAACCGGCTCATCTTTCAAAAGAAGCGGCCGCAGCATCTGAAAAACGCCAAAAACGCCGCCGTGCAGCGCCAGTGCCAGAAAAAGCACAAGCGGCCAATTCGTTCGATAAAGCATAGAATACCTCGTAAGTAAAATAAGAAAACAGAATGCAGCCCCAAGAGCAACTGTACCTGGGCACTCGCTCAAAAAGGATAGATCGAAAAGACGCTGCTTACGACTTTAAGAAAGCATCAATCCAATCATTGTCAGATGTTACTCTTAGAATTTAATATATGGCGAGGAATACGCTGCTGAGGGCACCGATCTAATTATAAAGAAGAGGATACCGAAGAGTACATGAATATCCATATGAAATTAGCCTCTGCGATTGGATCAGCCTTTCCTTAATTTCAATCGCTAAACTACTTTTTCACATCCGCTGCCAAAGAAACATGCTTCGCTCCAGCTGATTTCAATGCATCAAGGACGCGAGTGATATCCTGATAGCTTGTTTCCCGATCCCCCCGTATGACAAAGATCGCATCCGGTTTATCTTGCAGCGACTTCTGTGCTTGTTCTCTGATCTCCAGCGATGGCTTTGTATCCATGTCGTAAAAAACATTCCCTTTCTGGTTCACAGTGACAGAAATGACAGTAGGCTTATCCTCTCTTGGCGGTGAAGATGCCGCCGGAAGATTCACAGGAAGTGTATTCAAGTGGACCATGTACATCGTGCTCACCATGAAAAAAACGAGAAGGAAAAGCATGATGTCAATCATCGGGATGATGATGACCGCCGGTTGCTTCAATGAATGGAAATCCCGATGCCTCATCAGCAGCCCCTCTTCCTCACCTCAGCGGTGACAAGTGCTTCAGCCCGTTCGACAGCAGTCAGAATATCATCGAGCCGCTGTGCAAAATATGTATGCACAACGAGAGCAAAGATCGCCACACAGAGCCCAGTCGCTGTCGCGATCAGCGCTTCTCCGATCCCTCCGGTAATCGCCAAAGGCGCACCATCCTGCAGATTGAAAATCTGAAATGAAGAAATCATGCCTCCGATCGTCCCAAGAAGCCCTAGCAGCGGCGAGAGTGTGACTAGCATAGAGAGGTAGTTCAATCTTGCACGCAGGAGCGCTGCAACGGTCTGATACGCCACCTCCAGTGACAGCTCAGCGTCCTTGCCTTCCATCATCGCTCTGATTCCTTCGCCTGCTGCATAAGCCGCAGCATTCTCCTCTTGGCTGACGGCAACATGCATTTCCTGCCAGCTTGCCTTCTCCATCAGAGAAGGCAGCTTTTCGATAAAACGATTCATACCTTTATCTGCATGGCGATAAAAAAGAAACCTATCGATCATAATAGCTGCCGTTGCCAGCGATCCCAAAAGCATCAGACCCATGACAGGTCCGCCGGCTATAAATAACTTGAAGAGATCCATAAAGCAAAGCTCCTTTGCTGGGAAAAGAAGAATTCAGGATTGAATCATTTAAACAGGAAGGAATCAGCAGAAGTATTCTCCGGAAAGAATCCTCAGCCGGCTCGATGCAAAATAAGCGCTTTTCTTGTGAGATCCTTCGTCAAGACTTTCGTGACAGATGAAATCCCCTCCGTCACGTAGACTTCACGTCCCTCTGTGATGAAAATCCCTTCAACACCGGGCAGATGCTCCAGCCAGGAAACCACGCGGGCAAGCCCGCCAGCGATACACGCGGCGCCCGTAATCGGAAGCATCACTTCCCCTCTTTGATAGATCAGCGTCGCGCTGATAAGAGATGTGCTCTCCTCTTTCAACTGAAAAATGTGACTTTGGAAGATACCGTCTCTGGCAAGAAACCTGCGGTAATCCCCCGATGTCTCGATGGTATCCCACTCCGTCATGACGACAGAGGCAGCGAGAGTATCTTTCCTGCGGGGATGCTGAATACCCATTCGCCAGGAAGTGCCGTCCGGCTTTTTCCCGATGAGAGCCATATCGCCCCCTGCATCAATCATCATCGCTCCCATAGAAGAAAATGATGCACGCTTTGCAGCCAGGTACAGCGCATACTCTTTTGCCATACCACCTAGATCAAGCGCCATCCCCGCCCTCTTCAGAAAGGCAGTCTCTCCCTTCACTATGAGGTCCAGATAGGAAACAAGTGATCTTGCCTTCTCTTGTTTTTCCCTAACAGGGATGATTTCCTCCGGCTGCCCGACATTCCAAAGACGTGTCAAGGCACCGACGGTCGGATCAAAAATCCCTCCTGTAAAAGCTGCCTGCCGCAAAGAATCAAAAAGCAACGAACGGCAGAGCGGTGATATACTGACAGGATGATCCCCAGCTGCCTGCGTGATCCGGCTCACTTCACTCGAAGAAAGAAATCGGCTCGCTGTCATTTCTACCTGATGGAATATACTGCGGACAAGCGCATCCGCCTCTTGCGCCTTTCCTTCATAGGACGTGACCGAAAGAAATGTGCCCATGGCCTTTCCTACCACGGTTTCTTTCATTGGTTTTCCTTTCTATTGCAAAAGCAAGTATTGTTAAATCTAATTATAGACGTGCCAACTTTATAATATTAGGCACAACTAATTAATTGATGCTGTAATATTACTAAAGACAACGAAAGGTGTCAATAATCGTTCTCAATTAGATGTCAAGTCTTTTGTTATTTGATAATAGATAATACTTGACATTGCCTGTTTTTTCATACTTTTAAAGAAATACAAATGAAGTCTGATCCTGCAATTAAAACGACGCGTTCTTTTTCTAAATACATCTTCTAACCAGCTGCAAGGCCAACGTAAAAAGGGATGCGGCAAAATGCTTGTGCATTTTGCCGCATCCCTTTAAGCAATGTTTCCTTCTTTTATCTTATGATTTGCAGGAGCTCTTCAAGGCTCTTTTTCCCAAAATACGTCTTTCCATCCATGATCAGACAGGGGACGCTCATAATGTTGTATTTCTTCTGCATGTCCGGATAGTGCGCAAGATCATACACATCGACAGAGACATGGTCGTTATCCGCAGCGATCCGTTCGGCAGCGGCAACGAGATCAGGACACATGGTACAAGAGAGAGAGACCGCAATATCTATGTGAATATCGCGAGAAATCCCTTCTATGCGCTGCTGCAGGGTTTCTCCCACATCCTGCCCGGGACCTGCTGCATTGTAGAGTGCCAGAACAAAGGAATTAAATTCATGCCCGCCGGGAACACCGTGAAAACGGAGTCCCAGATCCTTTCCTTCTGCGCTGCAGATAGAAATGGTGACATCCGGATTCCCCTCTCTCACCACTTCATAGGAAAGTGTATCTGAAAGGCTGGCAAGTTCCCGTACCAGACTTTCTGCTTCGTCTGCAAGCAGAGTGCCGTCACTTGATACTCTAAGGAGGAGAGGCTTCTCAAAACGAGCAAGGACCGGCGATAAAGCTTCACGCATCGCATCATCAAGAAAAGCTCCTGACACAGCTTTGGGAGCTGTCTTTTCCTCTTTGACGACTTTCTTTCGCGCATAGGTACGGCGAAGGCCAAGACGTCGATACAGATTCCCCAGATACCGTTCCAGCGAAGTAGCAGCGACCGCACCATCACTGACAGCCGTCACGACTTGGCGAAGCTGCTTCACACAGATATCGCCCGCTGCATATACGCCGGGCAGATTCGTCTGCTGCTCACGATCCGTCATCACATAGCCCGCAGGATCCAGCTCGACCTGTCCTTTCAGGAGCCCGCTCTCAGGCGCGTATCCGACGAAGACAAAGACGCCGAAATAGTCACCATCTTTGGCTTCTACAAGACGCTCTTCCCCGCTCTTCCGATCTCTCAGGACGAGACGGCGGACAGCGCTGTCTCCTTCAATCCGCACCACCTCCGTATGATAGGAAATCGTGACATCAGGATGCTCTTTCAGCTCATCGACAGCTGCGGACGAGATCGAGAAGTCATCTCCGCGAACAAGGACATGGACTTTGCGTCCATACTTGGTGAGAAAAAGGGCTTCCTCCACGGCAGCATACCCGCCGCCAACGACAAAGATATCCTTTCCGGTGAAGAATTCCCCATCACATGTCGCACAGTAGGCCACACCATGCCCGCGAAATTCTTTCTCACCGGAAAATCCGGCAAGGCGGGGATGCGCACCGGCTGCATAGATGATCCCCATCGTTTCCAAATCCCCGCGATCGGTATGTACCACCTTCATCTCTCCGGTAAGCGACAGGCCCTTTACTTCTGCCGTCAAAAATTCTGCACCGAAGGCTTCTGCCTGTCGCACCATTTCACGGGTCAGCGCTTCCCCGTCCGTTTTGTAAACGCCGGGGTAATTTACTACTTCAGATGTGATCGTGATCTGTCCTCCCATCTTCTCTTTTTCGATGACAAGGACATGAAAACGTGCTCGTGCCATATAAATAGCGGCGGAGAGCCCTGCCGGTCCTCCGCCTACTATAATGGCATCATATCGCTTTTCCATGATGCCGCTCCTTTTTTTATAATTTTCCTACCAGATCAAAGGACGGTTTCAGTGTTTTTGCACCTGGCTGCCATTTAGCCGGGCAGACTTCATCGCCATGCTCATACACGAACTGAGCGGCTTCCACCTTGCGAAGCAACTCGTCCGCATTGCGGCCGATATTGCCTGCGCTCACTTCGTACAGTACGACCTCGCCTTTCGGATTGATGACGAAGGTACCTCTTTCTGTGAGGCCGGAGTCTTCGATGTAGATATCCAGCTCCTTGGACAGTTTGCCAGTCGGATCACCGATCATCGGGTACTCGACCTTGCCGACCGCCTGAGACGATTCATGCCATGCTTTGTGAACAAAGTGGGTATCGCAGGAAACAGAATAAATTTCACATCCGATTCTCTGGAAGTCAGCATACTTGCCCTGCAGGTCTTCAAGCTCGGTCGGGCACACAAAGGTGAAGTCCGCCGGATAGAAGAAGAGCACACTCCACTTGCCGAGAAGATCCTTATCGGTGACTTCGATGAAATCGTTCTGCTGGAATGCATTCAGTTTGAATTCGCTAATTTTTTTACCGTTGAGAGACATTTGAGATTCCTCCTTATAAGAAATACTCTCTCGCAGAGGATTCGTATCGAACCCTTACGAAGTATATTTAACTTTCTGAATTTATTATAGCGGGTTATTCGAAAAATGTCAATATGGTATTTTGAATTTTTTCGATTTCAGGTATTTTTACCAGTGTAAGGGGCCTACAGGAAAATGACAAAAAAATAATTCTATGCCTCACAGATTTAGGAAAATGCCGATGAAATTGCTGTTTGATTTTATGCTTTGCCTAAAAATGCTTGTGTAGTTAAACGCTGTGATATACTTGCGTTTCCCTTGCCCCTGTCACCAGTAACGCCTGCTTTTGTGCCTTCTTCACCGCTTCGGCGAACGTATTCCCGAAAAGTTCATGCGTCACATAGTCCGGCTCGATAGCCTCGACGATCTCTCTCGCGGCTCTCGTTTGAAACGGATCATGATGATCCAAAGAACATATATGACGCATCATGACCTGATTCGTCAGCGGAACCGGCATTTCCCTCCTGAACTCACGGATATATGCACCAGAAAGAGAGCAGGAGAGATGAATACCTTTCACGAGCGCTCTCATTTCCCCCAGCTGCTTCATGCTTTCCCTGATATAGAGCGCGGCCTCTTTTTCGCTTGTCAGATCCGGATTCGTGATCATGAAATGTCCGCTGTCAAACATAAGGCCTGTATGAGCGGGATCATCCAGTCTTGTGAAAAAGGATTCCACATTCTCTGGTTCAAGCCGGTAAAGCCCTGGCCAGAAGATATTTTCAAAGAGAATGAATACCCCGTCCGGGATCAGATCGCGGAAAGACTGATAGAGCTCTGCCGTCGCTGCCAGAACTTCTTCATCGGTATGGCGGAAGCGCCAGGAAAAGGCCTCTTCAGGCGTACTCTCCTGCACATGCCAGACCAGATAGCGGGGCTTCTCAGCCAGTGCTGCACGGATATTCGCACGGATGACCTGTATCCAGCCTTCTCTATCCTCTGCACCATACATTTGGCGTATATTGTCCTGATTTGTAAAAATTTCAAACAGACGATCCTTATTCCCTTCATAGAAATCCATCCAATAGGGCCAGTACCTGAGATGCGTCCCCACAGTGATTTGCAAAAATGGCGGACTCCCCGCCTGACTGCCATATATGAGGTTTTCCACCCCATCCAGACCTTCCGCATGGATAAGACGCGAGATCTCCTCCTCCCGGTCACCCGGCATACGATAGTAGCTGATCAGTTGTTTCATCGGAGTATATCCTTTTCTATGTATCTGACTGGAACAGTTTATTTCTTATCAAAAAAGCGATTGTACACATCTACCGCTTCCTGCGCTTTTTTTACAGCTTTATTTCGGGCTTCGATGATGGCATTCGCATCATTTGTCGCTCCATCAATGTAGTGCTGGCAGGCTTTCACATACAGATCCACTTCTTCTGCATATTTCTGAAAAGCGGCTGCATCCTGGATCCCCTTCTCCGGCGGTACAGGCACTGGCGGAAGGATGGCATCCGGAGATGGATATGCCTCTGTCATCTGTGTCGCTGCCGGATCGACCTCCGGGCTCGTCTTCTCCGTCTCTGCAAAGACGCATCCCGCACCAAGAAGGGCGAAGCATAAAATAAAGGCACGCATTTTCTTTTTCATTTTCATTCCTCCTTAAAAATGAGAAATTCATCGCTGTAACACCTAAAAAAGCCGCACGAAGTCAGGATGGACTTCTCCATCCCAAGATCCTGCGGCCACTCTCTCGATGGCTTACGATCAGACTACATCTTTCAGGCGCTCTGACTTGGTTCCCTGCTCTCCCATGTCCGTGCGAAGGAACTGCCATGAGAAAACTCCCTATACAGTTGCGGAACAGTTCCGGAGTCTCACCGGATTCCCCTGTAAATATCACTTACTAACCTTTTCATAGGATATTCTTATTTTCCACTAATGTCAAGAGATTTTATTGACTTATGATACTGGAGGACCGACATAAGCAGCCGATGCGCACTTTCCGATTGCTGTGCGTTATCCCTTCAAATCCTGATAACCTGAAGAAACGCTGATTCCATCGCAGAGTCAGATGTATTCGGTGTTTGTGTAAAGAACCTCATCATTCCCATAAAAAAAGCAGAGCACTCGCTCTGCTTTTCATGTTCCTTATTCTGCTGCGATAAACATCGGATACAGCGGCTGGTCGCCTTCGTACATTTCAAAGGTAACATCCGGGTAGGCTTTTTCTGCCTTCTCGATCTCTTTCTGACAGTCTTCTTCCGAAAGGTCTTTTCCGTAGTAAATGGTGACGATTTCAGTATCTTCATCAATAAGTTCACCAAGCACCTGCATGAAGCAGTCGGAAAGCTCCGGTACGGAGATGACTTCGCAACCTTTGACCAGCCCCATGAAGTCGTCCTTGTGAATGGTGGATTCACCGACGATGCTGTCACGTACAGCAGTCGTGATCATACCGCTCCTGATGTCTGAAAGACGGTCGGCCATGGCATCAAGATTTTCCGCGATAGTGGCCTTACCATCAAAAACCATAGCAGCTGCCAGCCCTTCCATCGGGTTCGTGGATGGTACGATATGGACTTTTTCGCCAAGCATTTTCTTCAGCTGCTGCGCAGCAAGAATGATATTTTTGTTATTTGGCAGAATGATATATTTCTCATACTGTCCATTTTCCATACCTGCCGAAAGCTCCTGCACGGATGGATTCATGGACTGGCCGCCGGAGACAACATCACAGCCGGATTTTTCGAAAAGCTCTGTCCAGCCTTCCCCAGAGACCACGGTCAGGATACCCAGCGGTTTCTTCTCCATCTTCTGCTGCTTTTCTTTATTTCTATGAAATTGGTCGACCATGTTATCACACTTGATGTCATGGAGCGTACCCCAGTCCGCTGCCATGTCCAGGACATGGCCCGGACGCTGAGCGTGGATGTGGACCTTCACCAGATTATCGCCTGAAGCAACGATCATAGATTCGCCCCAGGAAGAAAGCTTCTGGCGGACCTCACGAGCACTTACTTTACATGGGCTGATGATGAATTCCGTGCAGTACGGATACTCAATGGAGAAGGACTCTCCTTTTGCTTCCAGACGGCTGATGACCGGCTTCACATCGACTTCGATATCTTCGACTTTTCCGGTCAGACCATTCAGACAACCCATTAAAAAGAAGATCAGTCCCTGACCGCCGGCATCGACAACATTCGCATCTTTTAAAATCTGCAACTGCTCCGGAGTCTTAGCGAGTGCTTCTTCTCCCGCATCAATAGAGGCTTCCAAAATTTTACTGAAATCCGTTTCCACGCGGTATACATCATGCGTTCCTTTGGCAATGCCGCGAGCTACGGAAAGGATGGTGCCCTCCACCGGCTTGGTGACAGCACGATACGCATACAGGATGCCGTACTGGAAAGCCTTGCTCATCTGTCCGCAGGAGGCGGTCTTCTTGCCATGCAGACCACGGCTGATGCCATGAATGATCTGTGAAAGGATGACCCCGGAATTTCCGCGTGCCCCCATGATAGCACCGGCAGAAGCTTTCTCAGCGATGATGCCGACCGGCTCTTCCGGGCTGACTTCCGCAATCATGCTGTACATGGACTTCAAGGTATTCAGCATGTTATTCCCTGTATCGCCATCCGGCACGGGGAAAACATTCAGCTGATTGATAATTTCATATTTCTTCTGGAAAAGCTGATACGCTCCCACCAGCATATTTTTGAAACAATTCCCATCAATAACGGTATACATCATTCTCTCCCCCATTTATTTGGCTCTTTCAAAAATGAATCCTGTAAGACCAGGTCCCAGATAGGCTGTCAGAACCGGGGTCGCCGTCGTGAGTGTAATGTCCATATCCGGATACATTTCCTTCGCTTTGTCATAGAGCATCTTCGCTCCGGCTTCATTTTCGATGTGTACGATGCCGAGTCTCTTGAGTGGCTCCTGCTCTTTCAGATAATCGATCATGAGAGCATTTGCTTTTTTGGTCGTGCGCACCTTCCCTAAAGCATCTACTTCATTGTTTTCATTCAGGTAAATCACCGGCTTGATTTTGAGAATGCTTCCAATGAGGCCGGCAGCCTTCCCGATGCGTCCTCCGCGCTTCAGATAGTCAATGGTATCGAGCGCGACGGTGAGTCCCGTCCGCATCGAGGCTTCTTCGAGCGCTTTCGCGATTTCCTCATAGGAAAGCCCCTTCTCAATCATATCCAGACCATCCTCCAGCAGATGGATCATGCCGATCGCCGTCGTTCTCGTATTGATGACCGTGATATTCTTACGTCCCGACTGTCGGGCAGCCAAAAGCGCCCCGTTGTACGTGCCGCTGATGGTGGAGCAAAGGCAGAGCACAATGATCGGGTCTTCGGCAGGAATATCGGAGAACAGCTTCAGAAAATCGCCGGTACTCGGCTGGCTCGTAGGTACCGATTTCTTCGTCGCTTCGGAATAGTCGATGACAGCCTTAATGGTTGCCTCGCTTTCCGGTACGTAATTCTCTCCCATTTCAATGGTCAGGGAAATACAGTGTACATTCGGGTGAAGGGCTAGAAAATCTGCACCAACGCCGGAGGTACTGTCCAGAATCAAATGAATCATAGCAGTATGTTCCTTCCTATTGTTATTATGTTAGCGGTTAAGACCTGGCAGGCATCTGTAAGAGCGCATCATGACCGAAGTGACATATCGATCGGCGTCTTTCCGCAAGATCACAATGCCATTTCTCATGTCAAACATATCCATGCCGGTCAAATGCATGGATGCCCTGAAACGCATTACGCTTTTTTCTCTTTGGCTGCTTTTCTTTCCGCCTGACGTTCCTTGAATTCCTTCAGGAGCTGCTGGTAGTCATCATCATCGTAACCATTGGTCGCAAGCATATATTCATGCAGCTTCTTTCTCTGTTTTGCTACATTCAGCGCAGACAGCTCAAAAGGATCGAGAGAAATTCTTGCCAGCATTTCACCGGTCGAAGAATAGCCGACGATGCCTTCGCCAAGGATGTCCACCAGCTTCTGCTTCTTCACTTCTTCACAGAAGGTATGGAAAAACCTATCTGCTTCCTTCGCCATGCTGTCGCGAAGACGCTTGTACTCTTCGCCTTTGTCCGCAGGAATCTTGAAGCCGTCAATCATGACATATTTTTCTGGTAAATTAAACATTTTATCACCTATTCGATTTTATATTTATCCACTGTATTTAACTATATCGCCCAAGCTGATTTTGGTCAAGTTTTTTGCACCATTTTGTACTGATATTCTCAAGGAAATCAATGCATTTTCAAGGAACCCTGCTATAGTATATCTAAACATTTTTTATGTTTGATTTTAAATGAGAATCCACCTGTAAAACGGAAGGGGACGTTTGAAAAAAAGCTGAATTGGGAAAGGTGACAGATGAACCTCTTCCTACCCGCAAAAAGCCGCCTGGCCTCAAAGACCGGGCGGCTTTTCTAAATTCGATTATTCCACAATCAGCTTTTCCTTTTCTTCTTTAGGGAAGACGAGGTTCAGAATAACAGCGACAACGAAGACTACAGCCACACAGTTTTCCGCAAAGACACTGCGGAAGAGTTCCGGGAAGATATGGAAAATCTGCGGGGTCTGTGTGAAACCGAGACCAATGCTGAGAGAGAGCGCAGCGATGCTCATATTTCTCTGCGAGTAACCGCATTCTCCGAGCATACGGACACCGGAAACAACGATAGAGCCGAACATCATGAGCGTGCAGCCGCCTAGAACGGCATCCGGAAGGGACGCCAGGATGACGCCAAGGCCGGGGATGATGCCAGCCAGAATCATAAGTGCCGCACCGCATCCGATAGCCTTACGGTTTACGACCTTGGTCATAGCGACAAGACCGACATTCTGGCTGAAGGATGTGATCGGCATGCAGCCGAAAAGGGAAGACAGCGAGCTTACGAAGCCATCAACCGCGATGGAGCCGGAGACTTCACGGCTCGTCGCCTGACGGCCGTATCCCATCATGGCAAGCGCACTGGTATCCCCCAGCGTTTCTGTTGCGGAGACAAGGAAAATCAGGAAGAAGGAGAAAATGGCATCTCCATGGAATTCAAGCGAGATCGGCATGATCCCGGGAAGGGAAATAAGCGGGACTTCCGTCAGACGAGACAGATCGACCATGCCGAAGCAGTACGCGGCGATATAGCCAACGACAAGCCCGAAGAGGACGGAAAGCTGCTTATAGAAAGAGTGTGCTTTAAGATTCCACGCAAGGCAGGCGACAAGCGTGATGGTGCCGACGATCAGGTAATTCTGAGCGCCAAAATTTGGGTTGCCAAAGCCGCCACCAAAAGAATTGGCCCCGATGGGAAGCAGGGAAAAACCGATAGCCGTCACGACGGACGCAGACACGATCGGCGGGATAAATTTCCTCCACCAGGAGGCGCCAAGGCCAAGAATACCTTCCAATATACCGCCGATGAGCGCAGCACCAAGGACTGCACCATAGCCATACTTGGTTCCGATGATGCAGGCTACGGAAACGAAGGTGAAGCTGATTCCCATGATGATCGGCAGACCGCTGCCCAAACGCCAGATCGGGAAAAGCTGGAGAAGAGAACCGATGCCGGCTACGATCATCGCAGACTGCACGAGTGCAGCCGACTCCGCAGAATCCATTTTGACAGCACCGGCTACGATGAGGATCGGCGCGATATTGGCCACGAACATGGCAAGTACATGCTGCAGTCCGAAAGGAACCGCTTTTCTGATTGTGATTTTCCCATTGGTTTCATAAATCGGATCTTTTTCCACAATACACTCCTAACTGTAATAAACACCTACATAAATTCACTGCTTTGCATCTTCGCACATTATCTAAAAGTAATAGTGCCTGTTTCTACATCCATCTTTTCGATAATAGCCAACGATTTCACATCGATACCGGAAGCACGGAGCTCATCACCGCCGCCCTGAAATCCTTTCTCGATACAGATACCGACACCTTCTACGATGCCGCCGGCCTGTTTGACAAGGTCGATCAGCCCCTGCACAGCGCAGCCGTTTGCCAGAAAATCATCCATGATGAGGATGTGTTCACCGGCATTCAGATATTTCTTGGAGGCTACGACATGATTCACTTTATTATGTGTGAAGGACTTCACTTCGGTCGCATAGACATCCTTATCCATATTGCTGCCTGCCGACTTTTTGGCAAAGAGAACCGGAACACCGAAATATACTGCAGTGAGACAGGCAATGCCGATACCGGACGCTTCGATGGTCAGGATCTTATCCACCTGACGGTCACCAAAAAGTTTCTTGAACTCCTTCCCCAGTTCGCTGATGAAAGGGACATCGATCTGATGGTTCAGAAAGCTGTCGACTTTGAGTACATTTCCCGCTTTGATGACGCCGTCTTTCATAATTTTCTTCTGCAGTAAATTGAGCTCGCCCACGATACTCCTCCTCATTTCACTCACGGTCTGCCAAGCTGAACCGTGCTGACAAAAATATTTTACCTATTTTATCACGTTCCTTTACCCAGTGCAAAATTTAACGCAAAAAACGAGCCGGAGAGGCTCGTTTTTTGCGTATCAGAAATGAAGGATGGGCTTCCTCCTTTTTTATGTTTGTTGATGCTTCCATGAAGAGAAAATCATATCCTCTTTGTCTTACAGCCTATCGTCAGAAGAAGACCTCTGTCACGCCCGCGCCCCCATTTCTATAGTCAGCTTCATGGAATTCCTTTACGAAATTCAGCGTACGAAGATACTCCTGGATCCCCTGACGCAGTGCGCCGGTCCCTTTGCCATGAATAATCTGCACCGGCGAAACGCCTGCCATGAAACATTCATTCAGAAAACGATCTACTTCAGGGACAGCCTCATCGACTGTTTTCCCGATGACATTGAGCGTGGTATGAACGGTACGAACACTCGCCGCACCCCGGGTAGCGAACGGACGACTGACCGGCTTCCTGACCTTCTTCACCGGTTTCTTCGTCTCGAAGCAATGCTCCGGAGTCACGGTGACATGCATCAGACCGCAGGCGATGGTGATCTTATTTCCCGACACTTTGGTGATGGTGCCATCACTGTCCAGCGTATCGATATAGACATAGGTGCCTTTTTTGATCTGCTCCTTGGGAAGCGGATTTCTTCGGTTTTCTCTTCCGGGGAGCGCCATGGCATCGATCGCGCCACGCACTTTGGAAACATGCTGCTGGAGATCATCCTTCGCCATCGCCGAGGCCTTTTTCTTGAGATCTTTGATGATGGCTTCTGACTGATTTCTAAGATCTCTTTTGATAGTCTCCGCTTCTTGTCTGGTTTTCTCCAAGATCTGGTCTTTCTTTTTATAGAAAGCATCCGTCTCTGTTCTAAGTTCGTTCCGCAGTTCCTCAGCCTTCTTCAGCTGGGCTTCCACCTCTTCTTTTTCATGCGCGACTTCCCGCGTCTGGCGGTTCAGCCGTGCCATGACTTCTTCCATATTGTGAAGCGGAGAGCCTTCTTTCAGCTGGCTGGCACGCGAAAGGACAAGGGGCGGCATACCAAGTCGCTTGCAAATGCTGAAGGCATTGCTGTTCCCCGCAACGCCGATGATAAGGTGGTAGGTCGGCGTCAGTGTCTCTTCGTCAAACTCTACGAATGCATTTTCGATACCGCGCGTCTCGTAAGCGAGTTTTTTCATTTCACTAAAATGGGACGTAATGATAGCGGGTACTCCCTGCATCTGCAGATACTCCGTAACGGACTGTGCAAGCGCGGCTCCTTCGACAGGGTCTGTGCCTGAACCCAGTTCATCGAGAAGCACAAGATCTTCTGTCCCCACATGAGAAAGAAAAGCCGTGAGCTGTGTGATGTAGGAAGAAAAGGTCGAAAGATTGTACTGGATGCTCTGCTCGTCACCAATAATGGCATAGATATTTTTATAAATCGGAAGCATCGAGCCCTCAGCCGCCGGAATAAAGAGGCCGGACTGATTCATGAGCGATAGAAGCCCCGCTGTTTTGATCGCGATGGTTTTGCCGCCCGCATTCGATCCTGTAACGATGAGGATCTGGAAATCCATTCCCAGCGTCAAAGATATCGGCACCACCTTATCCGCAGGAATAAGTGGATGACGAGCACGGCGAAGGTCGAGCGCATGAGTGGAGTGGATGGCTTTTACTCCCTGCATGGAGAGTGCCATTTTCGCACGTGCAAAAATAAACTCCAGCTCGGTCGCAAGGTGACAGTTGTTCTTCGTGACTTCCCGTGTCTTCTTCACCTGCTCGGTAAGTGCACGGAGGATTTCCTGGACTTCCTGCTTTTCCGAAGCCGTGAGTTCGGCGAGGTCGTTATTGAGACGCACCGAGACCATCGGCTCCATAAAAAGCGTCTGCCCGGTGGATGATCTGTCATGCACGATCCCTTCAAATTTATACCGGTATTCTTCCTTGACCGGTACGACATAGCGACCATTTCTCTGTGTCACGATGGCGTCCTGAAAATAGGAGGACTGATCCTTATCCTGGATGATCTGCTGGATCGTCTTGCGGATACGATTCTTAATCATTTCCTTTTCCGTGCGGATGCGGGAAAGACGCGGGGAGGCACGGTCACTGACCTCGCCATGCTCATCGAAGACCTGATGGATCCTTGCAATCAGCTGTTCCTGCGGGATGATGAGCGAAGCAAGCTCTTCGAGCGCGGGATAGACCAGATGACGCTCGCCTTCGAAATAGTGATGCATCTTCTTATACGTTTCGAGCGTTGCGGCGAGATCAATGAATTCCTTCGCCATCAGGATCATGTCTTTCCCAGCTTTTTCCAGTGTCTCGGTGAGGTCATGCGTCTCCCCCAAAGGGGTCGTGATCTCGCGCTCCAGAAGAATCGATGCTTCTTCTGTTTCCGTGAGCTTTTTCTCTATGATCTCCGGCTCTACGGACGGCATGAGCGTCCGTGCCATAGCTTTGGAAAGCTGCGAGGGGGCGAGCTCTGCGAGCTTTTCGCGGATCTTGTCGAACTCCAGTGTTTCCAGTACATCTTGTTTCATTTATAAAACTCCTCTAAAGAAGTGACCACGGGTGACATCGTCTCCCCTGCCTGCTCCGGGGGCCTCTTTCCGGCCGCATAGTATATCACAGGCATCCTTACAAAGCGAGAGGATGCTACCTTCATTCCCGCGAACGTCCAGTGTCAGCGCAGAAAGGCCTGCTTTTTTCAATTCATCAAAGTACGGACGCATATCCAAGACATGGCAGTTGGCGATATGCATATGGCACCATTCATCGGTATGGATAGGGAAACGGCGTCCTTCCCCATCCTTCAGGGCGAAGCGCCCCCGCATGCAATACATAGGGCAGTGCTTTTTGTCCTTATCTCCCATCACCGCATTGATCGCGCAGTACTCGGAAATCATCATCTCTGTCCGTCCATACACATAGGCCCCGAGCGGTATATCCGATCCTTTCGCAATATGACGGATCTGCGGAATCGTCAGCTCTTGTGAAAGGAAGCAGCCTGAAAAGCCAAGCCTTTCGATTTCTTTTTCAGCTTCTCTATTGAAAATATTCATGGACGGTCCCGCCCAGACAGCGAGGCTTTCCTCCCCCTTCACCCATTCGATGGCTCCGGCATATTCCAGCACCACGCCATCGGGAAGGAGCGTCAAAAGCTTTCGCAGCTGCGCCTGCGCTCTGGCCTGATATTTTTCTCGTACCACGCGCGGTGTGGGGAAGAGGATCTCTGCCTCCGCCTCGTGACAAAGACGCACTACCTCCTCATAGTCTTTCCATGGAATCGGCCTATGTGAGAAGGATTCGCCGCCAAAAATCACCTGATGTACACCGGCTGCCAGCGCCTCTTTCACATGAGAAAGAAGCGTCGTCCGGACTGTCACATGTGCGCCCTCCTCAGAAGGGACTTTCGAAAAAGCAGGCGTCATCGAGGCAGGGAGTGGGCGCGGGATGCCTGCCTCATGTGCCTCTCTTCGCTTTGCCAAAAGTGACTCTACCGCTTCCTGTCGCAGATGGTTCAGAATGCTTTTCGGCACCATGCATCCCTCATTGGATGCCGATATGTCTGCAAGTGTGAACCATGTATTACCAAGACGGCTCATCTGCTTCTCTATCTCTTCCGCACTCGTCACATGCGCTTTGGCTTTTTCCATGAGGACATCGGACATAACAGTCACCGCATGCCCCTTATCATCGGCAGCAGTCAAAGACAGCACTTCCCCGGGAGTCGCTGACAAGGAGAGATAGAGCGGGATCTTTCCCCGCAGATCCTTCATCGCAAGTGACTTCTTCGGTATTTTCACATTCCAGTAGACATGTGCATGCGCGAGAGGGCGTTTTTCGAAAAGAGCACGATATTTCCCCTTTTTCAGAGAAGACAGCCGTTCTACAGGAATAAAGGCGATTGTTCTTTCTTCTGTCTCATAGGAAATACCCGTCACATCCACAAGACGCCTATCTGCCTCTGATGTAAAAACAAAGGCAGCGCGCCCGATGCTTTCCACACGTCCTGCCTCGACGCCATGATTTCCTGGCGCGTACTCCGTGATCATAGACGGTCCTGCGGTATCATCCGAATATGCCGTCGTATAGCCGCGGTTAAATTCCTCTTCCAGCTCGAGCTTCAACGGCTCGGTATCGATCAGAAGATGCTGCTTCGCTGCATCGATCGCTTTTCTATACGCTGATACGGTATTATAGACGTACTCTGCACTCTTCATGCGGCCTTCCACCTTGAGAGAGGACACATGGGCGGCCAAGAGGTCGGGGATCCGAGGAAGCCCCATCATATCCTTGAGGCTCAGGATGTACTTTCCCTTCTCCTGCACGAGAGGACGGCCCGCATCATCCACCAGCTCATAGGGCATGCGGCAGGGCTGCGCGCAGGAACCACGGTTTCCACTGCGCCCGCCGATGAAGCTGCTCATGAGACACTGCCCCGAGTAACACACACAGAGTGCGCCATGAACAAAAACTTCGATCTCCACATTCGTTTGGTCAGTGATTTCCTTGATTTCCGCCAGAGAAAGCTCGCGCGAAAGCACCACACGCTGGAATCCATGATCCCCCAGAAAACGAACGCCATCCAGATTTGACACCGTCATCTGTGTGCTGGCATGGAGCGGAATGTGCGGAGCGATCTTTCGCACCATGGAAACGACACCGAAATCCTGCACCAGTAGTCCGTCAATCGGGATCGTCCCTAAAAACTGAAGATACTCTGCGAGAGCCTTATTCTCCATATCGCCGATCAATGTATTCAGTGTCACATACACCGAGGCGCCTTTTCCATGCGCCATACGGACGGCCTCTTTCATCTCCTCATCAGAGAAATTGCCCGCAAATTTTCGCGCGCTGAAGCGTTTCCCACCAAGATACACAGCATCTGCTCCTGCATCGAGCGCAGCGATAAGATGCGCCGGAGATCCGGCTGGTGCTAAAAGTTCCATGATATTTCTCCTTTGAAAACGAATGGCAACTGGGAATTAGATATAATGGGTGGCTGGTCACCTGTGACGGCAAATCGCATTTCTCGTATCGTCCCCCTTCCCATCGGGAGAGTCTTTGCGATTTGGCATCAAGAGAACACCGCCTCCGATCAATCAGCATAAATAAACTCGTCTTATTGTATACTAATAGCTCGATAGTTTCAATGATAAGCGAGGAAGCCGAAAAGCAGACCTCATCTCTTCCGGGAAGCACGGATTTCAGTCATTGTCAGATCTCATGAGGATGTAATGAGTGCACGGGGAATGACCTCTACGAATAAAGGCTTCGTGCCATTTGATCCCTATGAAATCAGCTTCGTACTTGAATCCGTTTTCCTGTAGTCACAAAAACGCCAAGCAGCAAAATGCCACTTGGCGTTCTCGCATACAAGCCCATCACTTGTCAGCACTGAACAATGACTTATTTGACTTCAGCTTCGTAACGCGCAAGAGTGAAGCAAAGGTCAGACAGACGATTCAGGTAGCGGATATCCACTTCATGCACCTCTTCCTCTTCGGAAAGACGCCACATGTCACGTTCTGCACGGCGAACAACAGTACGTGCCACATCAAGGAAGCTGGCGCTCTGGGTATCCCCCGGCACCAGAAAATGATCAAGTGGTGCCAGCTCATCCGTATAGGTATCGATGATCTGTTCCAGCTTCGTCACATGATCCGGCGTAATGTTTGCTTCTTTGCCGACGCTCGCTACATCCGCCATCAAAAGCCACAGTTCTTTCTGCAGCGCATAGATCGTTTCCTTGACATTATCATGGGTCGCAAAAGCACGCGCCTCGCCCAGCACAGAATCCACTTCATCAATGGTGCCATAGGTTTCTACACGCTGACAGCCTTTCGATACGCGTTCTCCTGTGTAGAGAGAGGTCTTGCCCTTATCACCCGTTCTTGTATATACCTTTGCCATTTGAATCCTCCTTATTGTTAAATGAGAGAATTATGAAAATATAGGCTTTCCTGATTCCATTATATCGCATACCGAAGAAGGGTTCAAGGTTCAGAAAATGGACATCAAAGTTTCCTTAGCACATCTTAATAAAAAGAGCAGCTGACACATCAGCTGCTCTTTTGTAGTGTTTCTCACATCGCATCATAGATATCTGCGACTGCATCATATTCATCATCCGTCGGAGGGACGTATTCAGCTTCTCCATACTCATCGGTATCGATGCGTGCCAGAATGATATCCGGCTCTTCTTCATCATCTTCTGATGTCGGAATGGAGACCAGGACAGCGAATTCTTTTCCCTGAAAAGGAATGACCACGTCCTGTGCATAATCTCTTTCATCACCATCCGGACCGGTAATGGTGATAATGATCGCTTCTTCTTTTTTCTCTGCCATGGGCTTATCCTCTGTTTTTAAAAGCCAGGTGCTGGAGATAGCCCTCCAGGATCACCACGGCGGCCATTTTATCGATGACTTTTTTACGCTTCTTGCGGCTGACATCTGCGGCGATGAGCTGTTTCTGCGCCATCACCGTCGTCAGACGTTCATCCCAGAAGTGATAAGGAATATCGGGGAACGCAGCCGCAAGCTCAGCAGCGAATTCCTCTGTCCGCTCGGCACGCATGCCTTTCGTACCATTCATATTAAGCGGCATGCCAAGGACGAATTCTTCGACCTTGTATTCATCCGTCAGCTGACGAAGCCGTTCAAAATCTTTTTCCCTCGTCGTATGACGGATGGTTTCCAGTCCCTGCGCCGTCCAGCCGAAAAGATCACTCACCGCGACGCCGATGGTCTGGGATCCTACATCAAGACTCATGATCCGCATATCAAAGTCCTTTGTGCTTGACATAGAAACGGACCAGTTCTTCCACCAGTTCATCTCTTTCGATGCCGGAGATCAGACGTCTTGCATCATGACGGCTGGTGATATAGGTCGGTTCGCCGGAAACCAGGTATCCCACCAGCTGCACGGTCGGATTGTGTCCGGCTTCTTTCAAAGCACTGTACACCTCCTGCAGGATCATGGCAGCCTGGCGATTCTCGCCTTCATCGACATTCGTATTGAATAAAATCGTTTCATCAGAAACTGACATGGGTATACCTCCTTTGACAGTTCAGTCCACGAGAAAAGGGAAAGGAAAAAATCGAATCCTGTGAGCCTTCTGGGCCTGATAAATCCACTTTGGCTATAAGACCAAAAGGAGCTCCTTCAAGCCTGATCCTTTATTGGATCATTTCTGCGATAGCTTTCACGCCTTCAGCGATAGATTCATTGATCTTGGACGGATCCTTGCCGCCTGCCTGTGCGACAGCCGGCTTGCCGCCGCCACCACCACAGCAGATTTTAGCAGCTTTGGAAATGACTTTGCCCATATGGACACCTGCCTTGATGGCTTCCGGAGAAGCCATACCGACGAGGTTCACTTTGTCACCGCAAACTGCACCGAGCAGGAAGCAGCCGCCAGAGAGCTTAGCTTTCGCTACGTCAGCTGCTTTTCTAAGCTCATCCATATTACCTGCATGAACGATAGCGCCAAAGAACGGTACGCCATTCTTTTCCTGCACATCTTTCATCAGATCGCCCAGTTCATTCTTGGCCTGCTGCTGTTTCAGGCTGTCGAGTTCACGCTCCAGATCTTTCATCTGTGCCAGCGTCTTTTCGATCTTTTCTGCAAGCTGTTCCGGTTTACCCTTCAAGAGAGCCGCTGCCTCGCGGAGAAGTGCTCTGTCCTTCTTCATGTCTTCATAGGAGGCTTTCCCCGTGACAGCTTCGATACGTCGAATACCTGAGCCGATGCCGCCTTCGGAAAGCAGACGGAAGGAACCGATCTCTCCGACATTCTTTACATGACTGCCGCCGCAGAGTTCCTTGCTGTAGCCGGGAATGCTGACAACACGGACAACGTCACCATATTTTTCACCAAAGAGCGCCATAGCACCAGATTTCTTCGCTTCTTCGATCGGCATTTCACGGATATCGACAGGTGTCGCTTTGAGGATTTCCTCATTAACGATCTGTTCAACGACAGCGAGCTGCTTCTCAGAAAGCGGTTCCGGCCATGTGAAGTCAAAGCGCAGACGGTCAGGAAGAACGAGAGAGCCGGCCTGATTCACCTGATCGCCAAGTACGCGGCGAAGTGCTGCCTGCAGCATGTGTGTGCCCGTATGGTTTCTCGCAATGTCTTCTCTTCTGACGCGGTCAACAGTGACAGTGACCGTTTCCCCTTCACGGATGATGCCTTCAGAAACGGTACCGATGACATAGACGATACCATCTGGCAGCTTCTTCGTGTCTTCGACCTGAATGGTACCCTCTTCACCAACAATGGTGCCGGAATCACCGATCTGTCCGCCGCCTTCTGCATGGAACGGGTTGTTCTTGAGGACTACAGTGACTTCGGTGCCGTCTGCTGCAGAGACGATCTCTTTGCCATCCTGGCCAAGAAGGAGCAGCTTCGTTTCGCCATCTTTGTCTTCCGTGGTGAGCTCTTTTGCATCGAGTTTTGTGGTATCCGGTGTAGCGACTTTCGCAGAGACCTTCGCACGCGCAGCTCTTGCTCTTTCCTTCTGCTCAGCCATGGCCGCTTCGAAGCCGTTCTCATCGATGGTGAGGCCCTGTTCCTTGGCGATCTCATCGGTCAGTTCCCATGGGAAGCCATAGGTATCATAAAGTTTGAAAACCTGATCACCGGAAAGAATGGTCTGCTGCTTTTTCTTCGTATCTTCCAGCATTTCAGAAAGCAGGTCGCAGCCTGCATTCAGCGTGGTATGGAAGCGTTCTTCTTCGACGCCGGCGACTTTCTTGATGAAAGCCTGCTTATCAACAAGTTCTGGATAGGCCGGCTTCATCATCTGGATGACGACATCGATCATCTGCCCCATGAAGGCATCCTGAATGCCAAGAAGCTTGCCAAAACGAACGGCACGGCGCAGTACGCGGCGGAGGACATAGCCTCTGCCTTCATTCGACGGAAGGATGCCGTCAGCGATCATGTTCGTGATAGCACGCGCATGGTCTGAAATGACCTTCAGTGCCACATCGCCCTCGGCACTCTGTCCATAGAATACGCCGGAAAGCTTCGAAGCTTCTTCAATGATCGGGAAAAACAGGTCGGTTTCAAAGTTATTCTTTTTCTTCTGAAGAACAGCAGCCAGACGTTCCAGACCTGCGCCAGTATCGATGTTCTTCTTGGCAAGCGGCAGGTAGGAACCATCTTTCTGGCGGTCGTACTGGGAGAATACAAGGTTCCAGATCTCAAGGAAACGATCTCCGTCTCCGCCCATCTGGTTTTCCGGATCCGTGCCGAATTCTTCACCCTGATCAAAGAAAATTTCAGAGTCCGGACCGCATGGGCCTTCCCCGATTTCCCAGAAGTTATCGGAAAGCGGATAGATATGGTTTTCCGGCAGGCCGATCATTTTGTGCCAGTAATCATGCGCTTCATTGTCATCGGGATAAATGGTGACGTAGAGGCGGGACTGATCGAGCTTCAGGACTTCGGTCAAGAATTCCCATGCCCAGAAAATCGCTTCCTTCTTGAAATAATCGCCAAAGGAGAAATTCCCCAGCATTTCGAAGAAAGTATGATGGCGAGCGGTACGACCTACATTTTCAATATCTCCGGTACGGATACATTTCTGGCTAGTCGTCACTCTGTGTTTCGGTGGTTCTACCTTACCGGTGAAGTACGGCTTCAGTGGCGCCATGCCGGCACCGATCAAGAGAAGGCTGGGGTCATCCTTTGGAATCAAGGAGAAACTCTTCAGTCTCAGATGGTCTTTTTTATTTTCAAAAAACGAAAGATAATTTTCGCGAATGTCATTGCCTTTCATGATAAACCCCCTTAGTGATTCTTAAAGTATTTCTACATTATACTTGACTTGGGCAAGGCATGCAAATTTTTTTAAGAGGGACCATGGGTTCTGCGGGTTCTGTAAAAGTGGTGCGCCGCAAAACACGATGAACCCAGGAAGCGGGAACGCAGGATGACCGGCCTGCAGGGATAAGATTCGAAGGGAATCCAGGAGGCGCTGCCCGCACAACGGGTCAACCCCAAGCCAAGCAAAAAACCGCAGTCTTGCTGCGGCTTTCGTATTCCTTATTTCTGAAGCAGTCCGTTGATGGCGATACTCGGACGGCCATTTCTCATCTCTATGTCCGCATCGACATCGAAGACTTCCGCGATAGCTTCATGAGTCATGACCTCCATCGGCGGCCCCGAGCGTTCGATGACGCCATTCTCAAGGACGAGAAGGTCTGTCGAATAGCGGATAGCCTGATTGATCTCATGTAAGACCATGACGACGGTCAGATTCTCTTCATGGTTCAGCTTTGAAACAAGCTCCATGACTTCAAGCTGGTGACAGATATCCAGATACGTAGTCGGTTCATCCAGGATGAGGATCTTCGGCTCCTGCGCAAGTGCCATCGCGATCCACACGCGCTGTCGCTCACCGCCGGAAAGGCTCGCTGCCAGGCGATCTTTCAGATGAAGCGTATTCGTCTTTCTCATGACCTCTTCCACGACTTCTCTGTCATGCGTGGAGACTCCTGACCACCAGTGCTGGTAGGGATAGCGTCCGCAGGAAACGAGCTCCTCCGCTGTCATATCTTTCGGGATCTCATGAAACTGCGGCAGGAAGGCAACGACGCGTGAGAGTTCATCCGCTTTGTAGGCACTAAGGGGTTTACCCGCGATTTCCACGCTCCCTTTATCCGGCTTGAGATTTCCCGTCACTGCTTTCAGGAGCGTTGATTTCCCGCAGCCATTCCGTCCAAGGAAGGTGACGATGCTGCCCTTTCTGATGAGGCCGCTCGCCCCTTTCAGTACCTTATGATCGCCGAAGGTCACATGAATGTCAGAAATTCGAATTGCAATATCAGCCATCATGCGCTCCTCCTTAACAGATACAGGAAAAATGGAGCACCAAGAAAGGCCATGATGATGCCCGCAGGGATCTCTATCGGTGAGAAGAGGACACGTCCGAGCGTATCACAGAAGACGAGTACCCCCGCCCCCAGGATAGCTGAGCCCGGTACGACATACTTGTAGTCCGTCCCGACGATCAGGCGGACAATATGCGGCACAACAAGACCAACAAAACCGATAAGCCCCGCGATGCTGACTGCACCGGCAGCAAGAAGCGCTGCTACGGCTGTCATTGTGAAGCGGACTTTCTCGACAGGAAGACCAAGCCCGCGCGCCGTCTCATCGCCAAGAGAGAGGATGGTGAGTGCCTTGCATCCGCAGATGGCAAAGACAAGCCCTAAGATCGTGTACGGGAAAAGAGACTCAACCTGCGGCCAGCTGCGTGCGGAAAGACCACCGACCATCCAGAGAAGCGCCCCCTGTACTTTATCCGAGTAGAAGACGAGCAGCGCCGAAATCCCACTCCCGAGAAATGCACTGACGGCAACACCTGCCAGAATGATACGGCTAGGCCGGATACCATTCTTCCACGCAAGAGCATACACCGCCGCTGCGGAAAGCATCGCACCGATGAAAGCCACTGGCGTCAGCAGAAGCGATGCCTCCGGCATGAAAATCAGCATAATGACCCCGGCAAGACCTGCGCCGGAAGAAACACCCACGATGCCTGGATCCGCCAGCGGGTTCTTCATCACCGCCTGCAGGATCGCTCCCGATACGGCGAGATTGGCCCCGACCAGCGCCCCTACGATATTTCGCGGGAATCGGATATTCCAGATGACCATCTCATCTGTCGTCTGGACATTTCCCATGAGCGTATGCAGGATCACCTCAAAGGAAATATCTGCCGATCCGAAAAGAAGACTTGCGATCATGGCAAAGACAGTGAATACGGCAAAGCAACCAATGATCGCTACACGCAGCGCCTTGCTCTTTCCTGTCTCATATTCGCCTTTTTTACTCATCCTTCCTCCTCATAAAACTATATGATAAGACTCACTATGTTTTATTATACCACGATTGTCCCCTCTTTTTTCAAATTTCAAAGTATTTTTAATTCAGCAGAAAAATCTATGGCATCGCCTTATATAAAAGCCCTTATGCAAAACTGTTTCCGTCCCTGCATCGGCCTTCTTTAAAAGGCTCCCCTGTCACCTGTATACGGCATATCACGCTCTCTGCAAACGGAGAACGAGGGGCCTTACCTTATCTTTTCCATCTTCACGCGAAAGGCGATCTTTCTTGCGGTCATCATGCCATCAAAGTGAATGGTATAGGCCTGCTCGGCTTCCTGCACCTCTTCCACAGTGCCTTCGCCAAAGACGCGATGGCGGATGCGATCGCCTGCCTTGAATCGAATCCCGGAAGACGCATCCTCACGCAGGCCTTCTTCCATGCGCTCGATATAGGAGAGACTTTCTGCTTTGTATTCGTCTGTCAGCGGCGGATCATAAAAAAGAGTGGCCGGATCGATATCGAAAACGAATCGGGACGGATAGCGGGGCGCACCATCGATCCCCCATCCGCCCGCTTCGGAGAGGTAGAGTCCTTTCTCAGCGCGAGTCAGAGCAACAAAAGCGAGCCGGCGCTCTTCTTCCATCGCCTGACGGGTGCGCGTCTTCCTTGATGGAAAAATGCCTTCATTCATACCGCAGAGAAAGACGTAGGGAAATTCCAGCCCTTTCGCCGTATGAATGGTCATGAGCTTCACCTTGTCCTCCGAAGGCGATGTGTCCAGATTGGAGAAAAGGGCTGCATGTGCGAGATAGTCAGCGATGCCCGTCTCTTCGCCGGCGGTCATTTCATACTCGAAGACGGACTGCTTGAGTTCCGCGAGATTATCCAGACGCTCCTGGCTCCCCACGGTACGCATCATTTCCTCATAACCGCTCTCATCCAGTAAAGCAGAAAGTATCTCCGAAACAGGCTTCCCTTCCCTATCTTTGGAAAAGGTTTCGATGAGTTCAACGAAATCAGAAGCCCTTGTCCCTTTGAAGATCGGATCGTCCATGTGCGATGTGAGTGCTTCATAGAGAGTGATCCCCTGCTCCCGGGCAATCGTTTCCAAGAACTGCATGCGCTTAGGGCCCATGTTTCGTTTCGGGACATTCACGATGCGCCTGAAAGCCATATCATCCTTGTATACAAGCATACGAAGATAGCAGAGGGCATCCTTGATCTCCATCCGCGAGAAAAACTGCGTCCCGCTGTACATGGTATAGGGGATCTTTTCTTTGAGGAGTGCTTCTTCAAGATTCCTTGTCACGTAGTGAGCCCGATAAAGAAGCGTCATGTCCTTGTAGGGAATGTGATGGTCATGAAGCATGTGTATTTCTTCGCAGATCCTTCTGGCTTCATCCTCTGCTGTTTTCAGATGGAAACAGGTCACCTTCTGCCCGCTCGGCTGATGAGCGATGAGATCCTTCCTCATGCGATTCTGATTCTTTGAAATCAGTGAATTGGCCGCTGCAAGGATTTCCGGCGTCGATCGGTAGTTGTCATTCATCATGATCGTCTTCACGTCGGGGAAATGCTTGTCAAAGTCCAAGAGAAAGCGGATATTCGCCCCGCGCCAGGTGTAAATCGTCTGGTCCGGATCACCCACGACGAAAAGATTCTTATGATAGCCAGCCAGCACACGCATCAGCTCGTACTGGAGCGGGTCGATATCCTGAAACTCGTCCACCATGATGTACTCGAGACGTGACTGCCACTTCCGACATATGTCTTCATGCTCTTCAAAAATATAAAGCGTAAACTTGATGAGGTCATTGTAGTCGAGGGCAAAGCATTTTTTCTCCTGATAAAGGTATCCGTAGAAAATGATGTCCTCCACATTGCTCGCCTTGTGGTATTTTTCGTAGAGTGTGGAGATCGGCATCGCGATCATATCCCGATAGTACTCCGGTTCAAAGACGCACTTCTTCATCTCGATCATGTCACGCGCTTTGGTAAAAGGCATATCACGCAGTGTCAGCTCCATTTCCTCATACACCATCGAGAGCATATCATCAATGTCTGCATTGTCGATCACCAGAAATCTTTTCGGATACGACACAGCATAGCTGTCCTCCTGAAGGACTGACACGCAGAAGGAGTGGAAGGTGGAGATATAGCCCGTATCTTCATCTCCCGTCAGCTGATGGATACGCATCGCCATTTCCCGCGCGGCTTTATTCGTAAATGTCGCGCAGAGAATATGACCGGGAAGGATGCCGAGTTCATTCACAAGGTATGCAAATCGATGCGTCAAAGCGCGCGTCTTTCCGCTCCCTGCACCTGCGATCACACGCACCACACCCTCTGTCGTCGTCACAGCTTCTTTCTGCCGCTCATTGAGCCCTGCCAGTACATCCTGCATCGTTCTCTTCCTCCCTGCGAATGGTTTTCTCTATTGTAACATATAGGAGGAGGGTGGAGTGACGAGCAGGATCTCCCCTTTGACCGCCATAAAGAAACGCGGATGACATCCTTTTCCTATGTCATCCGCGTTTCTTTATTCACTTTTTCTGACTTCCGTCCGATGGAGCTCACTGCCGTCAGGGAGATAGCCTGTCAGTATGAGCGCATCCTCGCTGGCCTCAAGTACCACATAATTGTCTGTTTCCGGCTGCGGTGCCGTATATTCATCGAGAGCATGCTCTTTCCAAAGTCCCGGATAACGAACATTGCCGGAAAGTCCAAGGATCACATACGTCGGCCCCTTCGGATTTCTCTTAAAATCATATACGTGACCGCGATCACGATAGGTATGAAGATGTGCGGAAAGTACCAGATCCACGCCTGTCTCATCGAAGATCGGCATGAAGGTCTGCCCTTCTTCAGAGAAGCCCTCCTGACGCATCGGCCGCGAGGGATCGGCGAAGCTGTACTGGAAAGGATCCTTGTGCATCAGGACCACTTTCCACTTCTTTTTAGATTGCAGGATATCCTTTTTCGCCCAGACCTTTTCTTTTTCGTAGAGATCCGGTATCCATTCCTTTTCTTCATAGAGCGATGTATCGAGTACCGTGAAATGAACATCGCCCCAGTCGAAAGAGTAGTAGTGATTCGGAAGCGCGCTGTCTCCATTCTGAGACACGTTGAAATGTGATGTATAGCGCTCCGAGAGCATCATCTTCCAGTCGAGCGTATACGCCTCGTGATTTCCGAGCACCGGCACGAGCGGAATATCCGAAATGGTGGGCTCAACCGATTTCAGCCAGGTCTGCCACTGGTACTCATCCTCGCCATTGTCTACAATGTCCCCAAGATCGACGAAGAAATCCGCGTCCTGGTTCCGTGCCATCGCGCTTTTGAATAACTTCTCCCAATCCGCATAGTCCGAGCTCTGTGAATCAGAGACAACGACCGCTTTGAAAGATTTGCCGTCATCGGTCTTCAGCGGATACCACTCGCTGACTGTGTCCCCTGTGCGCGTGCGATATTCGTAGTCTGTGCCCTTGGTCAGATTCGTGAGACGCACCGTGTAGAGATAGCTATCCGATACACCGTTATTTCCTTTGTATGATCTCGACGTGGCTTTCTCAGAGGAGATCCTATCGCTCCCTTTCATGCGATACTCCAGCGTGCAGTCTTTCTCTGTCTTCAGCTGCCACATGATCGTACGCTCTTTGGTATTATCCGCTGCCACGATCTGGCGCAAAGCCTGCGGCTGCATCGTCTGAATCACCGAAGAAGAAGGGGAAGAGGCTCCCTTTCCCGTGCTTGCCCCGCAGGCAGAGACTGCCAGCGCCAAAAGCGCGAGTGCTGCTCCAAAGCATGTTTTCCGGTATGTCATAGTTTTATAGTTCCTTCCTTCAGGGATCCTTGTTTCCCTGTTTTTACTTTAATATAAAGAGAATCGCTCTTCATCGCAAATACCTGTCTTTTATCCATACCTATGCGCAAGGAGCATGGGGGAGCCACCTCCACGCCATCAAAAGAAATGCGGATCGTATGTCAAAATGTCCATGGTTCCCATTTTTGCGGGCAGCAGGGCGACTGGGCGCATACAAAAACCGCCCTGCCGTATAAAAGGCAGGACGGTATGTAAAAAGATCGGAGCCAGCGGCTCTACGCTTTGGCTGCTGCTTCCATAGCTGTTTTGGCAGCCTTAATTGTCTTTTCGATATCTTCGTCGCTATGAGCATAGGACATGAAGAGTGTCTCGAAAGGAGACGGAGCCAGATAAATATGCTGATCGAGCATAGAGAGGAACCAGGCTTTGAACTGCGAAGCATTCGCCTCACAGGCATCTGGGTAGTTCAGTACTTCTTTTTCAGAGAAGAAAATGCCAAACATGGAGCCGGACTGGTGGCAGATGAGCGGGACGCCCGCTTTGTCAGCCGCCTCTTTCCAGCCCTCAAGCAGAGAGGCGGTTTTCTTTTCAAGGATCTCATCAAAATGCGGGATCGCCATCATCTGCTTCAGCGTTTCGATACCGGCTGTAACAGCGAGCGGATTTCCGGAAAGGGTGCCTGCCTGATAGACAGAGCCATCCGGAGCGATGCAGTTCATGATCTCTCTCTTTCCGCCGTAAGCCGCTGCCGGGAGGCCGCCGCCGATGATCTTGCCGAGGCAGGTCATATCCGGGCGGATATGGTAGCGCGCCTGCGCACCGTGGAAAGAGGTACGGAAGCCACACATGACTTCATCAAAAATGAGGACAGTGCCATGCTTTTCAGTCTCTGCTCGGAGCGTTTCAAGGAAACCCTTGACCGGAGGTACGCAGCACATATTGCCTGCGACCGGCTCAACAATGACAGTAGCGATCTCATCCCCCTCTTCATCCATCAGCTTTTTGAACGCATCGATGTCATTATAAGGGGAAACGAGGGTATCCTTTGCGGTGCCTTTCGTGACACCCGCACTGTCCGGACTGCCAAAGGTCGCTGCGCCGGAACCCGCCTTGACGAGAAGGCTGTCGCCGTGTCCATGGTAGCAGCCTTCAAATTTCAAGATCTTATCACGGCCGGTATAGCCTCTCGCTGCACGAAGTGCGCTCATCGTCGCTTCAGTGCCGGAGTTCACCATACGGAGTTTTTCGATGGAAGGATAGACTTCGTGAATCAGCTCAGCGATTTCTGTCTCCATCGGTGTCGGCGCACCGTAAGAGGTGCTTCGCTCAGCTGCTTTCTGAATGGCAGCAATGACAGCTGGATGTGCGTGTCCGAGGACCATCGGTCCCCAGGAGCCGACGTAATCGATATAGGTATTTCCATCGATATCTGTGATATGAGAACCTTTCGCCAACGCAATGAAGGGCGGCGGGCAGCCCATGTGCGGGTAGGAACGGACAGGACTATTGACCCCGCCGGGCATGAATTTCCGCGCTTCTTCAAACGCAGCTTTGGATTTCGTGAGATCGATCATTTCCCAGCTTCCTCCTTCATCCATTTCGCTACATCAGGCGCATGATAGGAAATGATGATATCGCTGCCGGCGCGTTTCATCGAGAGCAGGGACTCCATAACGATCCTCTTTTCATCGATCCAGCCCTTGGTAGCAGCCGCTTTGACCATGGCGTATTCACCGGATACATTGTAGCAGGCCACCGGACGATCAATGCGGTCGCGCACCTGACGGACAATATCGAGGTAAGCGAGAGCCGGCTTCACCATGATGATGTCAGCGCCCTCTTCCATGTCGAGATCCACTTCCTTCATCGCTTCGCGGCTGTTTGCCGGATCCATCTGGTATCCTCTTCTGTCGCCAAACTGCGGTGCAGAGTCAGCCGCATCGCGGAATGGACCATAGTAGCCGGATGCATATTTCACGGCATACGACATGATGGATACCTGCGCGAGGTCATTCGCATCGAGTGTCTCACGGATCTTTGCGATACGGCCGTCCATCATATCGGACGGTGCGATGATGTCGGCGCCGCATTCTGCCTGAGAAAGTGCGACTTTCGCCAGAAGCTCCAGTGTCGGGTCGTTATCGACTTCATGGCCTTTCAGCTGCCCGCAGTGCCCGCTTGTCGTATACTGGCAAAGGCAGACATCCCCCACGATGACCAGATCCGGTACGGCTTCTTTGATGGCACGAATGGCACGCTGCACGGGGCTCGTCATATCCCAGGCGGAGGATCCCTTGTCATCTTTGTATTCCGGCAGACCAAAGATCTCTACCGCTGGGATACCGAGCTTGTATACTTCTTCTGCCATCTTGACCGCATTGTCGACGGAGAGATGGTACTGTCCCGGCATACTCGGGATTTCTTCCCTCACATTCGTTCCTGGTACGACAAAGATCGGGTAGACGAAATCATTCAGTTCCAGAGAGTTCTCTCTGACCATGCTGCGAATGGCAGCTGTTCTTCTTAAACGACGAGGGCGAAGAGTATTGAGTTTCATGATTGTCAGACTCCTTTGAATAAGTGATATACCGTCTGCTTCCACAGGCGAAAATGATACGCAGGGTGCAAGGTTATCGGGAGAGCCCCTTTGATTCTGTTTGAAGCTCTGCTTGGATAGGGAATAAGAGGAATTGCTGATTCTATCTGATAGCGATTCCATCAGTATTTTCCCGGATTCTTCTCGATCGCTTCCACCAGTCCATCGATGGTATAGACATCAGAAACGATATGCGGTGCAAAGCCGTAGCTGAGGCAGGTGTCTGCGGTGATCGGTCCGATGCAGGCGAGCGCGACGCCTTCCAAGAGCTCCTTCTTCCCATCCAGCAGCTTCATGAGATTGTGAACGGTCGATGAGCTTGTGAAAGTGATGATATCGACTTCATGATGTGAGAGAAGAGAAATCAGCTGATCCTTGTACTCCAGATCCGGCGTGGTCATGTATGCTTCAGCGACGACGCAATGTGCGCCCATCGCATTGATTCCTTCAGGGAGAATATTTCTCGCTTCCTTTGCACGAGGAAGGAAGATGCGATCGCCTTTCTGCACGTGCTTTTTCATTTCTGCCAGGAGATCTTCCGCCTTGTATTTTTCCGGCACGCAGTCACAGGAAAGGCCGTATTTTCTAAGCTCTTTCGCCGTGACAGGTCCGATGGCTGCGATCTTTACATGTCCGAGCGCACGGACGTCTTTGCCCTGCCGGAAGAGACGGTCGAAGAAGCAGTTTACCCCATTCTGACTGGTGAAAACGATCCACTGGAAGGAGGAGATCTCTGCAATGCCTTTATCAAGACCTGCATAGTCATCTGACGGAGCGGAGATGGAGATCGTAGGGATCTCTTCGCAGAGCGCGCCTTTGGCATCGAGTACATGCACGAGCTTCGACGCCTGACTGCGGGAACGGGTCACGACGATGCGTTTTCCGAAGAGCGGACGATTGTCAAACCAGTCCATGGTGCTTCGCAGGTTTACCACATCCCCGACGACGAAGACAGCCGGCGGCTTAATCCCGAGCTTCTTCACATCTTCTGCCGCTTTTTCAAGTGTCGTGGTATAGGTCTCCTGGTACGGCCGCGTCCCCCAGCGTACAAATGCTGCCGGTGTCTCACCCGCGCGTCCGTACTTCATCAGCTGGGAAGCAATCATCGCGGTATGGCCGACGCCCATCAGGAAGATCAGTGTATCGACACCGCCTGCCAGCTTGTCCCAGTGAATGGAAGACTGGTCTTTCGTCGGGTCTTCATGTCCGGTAATGACGGCGAAGGATGCTGCCACACCGCGATGTGTGACCGGAATGCCCGCATAGGCCGGCGCTGCGATGGCACTCGTGATGCCGGGTACTTCTTCGAAAGGCACGCCATGCGCGCGGAGTACCTCGATCTCTTCCCCGCCGCGTCCGAAGACGAAGGGGTCACCGCCTTTGAGGCGGGCAACGATCTTCCCCGCCTCGCCTTTTTCGGCCAGAAGCTCGCTGATCTCATGCTGCTTCATGGTGTGACAGCCTGCTTTTTTCCCGACATAAATGTATTCGTAACCAGGCTTCGCATATCTCAAAAGACGTGGATCCGCCAGATAATCGCCGACGATCACATCGGCTTCTTCTAGGCAGCGCTTGCCCTTCAGTGTCAAAAGTTCCGGATCTCCCGGACCAGCTCCGATCAAATATACTTTCCCTTTTTTCATAGAAATCTCCTCGTGTTCGTTAGTGGGTAGTTCTTGGTATAATGAGGGGTCAGACGTGGCGGGTGACTGAAATACCACAGTCACCCACTATGTATTCAGCGCATGACCTCGCTCCTATGAGCCCCTATCAGGGGAGCCGGAGCGCACCCGATAGGCTCCTCAGATCTTACACCTGTTTTTAAATTTTCTGCATTTCCTCAAGCACTTCTCTTCCGCCGGCATCCAAAAGCTCTGCCGCCAGAGCCTTCCCGACGGATACGGCTTCAGAAACAGCAGCCGATCTCTCGCTGCGATAGAGTCTCTTTCCATCGGTGGAAGCGATAAAGGCATGGGCCTCAATGCCGCCATCTTTCGCTGTCGCATAGATACCAGCCGGTACCTTGCAGTCCCCGCCGACTTTAGCAAGGAACGCACGCTCCGTGGTGATACAGGAAGCCACATCGCTGTCATGCAGGAAGGAGATCAGATCCAGTGTTTCCTTGTCATCTGATCTGGCTTCGACCGCCATGACACCCTGCCCTGCAGCCGGGATGCTTGTCTCTGTATCAATGAAAGAGCAGATGCGCTCAGCAAGGCCGAGACGTTTGAGCCCTGCTGCCGCAAGAATGATAGCGTCAAAGTCACCTTCATCCAGATGCCGGAGACGGGTCTGCACATTGCCGCGCAGGGATCTGATTTCCAGATCTGGGCGCAGGTGCAGAAGCTGCGCCTGGCGTCGGAGACTCGATGTCCCCACCTTCGCATGAAGCGGAAGCTCGTCCAGCGACCGGTATTTATTCGACACGAAGGCATCTCTGGGGTCTTCTCTCTTCGTGACCGCGGCGATGGTGAGCCCTTTCGGACATTCCGCTGTCATATCCTTCAAAGAGTGGACGGCGATATCCGCCTTTCCTTCGAGCAGGATGACCTCAAGTTCTTTGATGAAAAGTCCCTTCCCTCCGATTTCAACCAGCGGACGATCGAGGATCTGGTCTCCTTTTGTGGTGACGGGGAAGAGCTCGACAGTGAGCCCCGGATGTGCTTCTTCCAAAGCATGAGCAACGTATTTCGCCTGCCAGAGAGCCAGAAGGCTTTCTCTAGTCGCGATGGTGATTTTATTTTTCAAGTGCCTGCCCCTTTCTGACATCCAGCTTGAAGAGACGGGTCACGGCTGACTTATCCGCATTTTCCCACTTGGTTCCCGCGTGTTCATTGAGATGCATCATCGGTTCTCGAAGGATCTTGCGGACGATCATGCGGGTCATGTACTGCAGGACACGTTTATCCTCCTCTGTCAGTCCATCGATCTTAGCAAAAATATGACGCAGCTCGCGCTGACGGATCTCCTCGGCCTTATCCGAAAGAGACACCATAACCGGACGTGTAGACAGATACGTGAAGCGGTCCTCAATGGACTCTATCTCTTCCTCGATGATGCTCTTCGCACGCTCCGCCTCCCCTTCGCGGAAACGGATATTGCTCTCGACGATATCCTGCAGATCATCGATATTGTAAAGCGTCACATGGCGGATATCACCGACCAACGGCTCGATGTCGCACGGCACTGCGATATCGATGGCAACCAGCGGGCGTGTCTTTCTCTTCATCATGAGGTTTCTGACATCCCATGCTTTTACGATGTACTGAGAAGCTCCGGTCGCTGTCACGATGATATCGACATCTTCAGCATGTTGGAGTGCTCCTTTGAACGGGACCGTCTCGCCGTCGATCTTCTTTGCGAGTTCTTCTGCTTTCTCGATGTGACGGTTTGTCACGATGACCTTTTTGAGACCTTTGCCCTGCAGATTCTTCACCAGCAGCTCAGCCGCCTCACCTGCCCCGAAGACCATGGCAGTACGATCGTCCAAGCCGCCCAGGATCTTCTCCGCGAGTTTCACCGCTGCATAGCTGACAGATACCGCACTGTAGGAAATCTGCGTCTCCGTCCGCACACGCTTGCCCGTACGGATGGCACGGTGAAAGAGAGTATTCAGGATGGTGCGGGTCGCTTTTTCTTCAAGCGCCATCGTGTACGCTGTCTTGATCTGATTCAGGATCTGGCTCTCTCCGATGACCATGGAGTCCAGACCTGAGACCACTTCGAAAAGATGTCGGATGCAGGCTTCCCCTTCAAAATAGAAGAAATACTCATCCTTCGCCTCGCTGTTTCCGGAAAGGGCTAAAAAGAAATCGTACAGTATTTCCTTCGCTGTCTCATCCTTGAGTACCGCATAGATCTCAGTGCGGTTACAGGTGGAAAGCACGACGGCTTCCTCGATCCCTTCCTGTTCATCCAGATGAATCAGCCCGCTTCTCGCACTGTCTGGCGAAATCGCAAACTGCTCACGAATATCTACCGGGACTGTCTTATGATTCAGCCCCAAAACGACCAACTGCATGACGTACACACTCCTCTGCTTCGTCTAATTTCCCCTGCATCACCAGATGCATGATATCTTCAGTAAAAACAGCTCTCCAGAAAGCTTCTCTGGCCTCGCTGGTGCTGATCCTTTCTTTCATTTCCACTCTCATCTTTCCCACCCGGTCCAGCCACAGGCCAAAGCTTTCGGGTATTTTCAGAGAAAGCCACTCTTTCATATACCGCGCCATCGCAGGCGATCGGCCATTCGTAGAAACGGTGATCTGGATCCCCCCTGCATCAAAAGCAGCCGGCAGTGAGCAATTCCCCAGCGAAGGAAAATCTGCAGCATTATAAAGGAAATGGCTCTCCTTCGATGCCTGCTGCACCGCTTCTGCCACTTTCCTCACACCACAGGCTGTCACTATCAGTCCATAGGAAGAGAGATCGTCACCACGAAAAAGGTGCTTTTCCCAGTGCACCTTTTTTGCCTCGGAAAGCGCCTCGATGTCAGAAACGACTTCCGGCGCAAGGATCGTCACGTCTGCTCCCTCTGCTATTAACTTTTTCACCTTTCTAAGAGCCACATGGCCGCCGCCGATGACCAGCGCACGAAGGCCTGCCGCTTTGAGATTCACAGGATACAAAAAAATCTCCTCACAATAATTAATAAACTCTGGATCTCGTTTGCCCTGATTCATAAAAAAATGATGGCAAATGACCAAATACCAGCATTTTAAATTATACATCAAAAAGATAGCCGTCACAATAAAACAAGCCCATTAGAATATAGGGCTTGTTTTATTGTGCTTTATTATAATATATTTATCCTGAATTTATCTCTGATTATACAATATTAGAGAACCGTTCTACTGCTTTGGCAAAGCGAGCGATCGTCTCATCGGCATCACCATGCTCGATACCATCTCGGACGCAGTGCTGAAGATGACCTTCGAGAATGATCTGTCCCACCTTGTGCAGAGCAGACTTTGCCGCATTCACCTGAGTGATGACATCCTCACACGGAATGTCTTCTTCGATCATACGATCAATCGCCTGCACCTGACCGATGATTTTTCGAAGACGGCGATGCAGATTTTCTTCATCCATACATTGTTTCATTTGATATACCTCATATATTGTACGTAACTGGCGGCCACTATCTTTAGTCACCGGATGGCGATATGACAGTCTATCCGTCTAATGTCTATTCGCCTCTCATCTGACGTCTCAAAGCCTTCTCACTTTCCAAGCACCATGCTCTTTACCGGCTCAAAGCTCTTTCGGTGAATCGGCGTGATGCCCAGTGTCTTCAGCGCCGCGATATGCTCGGCAGTGCCATAGCCCTTATTTTGGGCAAATCCATAGCCAGGATACTGCCTGTCATACTCATCCATCAGATGATCACGATACACCTTTGCCACGATGGAAGCTGCCGCAACAGAGGCACTCTTCGCATCTCCGTGGATCAAGGACTCGGTCGGACAGTTGAAATGAAGCGGCATCGCATCGATGATGACCGCCTCCGGCGAGACGGTCAGATTCTTCACCGCCTGATACATCGCCATCATCGTCGCCTCATAGATATTTACAGCATCGATCTCTTCCGGCGAAAGACTCACAACTGAGACATCCAATGCGCTCTCATAAATCTTCGCTGCGATCTCTTCGCGGTGTTTCGGTGTAACCTTCTTCGAGTCATTGAGCCCCGCACAGAACCAGTGCGGGGGAAGAATGACTGCCGCGACCGTTACCGGTCCGGCAAGCGGTCCCCGTCCCACTTCATCGATCCCGACGATATGTGTGAGTCCCTCCTGATAGAAACGGCTCTCCACGTCATACATGGACTCCACACGGAGACGCTCCCTGCTCTTTCGCTCGAGACGCTTCATATAGGAGCCTACAAGGGTCTTCACGCCCTTCCTCTCATCCGAAAGTATCTCCTGCAAAAGCTCTTCTTCGACATCGTCCTGCGAAAGGATGGTACGGATTTCAGAAATGGTCATAGTGCCTCACATGATTTTGTATTACGATAGAGAAAACAGCCGCAAAAATGGACTGGCTGGTCCAGAAGATCCTACAGGTTCTGCGGGAAAAGTGCAGCGAAAAAATAAGAATACATCGCCGTGGAATTTTTTATTGATAAAAACACATTTTTCCCAAAATAGAAAACCGCAGTGAATCATCGGAGCCATCTTCCTTCCATTATTTTTCCGGAAGCGGATCCAGCGTCAGCTTCCCGAGCTTCCCGCTTCGGAAATCACGGAGGACCACCATTTCTGCGCGATCATAGTCGATGGCCCCGCCGGGAAGAAGGCAGCCTCTTCTCCTTCCGGCCGCCTCTAGAAGCAGCTGCGGATCCTGATGGACATCTTCGATATTGTACTTTTCCTGCAAAACCCAAGGTGCCGTTTCAGCCAGAGAAGCGAGCAGCTCCGGGACGACTTCATCGGCATTGAATACATCGCCTGCGATCGCACCTGTTGCCGCCAGCCTAAGCGCTGCGACCTGATCATCAAATTTCGGCCAAAGTACCCCCGGTGTATCCAGCAGATCAAGCCCTTCAGAGAGGCGCACCCACTGTTTACCCCGGGTATGCCCCGGAGTATTTGCCGTGCGTGTCGCTGCCGTTCCAGCAATAAAATTGATCAGCGTAGATTTACCCACGTTCGGGATACCGAGGATCATGAGACGCACCGAGCGGCTCTTGATGCCTCGTTTTCGCCACTTCGCCAGCATCGGCTCTGCAGTCTCCCGGATCAGAGACAGCAGCTTTTTCTTATTTTTACTGTTCCCGACGCTCATGGGGACGACTGGTATATTTTTCTTCTGATAATAAGAGATCCAGCGATCCGTCGCCTTCGGATCCGCCAGATCCGCTTTATTCAGTATGACGATCCGAGGCTTGCCCTGCACCAGCTCTTCCACCATGGGGTTCGCACTCGACATCGGAATCCGGGCGTCCAAGAGTTCAGCTACGACATCCACTGCCTTTAGGTGACTTTCGATCATACGCTTCGTCTTGGTCATATGACCGGGAAACCATTGAATTAACATACGCACCTCCCGGATACCATACGGGGTATCCTGATAACGGTTCTATTTTAACATAAACGGGAGGTTTGGGAAACGCCGATTCCGTCGTGATCCATTTTCACTCCCTAAAAAAATGGTCCGGGAAAAACTGATGCATCACAGTATCCGTCTTTCCTGAGCCGTCGATCTTTCATTTCCTATTTCCTGTTTTTCATGACCTTTTCTACCGCTGCATCCACATCGCGCCCGATATCCGTGACACTTCGAAGCACACCCTCTCTGGAACACGGGATCCGCTCCCAGCCGTAAAAGCGTACCAGCGCCTGATAGGCATCATGACACTTCCTGAGGTAGTCCAAATGCTGCTCATGGATATCCATCGAACCGCCCTCGGCAGCCCTGACTTTTACCAGCGCTTCAGACATACTAAGAGGAATATCTAAAAGGATGACTAGATCCGGGCGCGGCAGCTCCAGCTCTTCGTACTCGGTCTTTTCCAGCCAAGAAAGAAACTGCGTCCGCTCTTCCTCGTCATCATACTTTGTCATCTGATGGACCATATTGCTTGTGGTGTAGCGATCGGCAATAATGATGCCGCCTTTCTCATAGAAATCCTTCCACTTCATGCGATATGAGGCGAAACGATCGACCGCGTAGAAAAGAGAAGCGGCATATGGATTCACATCGCCGGGATCCGCCCCAAAGTCACCTTTGAGATACATTTTCACGAGAGCGGATGAGTCGCTCTCGTAGTCAGGAAAGGAAATGTGCATGACATCCTTCCCGCCCTCTCTCAGTTTCTTTTCCAAAAGGGCAGACTGGGTCGCCTTCCCGCTGCCGTCAATGCCTTCTAATACAATCAATGTACCATGTGTCATAGTGATATCCTTTATTATTTGGTTTATAGTAATCGGGAATCTGGATTAGGAGTGCCTGGTGACTAAATACCACCATCGTCCATCGCCATTATTTATACTCCGCGGCGTCTCTGATTGTTATTCACCGCCCCACCATCTCTAATTTCTCATTCGAGCGGAGCTTTCACCCGCAATCAAGGGATGGCACGCCCCAAGGGCTAAACCTATTCCCTATTTTCCCATTTCCTCGCGAAAAAAGCAACAGCCCACAGCTGTTGCTTTTCATTCGCTATTCCTATTTCTTTTTTTTGGGGTTGAACGCATTCATCGCGTGATCGACACCGTGCGCCAAGGCATCCTCGATGGAGTCAGCGGTATGAATCTTCGCCGCCTCGATAAGCTCGATATCCTCCCCGTAAGGGCGCTGCAGGACATGCTCGATGACGGTATGCCCGTCCTTCGGATGACCTACACCGATGCGGAAGCGATTGAATGCCTCACTCCCGAGACAAGCTATGAGGGACTTGATCCCATTATGCCCGCCTGCCGATCCCTTTTTACGAATGCGTGTCTTTCCCGGCGGCAGGTCAAGGTCATCGCAGATGATGAAAATATCATCCAGATCCACCTTGTAGTACTTGGCGATCGCGCCGACCGCTTCGCCGGAAAGGTTCATATACGTCAGCGGCTTCACAAGAAGGACCTTCTCTCCGCCCACGATGACGGTGGCAATGTCGGCTTTCATGTCCTTCTTCCAGCTGGCGACCTTCCAGCGATCCGCCAGAATGTCGATCACATCGAAGCCCATGTTATGCCGCGTATGCTCATATTCCTTTCCCGGATTTCCCAGGCCTGCAATGATCTTCATTATTTATCAAAGAGGGAGCTGACGGAAGCGTCATGGAAGATACGGAGGATGGCTTCGCCAAGAAGCGGAGCAATGGAAAGCTGGGTCAGCTTGCTGCCAAGGCCTTCCACTTTTTCTTTTTCAACCGGCAGGGAATTGGTGACGATGAGTTCCTTGATATTGGATTTGCTGATTCTTTCCGTAGCCGGATCTGTCAGTACCGGATGGCATACGGCTGCATAGACATCTCTTGCACCGGCTTCTGCAAGGGCTTTGGCCCCTTCACAGAGAGAGCCTGCGGTATCTACGATATCATCGACGACGAAGCAGTTTCTGTCCTTCACATCACCGATAATATTCATGACCTTAGCTACGCCCGGTTCCGGACGACGTTTTTCAATGATGGCGATCGGAGCACCGACACGGTCAGCCAGCTCTCTTGCACGGGTAACGCCGCCGAGGTCCGGAGAAACGATGGTGAGGTTTTCCAGATTCTTGGATTTTACATAGTCTGCGAGCAGAGATGCAGACATGAGGTGGTCTACAGGGACATTGAAGAATCCCTGAATCTGTCCTGCGTGCAGATCCATGGTCACTACACGGGTCGCACCGGCTGCCGACATCAGGTCAGCGACCAGCTTGGAGGAAATAGGTTCACGGCCGCGAGTCTTGCGGTCCTGACGTGCATAACCATAGTAAGGTACTACACAGGTGATATGACGGGCAGATGCTCTCTTCAGTGCGTCAATCATGATGAGCATTTCCATCAGATTGTCATTGACCGGTGCGCCGGTCGGCTGAATGATGAAGCAGTCTTTGCCGCGGACACTTTCATTGATCATCACCTGAATTTCACCATTGTTGAATTTGCCGCAGATGGCTTTTCCAAGCGGAACTCCGATGTAGTCGGAAATTTCCTTTGCCAGTGCGGGGTGAGAATTCCCTGTAAAAATCTTCAATTTAGAAGTGTCTTCCATGTCCATTTTGCTGCCTCTCCCTTTCCTTTCATTTCTTTGAAAGTTGTAAAATGTATTTTCTGCCGCCGGAGCGTCACTCCCTTTTGCCCCGGCAGGCATACTGCCTCTATATTATACCAATCCTTTGCAAAAATGCCAAAAAAAGTTTGATGATCGCCTGAAAATCGCCAGTGCAACGGGCCAAAGGCTCCACAGGATCGCAGGACGAAAATCGAAAACGCCGCAAGATTTTGATGAAAAGAAATCAAACCATTTGATGTAGCGAAAACCTAGAGGGCGTCATATAGTTTCCCTTTGACCGCAGAACCGGTAAAACCCGGGATCCGTTAATCTTTATACGTATTCTCGTCGACCCAGCCTTCGATATTTCTCTGCTTTGCCCTTGCAATGGAGAGCGCCTTTGCCGGGACATCCTTTGTGATGGTGGAGCCGGCGGCAGTGAAGGCCCTCTCTCCGATATGGACCGGAGCGACCAGATTTGTATTGCATCCGATGAAGGCGTGGTCATCAATGGTGCAGCGATGCTTGTCCTTCCCGTCAAAATTGACAGTCACTGTACCACATCCGAAATTGACATTCTTGCCCAAATCCGAATCGCCGCAGTAGATGAGATGCGGCAGCTTCGTGCCATCACCCACATTGGAATTCTTGACTTCAACGAAATTACCGATCTTCACATGGTCATGCAGTACCGTATTCGGGCGGAGATGGACAAAAGGCCCGATCTCGTCATAGCTACCAATGCTGCATTCATGACCGTACACGCGGTTTAGATGCGTGAAATCACCGCAGTGTACATCGGTCAGCTGGGTATCCGGTCCGATCTCGCAGTGCTTGCCGATGACTGTCTTCCCCTGAAGCATAGTCCCCGGCAGCAACACGGTATCGCAGCCGACTTTAACATCCTGCTCGATATAGGTATGTTCCGGATCGATGATGCTGACGCCGGAAGCCATAAGCTCTTCTGCTTTGCGAAGGCGCAGGATGCGGTCAGCGGCTGCGAGCTGGATGCGGGAATTCACCCCCATCGTCTCATCGGCATCGTCCGCCGCGACCGGAACGACCTTGAGACCTTCTTTGATCATGATCCCGAAAACATCCGTCAGATAGTACTCACCCTGCGCATTTTTGTTGTCGATCTTTTCAAGTGCATCGAGCAGGGCGCCCACCTGGAAGACATACGTGCCTGTATTGATCTCATGGACGGCGAGCTGTTCCGGCGTGCCATCCTTCTGTTCCACAATGCATGTCATGTGTCCCGCTTCATCCCGGAGCACACGGCCATAGCCGAAAGGATCATCGAGGATCGCGGTCAGCACCGAAGCAGCCGCCCCCTCCTCCCTGCAGGTCTTTGCCAGATGCGCGATCGTCTCCGCGCGCAGCAGCGGCGTATCCCCGCAGATGACCAGCACATAGCTGTCTCTGTCTTTTTCAAATTCCGGCACCGCCTGCATGACAGCGTGGCCGGTCCCAAGCTGCTCCTCCTGATGGACAAAGGTCACCTCTTGATTTCCAAGATATTCTCTTACCAGATGTTCCTTGAAGCCGGTGATCACGACCTGATGATCCGAGCCCGCTTCTCGCACGAGGCGGATGACCTGCTCGACCATCGGTACTCCGCATACGCGGTGCAGCACCTTTGGAAATTCAGACTTCATGCGTGTGCCCTGTCCGGCAGCTAAAATAACGGCGGTAAATTCTGCCATAGTTTCCTCCTATTGAAATCCCATTTCATATCAAGCGACGGGAGCGGCGTATCCGTTCACCCTGTTTTTTCAGATAGATAGCAGGCTTTTTATCGAAAACCTGTAAGTTTTATTGTAGCAAAACAGAAGGTGCATCGCAAGGGAAAAACAGGGATCCGTGCTTTGCAATGGAACATATCTGTTTTCTGAAACAGTACAGATGGCCTGCTTCCCGTTCCGTCATGACTTGGTTCCGGATGCTAAGAGCGAAAAAGTCTATCGGCACTTCATTTTTTGCTGCCCACGTGGATCCATGAGAACCTGCTTAGCCCTAAACGTCAAACAAAAAGGACCATGACAAGGTGTCATGGCCCTTCTTACTCAGCTTTTATCAATGAAAGCGTCTCATTTTATGAGTGAGGCTGCCATTGCCGTAGCTGGAATCTGCATCCAGATCTTCTTCGATACGGAGGAGCTGGTTGTACTTAGCTACACGTTCGCTTCTTGCCGGAGCGCCGGTCTTGATCTGACCTGCGTTCAGAGCGACGGCAATGTCTGCGATGGTGGTATCTGCGGTTTCACCAGAGCGGTGGGAAATAACAGCGGTATAGCCTGCGCGCTGTGCCATCTGTACCGCTTCGAAGGTTTCGGTCAGGGTGCCGATCTGGTTCAGCTTGATCAGAATGGAATTCGCTACGCCCCTGTGAATGCCCTTGGAAAGGCGTTTGGTATTGGTGACGAAGAGATCATCGCCGACGAGCTGGACTTTGCTGCCGAGGCGGTCGGTCAGTTTCTTCCAGCCTTCCCAGTCTTCTTCTCCGAGTCCGTCTTCGATGGAGATGATCGGGTACTGGTCGATCAGGTGTTCATAAAAGTCGATCATTTCCTCTGCGGTCTTGGCTGCGTGATCCCCAGCGAGGTGGTAGAGGCCGTCATCTCCTAAAAGTTCGGAAGCTGCGACATCGGTGGAAAGGACGATGTCCTTGCCTGCGGTGTAGCCGGCTTTTTCGATGGCTTCGCAAATGACTTCCATCGCAGCTTCATTGGACGGAAGGTCCGGTGCAAAGCCGCCTTCATCACCGATCGCGGTGGAAAGCCCCTTAGCTTTCAGTACATTTTTCAGGGCATGGTAGACTTCCGCACACATGCGGAGAGCTTCTCTGAAATTCGGTGCGCCGACCGGCATGATCATGCTTTCCTGGATATCGACGTTGTTGTCTGCATGTGCACCGCCATTCATGATGTTCATCATTGGTACCGGCAGGTTGTGTGCGTTCACGCCGCCGAGGTACTGGTAGAGCGGAAGACCAGCAGACTGGGCTGCTGCATGCGCAGCAGCGAGGGAGACGCCGAGAATCGCATTTGCACCAAGACGGCTCTTATTTTCGGTGCCGTCGAGGTTGATCAGGATGTGGTCAAGGCCTCTCTGGTCGCTGGCATCCCAGCCAAGGACCGCATCAGCGATTTCGCCGTTGACGTTGTTCACAGCCTGCAGCACGCCTTTGCCGTCATAACGGTCCTTATCGCCGTCACGGAGCTCGGTGGCTTCGAACATGCCGGTGGATGCGCCGGATGGTACAGCGGCTCTGGCGAAGGTGCCGTCTTCGAGCTGCATATCGACTTCGACAGTCGGGTTTCCACGGGAATCCAAAATTTCTCTTGCGTGCAGATCAGTAATTGCTGCCATTGTTCTTACTCCTTTGGTTTTTGCGTTTCAAGGAAACACTGATTAAATCGTTGTCCGACTTGGCTCTTGCATTTTTATGCAAGGCGAGGAATAAGCCGCCTCGAATAGCAAGCTATTTAAGGCGGGTTATGACGAAGTATTGTATGAAAATACATGCTAAGTCGGGCTCTGCGATTGAATCAGCGTTTCCTTATGTATAGTTCATGAAACCGGAAATCTCATAAGTATAAAATGGTGGGTGTGCGGGGATGGCGTAGCGCAAGATATAAGAAAACGCCGCCACGCTTTCTATCAATGAGAGCGAATCCCTTTAGAACCATCAGGACCCGCTGCCCCTATTTCTCTTATTTTCCAGCCTTTTCATAAATACTGAGGAAATCCTCGGGTTTGAGGCTTGCACCGCCGATGAGAGCTCCGTCGATGTCTTTTTCCTTGAGGAAATCAGCGATATTTTCACTCTTGACGGAACCACCGTAGAGGATGCGGATATCGGAGGCAGCTTTCTTGCCTGCGATGTCCTTCACCGTCTCACGGATGAAGGCACAGACCGCTTCCGCCTCTTCGGCCGTCGCAGCCGCTCCGGTGCCGATGGCCCAGATGGGTTCATAAGCGATGACAAGAGAGCCGACATCCTTTTTATCGATGTCAAAAAACGCGGTGCGGATTTCCGAAGCGATGCGCTCCTCGGTCTGACCATTCTTTCTCTCTTCTGCTGTTTCGCCGACGCAAAGTATCGGTGTCATGCCATGTTTCTTGACGGCCTTCACCTTGCGCGCAATGAATTCATCGCTCTCGCCCAGGACCTCACGGCGCTCCGAATGACCGCAGATGACATAGCTGCAACCGAGGCCTTTCAGCATAGCCGGAGATATCTCTCCGGTGAATGCGCCCTTCTCTTCCGGGTACACATTCTGCGCGCCCCAACGGACCGAGGTGCGGGCGAGGAAGAAATTCGTCAGCGGAAGGTCGGTGAAAGGCGGGCAGATGAGCATTTCCACGCCCTCTTTCTTCTGCATCTTGAAATGCTTGAAGAAGGCCTCCGCCTCTTCGACCGTGCAGTTCATTTTCCAGTTTCCTGCGATAAGGATCTGTCTCACGGGGATCACTCCTTATCCGCCAGGATAGCTACACCCGGAAGGACCATGCCTTCGAGCATTTCCAGTGAAGCGCCGCCGCCGGTAGAGACGTGGGAGAATTTGTCTCCGAGCCCAAGCTCATCGACGACAGAGGCTGATTCACCGCCGCCGATGACGGTGGTCGCATCGAGATCAGCCATCGCTCTTGCAATGGTGAAGGTGCCTTTCGAGAAGGGTTTCATTTCAAAGACGCCCATCGGCCCATTCCATACGACAGTCTTCATCTTTTTCAAAGTTTCCACATAGAGCTCAATGGTCTTCGGCCCGATATCGAGCGCCATCCATGGATCCTGGAATTCTTCTTTGGAGAGGACCTTGGTATTCGCATCTTCCGCGAAGGCATCGCCTGCCATGAAGTCGACCGGCAGCATGATCTCGCTGCCCATATCATGGGCCTTCTTCATGAGATTTCTGGCGAGATCGAAACGATCCTTGTCCTGCAGGGATTTGCCCATGTCGTAGCCTTCCGCTGCGACGAAGGTATTCGCCATGCCGCCGCCGATCAGGATGACATCGGCTTTTTCCATCAGATTCGCGATGACTTGGATCTTGTCGCTGATCTTCGCGCCGCCGATGATGGCAGCGAACGGACGCTCCGGCTTTTCGATAACGCCATCAAGGAAATCGATCTCCTTCTTGAGAAGCAGTCCGGATACCATCGGCATCAGTTTGCCGACACCGGCAATGGATGCATGGCTTCTGTGCGATACGCCGAATGCGTCATTGACCGCCAGGTCGCAGCCTTCGACCAGAGCTTTTGCAAAGGCCGGATCATTCTTTTCTTCTTCTTTATGAAAACGAAGATTTTCAAGGAGAAGGACTTCGCCCGGTGCGAGAGCCGCTTTCTTCTCCTTTGCTTCTTCGCCGATGCAGTCAGAGGCGAATTTCACATCCATGTGCAGCAGTTCGGAAAGACGCTTTGCGACCGGAGCAAGAGACAGGTCCGGCTTCACTTCGCCCTTCGGACGACCCATATGGCTCGCAATGACGAGCGCAGCGCCATGGTCAAGAAGCCAGCGCAGCGTCGGCAGCGTCGCTACGATGCGGCGGTCGTCGGTGATATGGCCTTCCTTGTCATGCGGCACATTGTAGTCTACACGGATATAGACGGTCTTGCCTTCTGGTTTCAAATCATAAATGGTCTGCTTGTTCATTCTTACAGTCCTTTCGATGCGACGAACTTGACGAGGTCAATGATTCTCATGGAGTAGCCCCATTCGTTATCATACCAGGCAATGACTTTGACCAAATTTCCTTCCATGACCATGGTGAGCAGGCTGTCAACAGTGGAGCTGACATCTGTAGTCTTGAAATCGGAAGAAACGAGCGGTTCATCAGTGTAGGCGAGAATGCCCTTCAATTCACCTTCTGCCGCCGCTTTAAGTGCTGCATTGATCTCTTCCTTCGTAGCCGGCTTTTCGATCTCAGCGACGAGGTCGACCAGGGATACATCCGGGGTCGGTACACGGATCGCAAGGCCATTCAGCTTGCCCTTGAGTTCCGGAATGACGATGCCGATGGCTTTGGCTGCGCCCGTGGAAGTCGGGATGATATTTTCCGCTGCCGCTCTGCCGCGTCTGGCATCCTTCTTGTGTGCCTTTTCCAGGATCGCCTGGTCATTCGTGTAGGAATGAACCGTGGTCATCAGACCGCGGACGATGTGGAATTTTTCATTCAGCACTTTGACCACCGGAGCAAGGCAGTTAGTGGTGCAGGAGGCATTGGAAATGATGTTGTCTGTTTCCGGATTGTAGGTGTCTTCATTGACGCCCATCACGATGGTCGCATCATCATCTTTACCCGGCGCAGTGATGATGACCTTCTTCACAGTGCCTTTGATGTGCTTGCCGGCACTTTCTTTATCTTTCAGCTTGCCGGTGGATTCGACTACGATCTCGACGCCGTACTTGCTCCAATCCAGATGTTCCGGATCGCGGTCAGAGAAGACATGGACTCTCTTGCCATCAATGATGAGATCATCGCCTTCGATCTTGACGTCCTTACCAAGTCGGCCATGGACAGTATCGTATTTCAGAAGATACTCCGCAGTTTCCACGCCGCTCGGGTTATTGATAGCGACCACTTCCAGATCATCTCTATCCAAAAGTCCGCGGAATACCAGTCTGCCAATTCTGCCAAAACCATTGATACCGATCTTTGTCATCTTATATACCCTCCTGTAACTGAACCTGCTTTTGAAGCAGCTCTTCTGAGGCGCCGCGCAGAGAAACCCCTTCACCGACAGCCTAAAACATGCGGGCTCGATGGGATATCTTCTTTCGAACCACCCGCACTGTAAAACCGATACAAAAACCTCTCACCCGCTTCCATTTCCCTTGCTCAAGGCAGAGGAAATCAGGCGAAACATTACGACTACAGTATATCACGCTGGCTTTAATACTACAATATCTCTCGCAAGATTTCTATTTAAGTATACCCTTTAAGTAAAAAGAGTGTCAAATAAATCTGGAAATGGCTGCAGGCACCTTGTCAGGATGAGAAGCTGCAAAACTCATCCCCCATCGGCTTTCGTTGATCGCGTCGCGATAAGGCGTGATGGTTTGGGGCATGTATCGAAGGCTCTCTTCCGCTGTACCTTCCCCGTCAGCGAAGACTGCGACCGGTGCATCTCACTATCCCATTCTCAAGGAATCACCAAGCTTTCCAAACACGTTCATCCTGATTTTCATCCTTTCTTTCCAAAAACGCATCGACCTTTCTGTTTCAATGACTTTTTTGAAAGAATTTACCGTTTCTACATTCCATTGTTAGAAAGAAACGGCTATAATATGCATAGACAGAATGAAATACATGAATATGTTAGTTGTGACTGGTGATTCAAACCTATTCTCTGATCACGTCCACGATTCTACTCTTCGGTGCTTTTCAAAATGACGCGCCGCTCTGCCATTTCTCATTTCTAATGTCTACTTTTTAGATGCAATCCGCATTCCCACGAAAGGAGCACTCCTATGTCTTGGAATACAAAAATCACAAAACTCTTAGGCATCGACTACCCGATCATTCAGGGCGGCATGGCCTACATTTCTGACGGTGTCCTCGCCGCCGCCATGAATCATGCCGGGTGCGCCGGCGTCATCGGAAGCGGCGGCTTCTCTGTCGATGAGATCCGCGACCATATCCGTCAGGCGAAGGACATCTTAGGCCCGGGCAAATGCTTCGGTGTGAACCTCATGCTGCAGATGCCGAATAAAGATGATGTCGCGCAGCTCATCTGCGATGAGAAAGTCCCCTTCGTCACCATCGGCGCCGGAAACCCTGTTCCCTATTTCGACCCCTTCCATCATGCCGGCGTGAAATGCATCCCCGTTGTACCGAATGTCAAGCTCGCCCATCGTGTACAGGACGCAGGCGCCGATGCCCTCGTCGTCGAAGGCATGGAAGCCGGCGGCCATGACGGCAAGATCACCCTCATGGCTCTTCTCGAAAACGTCCTCCCCGAGATCGAGATCCCGGTCGTCGCAGCCGGCGGCATCGTAGACGGACGTGCTGTCGCCGCAGCCCTCCTCATGGGTGCCTCCGGCGTACAGATGGGCACGCGTTTCCTTCTCTCCGAAGAATGCCGCCTCCATCCAAACGCCAAGCAGGCCATCATCGATGCCGCCGATACCGACTCCGTCGTGACGGGCTTCACCACCCGAGACACCGTCCGCGGCCTTAGAAATCCATTCTCTGAAAAATATCTGAAGCTCGAATACAGCGGTGCAGCGCAGTCCGAGCTCACCGCCCTCGCCGCTGGAACGAACCGCAAAGCCGTCATCGACGGTGACACAGAGAACGGCTTCGTCTTAGCCGGCATGTCCCTCACCCACCTCACGAAAGTACAGCCCGTACAGGAAATCGTAGAAGAACTCGTGAGCGAAGCCGAAAGAAGACTCGCCGCAGCACCGAAATTGATTTAAGGAAATGTTAATCAAATCACTGCATCTGATTTTACATGCATTTGAAAAGCCCCCATCGACATCGTCGACGGGGCTTTTCATTGCTTCATTTTAAGGAAACGCAACATCCTGCATCGATTTCGGAAGTGCGTGAAGAATTTGCATTTTTAACTTTCCCTGAAGGTACACCGGATTCAAACGACTCTTCGTGTATTGGAAGGGGGTCCCTGCCGTCTCCGTCACCAGAAGTGTTGTAAAATATCTCTCCCAGCTAAAGAACCTCGTGCTATCAGCATAATTTTCAGGCGCACGTAGTATGTCCTGTACAGCGTGCGTAGGAAGAAATCCCGACCGCAGAATGAGCCATTCGAAAGACTCCGGCAAATACAGAATGATGTGAGAATGCCGTTCTAGATAAGCATGAACTCTCATCATCTCGGCCCCAAACGCTGCTCCGTCTGCGATGACACAAATATTTCGTTCGCTATCCCTCATAGATTTGAGCTTTGCAAATACATTGGATTTCCCCTGTGCACTAAGACAAGTATGTCCTGTTTCTTCCGCCATGCCACGGAAAAACTGGAATCCGGAATTGGAGTCTTCTGTAAGCAGGATTTCAATCGGCAAATCCACCGTCTGCCGAGCAGAATAAATCTGATACATCTCCTGATACGTTTTCTCTGCATGCTGATACTTCCCAGAAGATGTAAGTCCGTAAATCTCATCCACGCTGTAAGGCAGATTGTACAAACTTTCTCGCGTAATCAAGACGAAATAATTGTCCGATCCCTTCACCATTTCTGCAAAGCGCTGGCTGGTGATAAAAGAATTCCCTTCATCGATAAAAATGATATATCCAGAAAGGTTTTTCAAAATAAGCTCCCAGTCCGGCCCTTCCAAGATGCGGCACGGCTTCGCGCAGTCCACATGGATACCGCTTGACTCCTGCAGATTCATATACTGGCGTAGCATGTCAATCAGCGTCGTCTTCCCCGTGGCACTGTCCCCCTGGATGATGGTGATATTTCTCTTGATCTCAAGTGCATAGTGAAGACGCCGGTTTTGCACAATGATACGATACCGGCCCGTCATACATAATCACCTGCGATTTCTACAAATTCATTCATCGTGTGAATCACGGTATGCGTATTCAGTATTTCCAAGGAAAACGGCTTCTCTCCAAAATTCATGATATGACGCAGATTGATCGTAAGCTCTTTCTCCTCGGCGATTTTCAAAATCCACAGCGCGCAATTATCCCCGCAGGCCGATGCATTGAAAACCGCCCCGCTTTCATCAAAAGCCAGCAGCAGCAAAGTTTTGACCCCGCCGGAAAGCGCCTTTGGGGAAATCGGCCCCAGCACCGGGCTCTCAATGAGATGGGCACTGATCACGTGTGACCGATCGACGTCCTCGATCATCTCCCGGCCCAAAGGATTCACGAGCCAGCTGTCTTCATAGCTGTTATCAAAATAGACCGGCGGATGGTATATCGCCTTCTCCATCGTCCCCAGATATATATGAAGCATCCTGTACTTCCTTTCCCTTGTAATCGAAATTATGTGTTTTCTATATATTATATTATCATAAAGACAACCACCTTGGAAAAGAAATCCATTCTCCCAAAAAGGAAAAACACACTGCACCCGAAAGCGCAGAGTGCTCCCCCCCCCTATTTCCTAAAAACGAAGAGATGCTCATGCGCGATGAGGAGGAAATTATATTTCACACTGTTCGTCTTCCAAAATCCCGTCGCGCGGCAGTTGTGCTGGGTCTTCACGATGAGCTCTTTCAGTGTGAAACCGGCGGCTAGAAAGCGCTCCATGACTTGGAAGCTGAGGGGGATCATACAGCCCTTCTGCCTCATATCCCCCATGAGGACGGCGCAGAATTTGTCTTTCTTCAAAACGCGATAGCTTTCCCCTGCCACCTTCTCCATTTCTGCAAGGAACGCCTCGCCCCTCAACTGGGAGAGGTCACCCGCGAGATCTTCGCTGTAGCGGATGATATCCGCATACGGCGGGTGCGTGCAAATGAAGTCTATCGAGGCATCGGGAAGAAAATCCAAATGCCTCGCATCGCCTTCCCGGATGATGATTTTTCCCGCATTTTCGAAGGGGAAATCGCATTTCTCATGGCACCTGGAGAGCGCCGCGGGATTCACATCGAGGCCGATGCAGTTCCTATGAAGGAGCTTCGCCTCGACAAGCGTCGTCCCGCCGCCGGCAAACTGGTCGAGCACCCAGTCGTCTTCTTTGGAGTAGCGAAGGAGAAGATTTCTGGGAATGTAGGGGGACCAGTTGCCACGATATTTCGCATCATGCGTCGCCCAGCTCCCGCGCTCAGGGAAATCCCAGACAGTATTCATCTCGAGTTCGAAGTTTTCGGGCTCCCATCTGATCTTTTTCATGCAGCGCCTCGCTTCCTCAGCTCGTCCAGCACTCCATTTTCCAAGTCTTGAATGTTGTACACCGTATCCAATACATCAAATGTTTCTCGCAGATTTCCTCTGGCGCTCCGCCAACCTTTTCCATCAGTAAACCACAGAAAGGTCACGCCGCGGATGGTTTTCACCTCATTGGCAATGGTCTTATAACTACGCGCAGTCTCATTCAGCTTAGACCCACCGCTTGTGTAAAAGTTTGTTTCGATCACATATAGCTGGTCAGGCATTTTGATCACATAGTCAAATCGCTTCTCGGCTTTCCCATCATTGGAAATGGCAGATAAATCAATCCCCCATTTCTGATGAATTTTAGTGATCGTCATTTCTTTGAAATACGTCTCATCTCTTCGAAATCCCGCCTTCTGAATGAATTTTTCTACAAGATCTTCCATCAGATGTCCGCCTCGGTTCTTTCTCCCATTTGAGTCAAGCCCTGTTTCCACCCCCGTCACATAATCCAGCAGATTGCGAATGTGGTGGTTCTGCATCAACTGAAAAAGTCCAGTCTTTCGCATGAATGTCTTGTACTGCTCGATGGTATCGCTCATCTTCTTAAAATGATACGTAAATGCGCCATCCTCATCCATCGCATAGATTTCGTTGCTTCGAACAGCCAAAAGAATCGGGATACACTTCAGCGTCTCCGGATATCGGGTTACAATTTTTTCGAAGTCGGCTTCTATCTGCTTTGATCCAATGAGTGAATTCAGTATATTCAGCTCCACCTTTACATCTGCTATATTTCGGTAAATCTTATCGAAATCAATGTAGTACTGATAGCTGGCGATGCTATCTCGGAAGGAGGCTAACCATACATCGAAATCTCGTCTCATTCCGACCACCCCTTCCAGCCATACGATATCAGCACCTCATTGATCTTTCCCCGCTTCGTTCCTTGGCTGTTCACACTACGGGACGCCCGTACCGTGACAAGGTCATACTCTTTATATAACTCGCGGATTTCAGGGCAGTCTGAATTCGACTGCAGGAATGGAATGCCACGCGAGCGAAGGGCATCACACGCTTCCTTCAGCGCCACCTGCTCCTCGTAGCTGAAGCCCTGCTCCGTATAGCTCGTAAAGGAAGAGGATGATGAAATCGGCATGTACGGCGGATCCAGATACACGAAGTCCCCCGCGTTCACGCCCTCGAGGATATCCCGATAGTCGCGGTTCTCTATCCGGATATCTTTCTCCCGGAAATAGACAGACACCACGCGAAGCATCTCTGCATTCACGATATTCGGATATTTGTAGCGTCCGAAAGGCACGTTAAACTGCCCCTTCGAATTCACGCGAAAGAGCCCGTTGTAACATGTCTTATTCAGATACAGAAATCGCGCCGCCCGTTCGACCTCGGAAAGCCCATGGTAGCTTTCTGTCCGGTCCCAGCTGCGCACTTCATAGTAATACTCCTTGCTGTTCTGCTCCGCATGATATGCCAGACAGGAAATCAATGCCTCCACATCTTCCTTGATGACGCGGTAAACATTGATCAAATCCCTATTGTAATCATTGATGACAGCTTTGTCCGGCAGCAGGGAGAAAAAGACAGCACCCCCCCGAAAAAAGGTTCGACATATCGTGTGTAAGGGACGGTTTCCACGCGAGGCAGGATCTCACGCAGCAGCTGCCGCTTGCCACCCACCCATTTCAATACCGGACCAATCACTTGACTTTCTCTCATAGCTTCTCCTTTCAAAAATAGAATATTTTCGATCTATTGTACTATTGATCTCTGCTATGAGTCAACGCAAAAAGCCCCTTCCCGAATGGGAAGGGGCTGGTAGCTGGTGACTAGTGACTGGTGACTCAAAGATATCAGACTCCCATATCATTATTTCGAGCGAAGCGAGAAATCTTTGTTATTCGCGGCGAGGGACTCATGTTTTCCCCCACATGTGCCGCGAACTTTTCCACTTTCCTCATCTGTCTTTCATCCCGCTAGGACCCTATCTGGCTCGTTTCGTTGTCTTCCCCATGGGGGGAAGGCGGTACTCTCAAACATACGACGTTTTTCTCCGCTCAGTATAACGAAATGCGCCGCCCGCCTTTGAACCTATAGAACCTGCCGAACCTCTTTCGCAAACAAGCAAAGGAGCCCCCCCATGGGCTAACGCTGAACCCAAAGCGATGTTACCACGTTGTGAATCAGTGGTAACATCGCTTTCTATTATCTGTTATGTCCGAAGAAGGTTTTCGCGACTTCAGGGAATGAGATGTAGCTCAGGAGGTCTTCCATGGAGGCATTCGGATAGCCGTCTTCGGCAAGGCGTTTCCGATAGGTATCGAGCTCAGGCGGGATCATATCCGCCGGACGACAGGTGATGGGCTCCTGATTTCCGATGGCGAGGCGTTTCACTTCCGGATCGATGGGACCCGGTGTGCGGCCATACTTTCCCGCGACAAGGTTTCTGACTTCCTGCGGAATCATCTTGTAACGTCCGAGGACGACATTCATGACGGCCATGGTGCCGACGATCTGGCTCGTCGGGGTGACGAGCGGCGGGTATCCGAGTTCTTTTCTGACACGCGGCATTTCAGAGAGAAGCGCATCGTATTCATCAGCGACGCCCATTTCTTTCATCTGGTTCAAAAGATTCGACAGCATACCGCCCGGGATCTGGGAAGAGAGGATCTTGGGGTCGATGGAGATATTGGTATTCAGATGGAAATCTTCTTCCAAGTCTTTTTTGACACGCTTGAAATAATCCGCCACTTCGCCCAGTCGTTCCAGATCCAGCCCAGTATCGTAGTCTGTCCCCTTGAGGGCTGCCACAATGGATTCGGTACAAGGCTGGCTGGACGCACAGGAGAAGGGCGAAATCGCGGTGTCAATGATGTCGACGCCGGCTTCGATGGCTTTGAGATAGGTCATATCGCCCAGCGCTGAGGTGAAATGGGTGTGAAGCTCAATGGGGATGTGGATTTCTTTTTTCAGTGCCTGAATGAGCTTGTAGGCATTGTATGGGAGAAGGAGTCCCGCCATGTCTTTGATGCAGATGGAGTCAGCCCCCATTTCTACGAGTTCCTTCCCCAGCTTCACAAAGTCCTCGTCTTTGTGATAGGGACTCACGGTGTAGACGATGCAGCCCTGGGCATGCGCGCCGGCTTCCTTGGTTGCACGCATGGCGGTCTCCAGATTTCTCGTATCATTCAGTGCATCGAAGATACGTATGATGGAAACGCCGTTATCTACGGACCGCATGATGAATTCACGGACAACGTCATCTGCCATGGGATGATAGCCGAGAAGGTTCTGCCCGCGAAGCAGCATCTGGATCGGGGTTTTGAGATTCTTTTTGAGAAGACGGAGCCGCTGCCATGGGTCTTCATTCAGAAAACGCAGGCAGACGTCAAAGGTCGCCCCGCCCCACGCTTCGATGGCATGGTAGCCGATACTGTCCATTTTCTCAAGGATCGGTAGCATATCGACGATGCGCATGCGGGTTGCCGCCAGAGACTGCTGTCCATCGCGCAATACCGTTTCTGTGATTTTCACTGATTTCTTAGCCATAGTGATACTCCATTCTTGTGCTTGTCACAACGTGATTTCATGTTGTCATGAATATAACACGACTAAGAAGATAAATGAAATTTATGATGCTAATGATTATATTAGGAAGTTTTATGGTTAATCATTAAAAGGGTTCCGGGTTAGCCAGTGGGGCGTGCCGCCCTTTTGATTGCGTGCGAAAGAGGTTCAGCAGGTTCTATAGGTTCAAAGAGGGCGCGGCGCATTTCGTCATCCTGAGCGGAGAAAAACGTCGTATGTTAAGGAAACGCTGATTCAATTGCAGAATCAGATTTCATATGGATTTTTATACATAGTGTCGTCGACATTCTCCTTAAATAGCTCGCTATTCGCGTCGAATGTCTCCTCGCTCTGTATAAAAACCCAAGAATGAAATCTGATAACGATTTAATCAGTGTTTCCTTAAAAATGGCTTATCTAAAATATGAGAACTGAGTCGAAGGATCTAAGCGCCGCGGAATTTTGAAACCAGCGGTTTTCTCGTATCGCAAACCTAATCCCTAGATACTAATTCCTAGTCATCAGTTACTAGAGATCACAAATCCTTAGTCACTCGTTTTTAACAACTTTATGAATTCCTTCACCGCCGCCGGTGTATAGGATCCGTGCGGCAGGAGCAGGCGGTAGCGGCGGATGGCGTAGCGGGAGCGGAATGTAAAGAAACGGATGTGCTGCTCGGTCCCATCGACAAGGCGGTCGCTCAGGAAGGAGGCACCGATGCCGGCAAGCGCAAGGCGATAAGCGGTGACGAGCTGCGGCACTTCGATATATCTCTTGGGATTCACCCCTGTTTCTTCAAAAATTTTCAGGCTGCGCGCCCCGAGATTGATATGCGCATCGATGGCGATGAAAGGAATCTCGGGAAAATCGGATAGCTCCACCTGAGGAGCATCTTTTGCCAGATGGCGTCCCGCAGCCACATCACCTGCTGAGAAAGCCTTGGAAAGCAGGGACTCCGGCAGTGGAAAATGAGAAGGGAGGGCGAGCAGGATATGGTCACTGAAGCTCTCGTAGTTCTCGAATTCCTGAATAACGGATTCGTCGCAGCTGAATGTAAAATCAAGCTTATGTTCTTTCAAAAGGTCTATCAGCCGGTCCGAGCTCGTTTCCTCCATGCGGATATGGATGTGCGGGAAGCGGCGCGTGAAGCGCGTGATATAGGGTGGGAGCAGGTATGCATTCATATAGTTCGTCCCGCCAAGACAGATGTCCCCGCTCATGAGGCCGTGCAGGTCATTGATCTGCTGTTTCATTTCCTGCTCAAGGAGCATTTCTTTTTTGATATAGGAAATATACATCTCACCCACAGGCGTCAGCGTGAGCGGACGCTGCCCGCGGTGGAAGAGCGCAGCTCCGATTGCCTTCTCTACTTTCCTGATGGCAATGCTCAAAGCCGGCTGTGTGACAAAGAGCGCTTCCGCTGCTTTTGAAAAGCTGCCATTGACATAGACCTGATATATGTATTTTTTCTCCAGCTCCATAATATAAATCCCCTTTATGAAAACATTAGTATGATTAAATTGATTATATAATGCAAAAAGCGTATAGTAAAGGCATTCAATGAGGAAAAAGAATAAGAGAGAGGGCAGAAAGCGGCAGGATCAGGAGATTCAAGCGGTGATTCTCTATGATTATGCGCCGCACCACCATTTCGCATTTCTCATTTCTAATTTCTCATTCAAGCGAGGCTTTCAAACGTAATCAAAGGACAGCACGCCCCTTGGGCTAACCCTAAGGAAACCCTGATTACATCGCAGAATCAGGGTTTCCTTGGATTTAATCAGTGTTCCCTAAACAAATCAAGAAAGGATGATCCCTATGCCAAATATGATGTACCAAGTTTCCACACTGCAGGCTCTCATGATGGGAGACTACGAAGGTCACATTTCCATCCGTGCGCTTTTAAAAAAAGGGGATACGGGGCTCGGCACCTTTGACAGTCTTCATGGAGAAATGATCCTGCTAGACGGCATCTGCTATCGGGCGCTCGAAGATGGCCATGTGGAGGTCTCGCAAGAAGAAGACCGCTCGCCTTTTGCCGTCGCTTCTTTTCTGAAAGAGGACGACGCTTTCCCTATCAGTGCCCCTGATTTCTCTGCGCTGCAGGAGGCGCTCGATGTGAGACGTATTCGTTTGGGAAAAAATAATATCTGCCTGTGCCGCATAGATGGCGACTTTGAAGAAATCAAAGCGCGCTCGGAAATCCCGCAGGCAAGGCCATACCGTCCGCTTGCGGTCGCTATGAAAACCGACCAGCGGGAATTTACCTTCGAACATGTATCGGGCAGTCTCGTCTGTGTCTATTTCCCGCCCTACATGGATAAGCTGAATATGGCAGGCTGGCATATCCATTTCATTTCCAAGGACAGGCGCCATGGCGGTCATGTCTTCGGTCTTTCCCTGACCAAAGGCAGCGCGCGCCTCGCGTCTCTCCCCTCTTTCGAACTTGTCATCCCACAGGAATCCGATTTCCAGCATCTCGATCCCACGGTCCCGAAAGAAGATATCGAAGCGGTAGAAGGGAAGAAGGCGTAACGGGTTTATGGATGCTCTGGGTTTTCCAAGAGTCATTGATAATAAAAATTTCACAGCGTATCATTTTATGCGCCGCCCCTTCCCGCTCCACCTCGCAAACCTTTGACGCCTCATTTCTCATTTCAAAAAGGAGCCCTCATGAAGCAATTACTATCCATCATCGCACACAATCGTCCGGGTGTGCTCTCCAAGATCACCGGACTGATTTCCCGCCGCGGCTACAATATCGACAGCCTGATGAGCGGCACCACTGAAAAACCGGGCTATGCCCGCCTCACGATCACCGTGGATGCGGATGACCGCACCGTGGATCAGATTTCCCGTCAGGTCGAAAAGATCAGCGAAGTCGAAAAGATCACGGTCCTCAAAAAAGAAACAAGCGCCCTTCGCAGCATGCTCCTCATCAAGGTGCACGCCGGTGATAAGCGCATGGAGATCTTGCAGCTCGCCGCTGCTTTCCGCTCCCATGCCATCGACATCACCGGTGACAGCATGACCTTCGTGAATACCGGCAGCGAAGACAAGCTCCACGCTTTCGTGAATGCCCTTCGCCGCTATGGTATCATCGAAATGGTCCAGACCGGCGTCGTCGCTCTGGCTCGCGGCGATGAAGCTTTGATTTTAGATGGCTCGCGCTATGAATGGCCTGAGCAGTATGACACGGTAGGAGGTAAGTAAGATGAAATTGACAGGAGCAGAAGTCATGGTCAAATGCCTCCAGGCAGAAGGCGTTTCTACCATTTTTGGTTATCCGGGCGGCGCTATCCTCCCCTTCTACGATGCCCTGCGTGATGAGACATCGATCCGCCATATACTGACCGCGCATGAGCAGGGAGCGGCACACGCTGCCGACGGCTATGCCAGAGCGAGCGGTACTGTCGGTGTCTGCTGCGCGACCTCCGGCCCGGGGGCGACGAACCTCGTCACCGGACTCGCGAATGCTTTCCTCGACTCGATCCCGGTCGTCGCTATCACCGGTCAGGTGAAGCGCAGCACCATCGGACACGATGCCTTTCAGGAAGTCGACATCTGCGGCATCACTATGCCGATCACGAAGCAGAATTTCCTTGTGAATAAGCCGGAAGAGCTGGAACAGACCATGCATCTTGCCTTCCAGATCGCCAGAAGCGGACGTCCGGGGCCTGTACTGATCGATGTACCGAATGATGTGCAGAAAGCCATGATCGAGTACCATGGAAAAAAGCTCCCGGCCCTCTCGCCGAAAGCCCCCGATCCCATGCGTATCGATCTTGCCATCGATGCCCTCAGCAAAGCCAAACGCCCGGTCATGCTCGTGGGCGGCGGCGTCGCCATTTCCGGTGCCCAGTATGAAGCTGTGCATCTCGCGGAGAAGCTGAATCTCCCCTGCGCGAGCACCCTCATGGGACTCGGCTGCATCAGCTCCTACCGTAAGCAGTACCTCGGCATGGCCGGTCTTCACGGACATGAACGTGCGAACCGCGCACTCGCCGAAGCGGATGTCATTCTTGCGCTGAGCAGCCGTTTCAATGACAGAGAAACGGGTGACCGCGCGACATACAGCCAAGGGAAGACCATCATCCATGTCGATATCGACCCGGCTGAATTTCATAAAAATATAGACAGCCGCATTCATATCGCCGGTGACATGCGTACCATCATCAACATGCTCGAAAGAGGCTCCTCTCCTCATGATATTTCCGCATGGTGGGACAAGATCCTCACTTGGCCTTCGATGGATGAAGACTACGGAGAGAATTCCGCTCCCCTCTTCATTCAGGCGCTGAATCCACTGCTCAAAGGGAAAAACTATCTTTGTGTCACCGATGTCGGACAGCACCAGATGTTCACCGCGCAGCATCTCAAAGTCGAGTACGCCCACCAGCTTATCACCTCAGGCGGCCTCGGTACCATGGGATTCGGACTGCCGGCTGCTATGGGCGCAAAGCTGGCGAAACCGGAAAAAACCGTCCTTCTCGTAGCCGGCGACGGCGGATTCAAGATGACGGGCAGCGAACTCTTCACCCTCGCCTCCTATCATATCCCGGTGATCGTCATCGTCTTCAATAACAGCGGCCTCGGCATGATCCGCCAGCTGCAGCAGACCGGATACAAGGAACGCTATATGGCCTGCAACCTTCCATCGTATGTAGACTTCGTGAAATATGCCGGCGCCTTCGGTCTTTCCGGCGAACATGTCTCCACGCCGGAAGAACTCACCGCCGCTGTCGAAAAGGCCATGAAACTGGATCAGCCTTACGTCATCGAGACAGCCATCCCGCCCAAAGATATGGTCGTCCCCATGGTCGCAGCAGGAAAAAGCATCGACGTCTTCGTCCCTGGGCTCGGAGAAAAGGACATCGATGTAAGGGATTAGTGATGAGTGTCTGGTGGCTAGGGATGAGGCGATGACAGATGTCATTTGTCAGATGGCTAACGTCTGATGTCTGATCTCTGACTTGTTTGTATCCCCCTTTCGGGCTGCCCGCTCATATTGATCCACATAAAAAACTCCATGCCTTCGCATGGAGTTTTTTGGCGTACCTTTGAAAACTATTTCGCCGTCAGCAGTTTGACTACACTGGCTCCCATCATTTTCAAGGAATAAGCGAGTGCCTTTTCATCAAAGGAGAAGTGCGAGTCATGATGACCGGCAGCAAGATCAGCTCCGACCATCATATAAGCTGCCTCACCGCCATGAGACTGGACGCGCTCCATAAAGTAGGAGAAGTCTTCGCTTGCACCGAAAGGACATTCTCCGACGACCTTGTCGAAGATCCCAAGCTCCTTGGCTTCTTCTTCGAGGAAGAGAGCGAGTTTCGGCGAGTTGCTGCCACCCGCTGCGCCGCCAGTCTTTTCGATATCTGCCTTTACATCGTACATCATGGCAGCGCCCTTGATGACGCGTGCAGATTCGGTTTCCATATACCGGTTGATCTCACTCGTAGCTCCGCGGGTCTCCATCTGAAGAAGAGCCCGGTCTGCGATGATATTGCGGCCGCTCCCTGCATCGAGCCGTCCCACGTTGATGCGCGACGCCCCTGCCGAGTGGCGCGCAATCGCATGCAGATTGAGCGCAGCAACGCAGGAAGCGAGGAGTGCATTCTTCCCCTGCTCGGGAGCCGCTCCCGCATGTGCCGGTACGCCAGTAAAGTGTACATCATACTTGGTCGTTGCAAGGAAATCTGTGACATTGCAGGCGATACTTCCCGTTTCTTTCATTTTGAATCCAAAATGCGCCCCGAGCATATAGTCCACATCGTCGACAATACCGCTTTCGACCATGGCGTGCGCCCCCCGCACCCCTTCCTCAGCCGGCTGGAAACAGAGCTTGATGGTACCGCGAAGCTCTCCTTTGAGCTGAGAGAGCAGCTTTGCAAGGAACAGCCCCACCGTGGTGTGTCCGTCGTGGCCACAGGCATGCATCGCTCCCGCATGGCAGGAAGCAAAACCTTCCTGATTTGGAAAATGCGCAGGATCTGCCGTCTCCGTCACATCATTGGAGTCCATGTCAAAGCGGACGCCGACGACCGGGCCGTCATCAGAGAAATGCATCACACCCAGAACGCCTGTCTTTCCCCCTGCCATTTTCCCGACCCAGTACGGATCTGCCCCTTCGGCAATCGCTCGCTTCTGCTCTCTTTCGAGCTTTTCCTGCGACGGCACACCCATCATTGCTTCTTCCTTGATGGTCTCCTCGCCGGTCTTCACTTCATAGCCCAATGCCGCGAGCGTCTTTGCTACCTTGGCTGCCGTGCGGAATTCTGTCCAGCCGGGCTCCGGATACCGATGAAGATCACGGCGGCACTTGATCATATCCGGCAGATGGTCATCTGCAAATTTTAAAATGTATTCATTGCACTTCATTCTTCATTTCCCTTTCTGTTTCATGAGAAAAGGTGCTGACAAGCAGCACCTTTTCCGCAAAGAACATACGGATCCGCACATCAGACGATGAGCCGCATGTTCTTAGAATGCCAGAATAAACATGCCGACCGCTAGAGCAAGGAGCATCGGGATGGCATTTCTCTTGGTGATTTCCATCGGATTGATGCCCGCGATACCGGCGCAGATGATCGTCGCACCAGCGACAGGCGACATTGTACGGCCCAGAGTGCCCCCCAGTGTCGCCATGGTACCCATCTGGACTTCTGTCATACCGAAATCGAGCGCATGCGGCGTGATGGCTTCATTGAAAGCAAAGGTTGCTGCATCCCCGGAGCCTGTCAAAAGTCCCAGCAGGAAAGGCCCAAGAGCTGCGCAAAGCTTGATGATGGCAGGATTATTCAGCATCGCATCAATAAAGAACTTGACCAGCCCGATCACGGTAAGGCCCGATACGAAAACACCAGCCGCGATGATGATACCGATGATCTTCCCATAGGCGCTTCCCATACCGTCAAAGAAAGCATCACCGACAGCTTTCGGAGACGTCCGTGTCACGACCAGCGTCAGGAGCGCGCCGATGATCATAGCGGGCGGGACGCCCATTTTGAACATCGGTACCACCTGTGTCGAGCCAAGCAGGAGGATGACGATCGGAACGACCGGCATCAGCGCATAGAGCGGATTGACGTGGAAGCCTTTTTCGATCTGAAGATTTTCCGCCACATGCCCTTTATCTTCTTTGAGGAAATGAGCGTCGCAGTGATGGCAATGGTAGCGACAATAAGAGATGCGATATTCGCCTTGTAGTCAAAAGCAATGACATCCATGACATCGATGCCCGCGATCTTTGCGACAAAGGGGTTATGTGCGAGGCCCGGATTCAGCATGCTACCATAGGTACCGCACTTGACAGCCGCTGCAGCGAGAGCCGGCCCGACGCCCGCTGCCATCAGGAGCGGGATGAAGATCGCACCGGCGGCAGCCGCTGTACCTGCGGCACTCGGCAGTGCGATATTGACCAGATACGTACAGATGACGACACCCGGAATGAGGAAAAAACGAACCTTGGAGATCACAGACGCCATCGCATTGATCAAGTGCTTGTCACAGCCTGTGAAGCGGACGACCATCGCAAACCCCATGACAGAGCACACTGCCTGGATCAAACCGCTGTTCGTCATGCTCTTGGCGAAAGCATTCAAAGGAGACATCGGCGCCCCACCGATACATGCCATCAGGATCCCTGCCCCGATCAAGGTCACGCGGGCATCGTATCCCTTGATCAATGCATAAATTACCAGACACACGATGATACCGCCGGCAGCCAACATAAGACTTACCATTTCTAAAAAAAAACACATCCTTCCTGAATGATTCAGGACTTTCTCCCAATAAAAAGTCCTCTGGATAAACCAGAACTCAGCTCCCCAGAAAAGCATGTCGTTCCTTGTATTATTATAATAGGGACATGTATCATGTCAATAAAAAATATACTATTTTTATACGGAGCTAACGAACACAGCCCTTAGGAAAACGCTGATTCAATAACTTCCGTCAATACCATTTGACGAGAAAAACAAAACATACTATAGTAAAGAAATCAAAGAAAGGAGAAAATATCCATGATTTCCTTAGAAAGACTAGAAGCAGCATTTGCTCATATGAAAACCATCACCGCGCCGGGAAACGGCATTCATCGCCTGGCTTTTTCCGATGCGGACTGGGCAGGGCGTCAGTACCTGATCGACCTGATGAAGGATGCGGGTCTCACTATCCGCATCGATGCTTTTGGCAATGTGATCGGCCATTATACAGGAACCAATGAAGATCTTCCTGCCATCATGTGCGGCTCTCATGGGGACAGTGTCCCCGAAGGAGGAAACTATGACGGCGTCTTCGGCATACTGACAGCCATTGAAACGATCCGCTCGATGCAGGAGGACCACTTCCACCCCGACCATCCGATCGAAGTCGTACTCTTTATGTGTGAGGAATCAAGCCGCTTTGGTGCCGCCACATTAGGAAGCCGCGCTATGCGGGGCGAGCTTTCCGCAAAGGATCTGGATACACTGAAAGGCAAGGACGGCTGCAGCCTGAGGCAAGTCCTTCTTTCCCGCGGTCTCGATCCGGACCACCTAGAAAAAGCCGTGTACACAAGACCGCTCAAAGCCTTTTTGGAAACACATATCGAGCAGGGCCGTGTGCTGGAGCATGAAGGACTTACGATCGGTGCCGTCACTGGGATCGCAGCACCGAGTCGCTTCAAGGTCCATCTGCATGGCAGTGCGGATCACAGCGGTGCCACTCCGATGGCGCTGCGCCATGATGGACTTTGCGCCGCCGCTCTCGTGATATCAAAGCTGGAAGCCCTTGCCAGCCATGCGGCAGAACCGCCTGTCGTCGGGACGGTGGGGATCTGCGACGTCACTCCGGATGTCATGAATGTCATCCCCGGAGAGGTCACGCTTGGCATAGACATCCGCAGCATTTCCTCGGCTGCCAAAAAGCAGGTGACAGACGCATTGAAAGCCTATATCGAATGCATCTGTAGAGCACGCGATATTCCCTATACACTTGAGCCTGTCAGTGACGAGATGCCTGCCGTGATGCATCCTGCCATGGTCAGACTGGTGCAGAAAGCCGCAGAAAAGAACGGCTATCCCGCACTTGCTATGCCGAGCGGTGCCGGCCATGACAGCATGCACTGGGCCAGCTACTGTCCCACCGGCATGATCTTCATCCCCTGTAAAAATGGCATCAGCCATAATCCGGCGGAATATGCCAGCCCAAAAGATATCTTTGCCGGAGCCAAAGTATTCAGCGAAGTCATCCGCACCCTTTCCCAGAAAGACTTCCAGTTGGTCTGACTGCGAAGGCTGGGGCTTCCCCGTTCACACGGATCCACATAGAAAAAACTCCATGCCTTCGCATGGAGTTTTTTCTATGTGGATATGACTCAGTTTCTCATTCATGAATGATACATGATTCCTAGCATGTCTCCCATATTAGCGCACAAAAATGGACTCACATCTGCTGCTTAAGGAAACACTTATTGAATAGCCGAATCTGATTTAGAAATCAAAGGAAGCGGACAAGATGAAAGATCTTGGCGAGGAAAGAAGAAGTTTATTGTCCTGACCTGGCTGAAGTGCCCAATAACTGCGGTTGAATACATTGTAACAGCCAGCAGACAGAGTCACAGGCACATCCCCCCAACTGGTTTTGTATTTTGCAAAGAGATCCACTACGGTAGATGACGGTACTTCCAATTCTGTTTTATCTTTTCTATTAATAATGCCTCTCCCCACATAGTTCATGCGCCCCGAAATGCTCCAGTCCGTATTGGGCATATATTCCATTCCCAATACAGCACTCCATTTCGCAGAACTATCCGTATGGCAGCCATCATAAGTACCACCTTCTACTTTAGCATTCAAATATTCAAAGCCCCCAAAAACGTTCCATTTTTTAGCGATTTGTCCTGTCATATTGAAGTCGATGCCTTTGTAATGATTCTTGCCATCCAGCAAATAGAATAGTTTCGAAAAGCCCTGCATGTTCACCTCCAGATACTGCGGCTGTGTGGTATCAAAATAGGAAATAGCAGCATACATTTTATCCCATTTATATTTCATGCCAATTTCCTTCTGTGTCACTTTCACAGCATCCAGGATTTCACCATTATTCTGATAATCTGAATCGAAAACTGGTACGCCTCTCGTAGTAGATTTTGCATAGGCACCATAGAAAGACAGATTTTCATTTGGCTGATAAGAAACACCGAAAGTCGAAGAGAACTGGTTGTCTTTGATGTTATTATCCGCTTTCTTGCCTCTGTAATTTCCATGACGACGAGTGCCAGCCGCTAAAATGGACCATTTCCCGGCTTTCATGGTATCCATGAAATTCAAGCTGGTATCCATTTCCTGGTACATGAACATTTTGCCCAGAGAATACGCATTATCAAAATCATAAATGGATGGCTTAAAATGAATACCGGTGTAAATATTCCCGGATACATGTTCATTGAACCCATCGATATGGGTATTGTTGTTATACATAATACGATGAGAACGATCCACAGAGAATACCAGGTTATGTTCTACAGCACCCGTATGGACCTTCCATTTAAAGCCAGCCTGCGCATATTTGTTTTTCAAGAGAAAATACTGCGACCAGATCTTTGTTTTCTTAATATCTCCCATATCATCAATCGTAATTTGGCTTTTATAAATCATACGTCGATTGGTCATATCATTCATTCCTGCATTGAGGAACCAGCTCAAGTTGTCATTTATTTTCTGCTCGTGATTTAGGGTCGTCTGCCAGCCATACCAGTCACTGTACATGGCATTGGGATCATCATAACTCTTGCTGGCATCGGGAGCCTTAGGCAGCCAGCGAGAATCACGGGAAATCGCGAAGCGTCGTTCTGTGCCGTTCAATCGTTCATCCACATAGCCCGCATAGAAATTGGTTTTGCTTTTTTCCGTTTCATGAGACACATCTACAGAGATATTGTTCTTCTCTCTTCTGGCTCCGGAAATAGACATCCCGCCTTTATCATGCATGCCATATACACGGACACCCCAAGATCCATCACTTCCCAGTTTAGTACGGCTGATATCAAACTGTTCCCCCCAGTCACTATAGCCACTGTTAGACAGGGTCACATGATTGAAATCTGCTTCACCGGCCCGTTTGGTGTAGAGGTACACAGACCCAGGCTGCCCACCATCCGGTCCATTATAGGATTGCACAGAACCAGAGAGCGTCGCTGCAGGTCCTACCAGTACATCTGCTCGATCAATGGTGTTTGTAACTGGCCCAATGCACATGATGTAGAAACCAGGAATATCATTCAAATACATGGCAGAACCATTTGCGTTCATGCCACGCATGGAAAAATCTGTCTTAATCAGCGAAGTCCCGGTGCGAATGGAGGGTACATTGGTGAGCACCTGTCCGATTTGTCCTGTAGGAGCAGCCATCATTTTGATGGATTTCGCTGAAATGCTCTGGGCCGTATAGGGCACTGTCATAATGTCCTGCTCCCCTGTCAATCCGAAAGAGGTTTCTTCTCTTTCAAAACCACCAGGCAATACTTTCGCTTCCACTTGATCTTTCTCTGCAGTGACAATGACTTCGTCCAATGTATTGCTGAATGCGGCTTGTCCACTAATTCCCCCAGTCAATGCCAATACAGCCGTCAAAGCCATAACCAATTTTCTTTTCCCTGTCATCCTAGATTCCTCCCAGATAATTAACAGAATGTTTGAAATAAAAAGCGTTTCACTAATTATAATGTACTATTTCATTGACAATTTTACAAATTTGAATTATTGAATGAATGATTCAAATTTGTAAAAGTATTATTTCACTACAGGACATCGCCCGACTTTATTATAGTTTACGAATAGAAACAGAATAACCGTGCTCATAACGGATCTTCTGATTTGTCAACCTATCAAAAAGGGGCTGTGAAAAAATGAGGATTCATTTCTTCACAGCCCCTTTTTTCTTTGCTTTCATTTGGTTCAAGGTTCAGGGTTCAGGGTTCAGGTGGCGGCTTCGCCGCCTTTTTTAGAAGATGGTATTCTCGTATCGCAG